>JGI12316J15309_10008498_pt1 | contig 49633 bp, 37 predicted proteins | sample MarCyaLeptolynsp_FD_15309 | JGI IMG/M metagenome (IMG submission 15309) | reverse complement strand
CTGATACTAAATCCGGTTTCCATACCCCCCTAACACTCTATGCAGCATTTAACCGTGGGTTTTCATAGCCGGATTTAGTATAAGTGGGTTTTCATAACCGGATTTAGTATGACTTGAAAGTGCAACTTTCATCACCTGGTGGTGAAAAAAATTTTTTCATCAGGACTGACTCCTGACTCCTTTTACACGCTGTTGCCTTAACTTGTCACCAATGAGTTAATATAGCAATTTGATTGAAGTAGGTTAGGTATATGTGGAGGCGATTGCAATTTTTGCAGTCAGTGGTTTTGGCTGTGGCAGCTTTTGCCTTGGTGTTATTTCTGGCTAACTGTAACAGTTCCCTAGAATCGACTAGTGGCAGTTCAGATAGTGTGCCGATGGGGGTGTTGGTGTATGGCTCGGTGGGAGAATCTGTCAACCTAGAGCCAGGGAATATCACCGATGGTAATTCCCTCGTTGTGCAGGAGCAAATCTATAATCGCCTGATAGAAGTTAAACCTGGTACTACGGAACTTGAACCAGGGTTAGCGACAGAATGGACAGTTTCTGAGGATGGTAAGAGTTGGACGTTGCAGCTTAGAGAAAGGGTCAAATTTCACGATGGCACCGATTTCAATGCAGAAGCAGTGAAGTTCAATGTGGAGCGTTGGTGGAATCCAGAAAGTGAGTTTGGCTACCGGGATGCAGGGAAGAACTACGATATTTGGGCAGATTTGTTCGGTGGCTATAAGGGAAATTCCCAATCTCTGGTGCAAGAGGTAGCAGTGGAGGATGAATATACGATAAAATTCGTCCTGCAACAACCTTTTGCTGCTTTTCCTTCCGCGATCGCTTCTGGTTATTTTGGTATTGCTAGTCCCAAGGCGATTCAGCAAGCAGGGGAAAAATACGGTACTCCAGCGTCTGTTGCCGTGGGAACAGGACCATTTGTTTTCCAAAAATGGATTAAAGGCGATCGCATTTTACTAGAAAAGAATGCTAACTACTGGAAACCAGACCTGCCCAAATCAGAGCAGTTGGTAATTCGCTTTGTCACAGATCCTGCTGCCAGGCTAGCCCAACTGCGAGCCAGGACTATTGATTTTACGGCAGATTTAGCTCCGGATCAGTTATCCCAGATTGAAAGTGACCCTACTATAGAACCCATCTTCCGACCATCTTTTAATGTCGGCTACCTAGCTCTCAATCCCAGTTACGAACCCCTTGCTAAAATAGAAGTACGTCAAGCGATCGCGCAAGCTATTAATAAAAAAGAGATTGTTAAAGCTTTTTGGGGAGAACTAGGGGAAAGCAATGCTCACTTTATTCCCCCTATCTTCACGGAATATCAATCTACCCAAGTAGAAGACTATCAGTACAATCCAGAAAAAGCCAAGCAAATCATTGCCGAAGCTGGTTATCCCAAGGGATTTGAGCTGGACTTGTGGTATATGCCAGTTTCTCGTCCCTATTTCCCCACCCCAAAACCCATCGCCGAAGCCTTTGCTGCGGAACTTAGTGATATTGGCATTAAAGTCAATCTACAAACCAAAGATTGGGCAGCCTATCTCGATGATCGAAAACAAGCTCCCGGTTTTGAATCATTTATGTTGGGATGGACAGGAGACTACGGCGACCCAGATAATTTCTACTATGCTCACTTTGGTCCTGGTGCTACTTCAGACTTGGGGGAATGGAAAAACGAAGAGGTGATCAAACTTTTAGATCAAGGTCGTGCTACTGGCAATCAGGAAGAGCGAGCTAAAATTTATACTCAAGTGGACGAAATTCTCTATCAAGAAGCAGTACGTTTACCCATTGTCCACTCCCAACCTCTACTAGCTAAACGCAAGAATGTTGATGGTTGGATACCCAGTCCCCTAGGTGTAGAACCCTTCGATACTCTATCAAAGAATTAGTTAAGCTCATCCCCATCCATCTTAGTGTGGGAATACAACTATTCTTAATCAATTGTGGAACAGGCTTCTAGCCTGTCTTGTAAAAACAACGGAGAGGGTGAGATTCGAACTCACGGAGCCTCTCGGCTCACTCGATTTCAAGTCGAGCGCAATCGACCACTCTGCCACCTCTCCAGGCTTATCTATCTTATCAATCCTTGGCACTTATGGCGACTGATTGTAAACAGTTTACCCCACAACAGCCTCAGAACGACAGTAGAGCCACTCCTCCAAAGCCACAGTATAATTCTTATTCACCCACACCAAAGAAATTTGCTCAACTACATTCTCTGCCAAGGTGACTAGGGAAAAGTTACGCAATCGGTCAGTCTCCGTTGCCATAATTCGGGGCACTCTAGCAGAATTCAAATAAACTATCCCCGACTGACTATGAGAAAGCATAGTTCGCGATCGCTCTTTAGTGTGGCGTAATCTGTGGTGCATATGACCAAAGGTAACTAGGGGGATGGTTTTACCCATTGCCTGAGTTTGGGCGATCGCTTCAGCAAAATCTGGGTCACCATGATCTCCACCACGAGGCTCCCAGTCCTTACCACAGGGAGCTTCTGGTTCCTCCCCCAATCCAGTCGGACCATTGTGAGCTATAAAAATTATCGTTGAGTGGGCTGTTTTAGCTGCTGCTGATACAATACGTTCAGTCGATTCAGTAAAATTGTTAACACCGAAGCGTTCCTGCAAAAATTCCTTATTTTTCCAATTAGGACCACCCCAACTGAAAGGACGACTGCCGACAACAGAAAGATTCAGTTCTGGGAAATCCAAATATCCATAACCCACATGAGTGTCACCGAGTAAATCTAACTGTTGTTGTACTCCGTCTTCTTGGCTATGGTCATAAGGGCATTTTTTTCTACCCCATTCTGAAGCAGTATACCAAGCATCATGATTCCCCATAATTACTGCCTTAGGTAGGTCAAGGCTAGCTACTAGCCGCACTATATCCACTGACTCATTACCGAAATCCCCTACAAATAAAACTAAGTCAACACCCAAGTGCTGGAGAGCAACATTATCCTCTACTTCCCATTGGTCGTGAACATCCCCAACCACAGCGATTTTGACTAGTTGCTTGTGATAACTGGTCATAGATTTATCCTTGTGGAACCTTTTTCCAGGATAAATAAGCATCACCGCATTTGGAAATGGGAAAGGGAAATTTTTCCAACCTTTCTTCTCATCCCATTTCCGATGTTCTTCTAAAAGTAGATTCATTCCATTTACCGGATTATCTCAGAGAGGTTTATTAAGAGTTTGTAGTCATCTGGTAGTTTTTCCCAAGCAACAGTGTAAGTGAGATGAGGAACATTGGATTTAACCTGTGCAACAATCATTTGCTTCCCTTAATTGTGTGCCGGAAAATTCACAAGCTTGTTTTTTAGTATACACTTGGGGTTGTTCTGGATCCCAAACCTTAAAGCTTACCGTATAAGCTTTCTTCCCTTCTGCCTCCTGCCTCCTGCCTCCTGAAAAGTCATTAGGATGCCGGGGGTACAACCCTACGGGGTGCATAGCTAGGACCTTTGATTTTATTCCTCAACATATTTGCCAATCGATACAGGTTGGGGGAAAAGTTGGCGAGGGTAAAGATGATTTGCTGAGATTTTGACAGATAGGGATGAGTCAAGGTACTGATAGCTTTCCTCGCCTCAACCTCACATTCGGTTATCGCTTTACTCATTATGGTTTTGGCTATCCCCTGTATCATTTGCTCAGAGACTGGATAACAATCGCGATTTTTGAGTAATGTCCGAAATTTGGCTGTTAAGCTTAATTCCTTAGTAGCAGACTTTTGCGAATAACTATCGGGATTATTACAACGATAAACAGTGGAAGGAACAGGATCATACGCCCAGGTTTTTCCGTAAACCACTCTAAGCATCAAGTCAAAATCCTCGGCTCCGGACATTTGCGGATCAAAACTACCCACTTCTTGTAAGCGAGCCAATTGCACCACCATAGAAGATAGCTCCAAAAGACCATGTTTGAGATACAGCTCAAAATAAGTTGTATGATCCAATTGGTTAGTCGGTTGTATTAACGGACCATTGTCTGATAGTGATACAACGCGGTTGACGTTGAGGGAGTAGTGCTCTGCCGCAGCTAGGTAAACCAGATCATCACTGTTCTTGAGCAAAGCCTGCACACGTTCGAGATGGTTTGGTTGCCACCAGTCGTCGGCATCCAAGAAGGCAATCCAGTCACCTGTAGCTGCCGCAATTGCCGTGTTTCTTGCCGCCGCCGGACCAAGGCGTTGGGTTTGCACTAAAGTTGTGGGAACATTACTGCCTTGGATGCGATCGCGAGAGTTATCAGTCGAACCATCGTCAACCACAATTATTTCATAGGCGCTCAGAGTTTGATTGGCAACACTTTCCAGGGTTTGTTCAATCCAACGTTCGGCATTGTAGCAAGGTATAACGACGGAAAATTTCATATCAAAGGATATCCATAAAATGTTGAAAGTTTTTTTGACATTTTTACAGAACAACTTGCATCATTGGGATTGAAATTGTACAAGCGATCACAACACATTTTAGGACGAGGTTAATTGTGGCTACAATAATTCAAGATGAGAACTCATCCAAGTTATCAACAAAAGCCAGGATCTTGCCATGAGCCGTGGTATCTATATTATTGCCAATGACCGGGTAACAGAACAAGCGATCGCACTTCTCAATAGTATTCGCTTATATGATCCAGATACGCCGATTACCCTGATTCCCTATGATCATCAATATCAGGCGATCGCTAAACTCTTATCAGACTCCTACGCTGTCAAGCTTTATCCAGATTTGCCCCTTGTTGAACGTCTCTCTCAAACAGTCTCTAGCATCTTTGGTAAGCGTTTTTTTGCTCGTCCTAATCAGTATCGCAAGCAAGCTTGTTGGTTTGGGGAGTTTGATGAATTTCTCTACATCGATACAGATATTGTTGTTTTTGAAAAAATCATAGACAATCTCAACTATTTGGCTGATGCTGATTTCATGTGTTGCGATTATCAACATAAACAGGGAATTAGATATGTCTTCACACCCAAAGTGAAAAACAAGGGTATTTTTCAGCACCGTGAACTCCAAGATATCTTTAATGGAGGATTCTGGGCTTCTAAAAAGCATTTAATTTCCGAACAAGACTTATATGACACTTGGGCAGAATGTGCTAAACATCCTGAATATTTTGACTTTTCTGAGAAAACCTCCGATCAACCGATTTTCAACTACATGGTTTTAAAGCGTATTCAACGTAGAATAAATCTAGTTCGTACACCAGGACAAGGAGCAGGTAACTGGGCTGGTAGTACTCATTTTCAAAAGAAAGAAAATGTTTTAATCGACCCTAAATTGAATCAACAGCTTAAGTATCTACATTGGGCTGGTATTCGTATTGAACCTGGTTGTCCTTACTGGGATATTTGGCAATACTACCGTCATCTTAATTTACCATCAAAGTCCTAACCAAAAAGTTTTAAATGCGTTTTAGCTTAATATTCCTCTTTACAAGCTATGCCTTAAACTCTCAAACGACGTGCGATCGCATTTTGCCAATAGTCGCACATTTGACTTATCTTTACTTCTATTATCGGCAGATTATCCCCTGTAAGCACTTGTAAATCACTCTTTTCCCCAGTAACTACACCAAGTTTTTGCCAATAACCCTCTAAGTGCTCATCTAAGTAAGATTCCCAACTAGCTTGTTGCTCAGGGTTAATGGAAACTACAATACGGCTGGCACTCTCCCCAAACAGTAACTCATCCCAACGAAGTTCTAGGGATTGACTACTTACTCCTAAATTAATTTGGGCACCGAGTTTACCAGCAATACAGGATTCAGCTAGAGCAACTGCCAATCCTCCCTCCGCACAGTCATGAGCTGAATTTACCCAACCTTGACAGATACTCTCCCGCGTCACTGCTTGCAGACGACGCTCCAACTCAAAATCTACTACTGGTGGTTTTCCAGTAACTAAACTATGAATCGTTGCTAAGTATTCTGAACCACCCAAAGAAACTTGGGGAGTAGAAGTAGTAATCGGCAATCCCAATAGATAAATTACATCCCCTGCTGCCTGCCAACCTTGAGTGCAGGTTTTGGTAATATCAGGAACCAACCCTACCATACCGATAACTGGGGTGGGATAGATCGGTTGAGGGTTACCAGCAGCATCAAGGGTTTCATTGTAGAGGGAAACGTTACCCCCAGTTACTGGTGTTCCCATCTCCCCACAAGCTTCTGCTATTCCCTGACAAGCTGATGCTAACTGCCAATATCCCACAGGCTTTTCTGGAGAGCCAAAATTGAGATTATCAGTAACAGCCAGAGGTTCAGCACCAACACAACTTAGATTACGTGCTGCTTCTGCTACGACAGCCTTAGCTCCTTCATAAGGGTCAAGATAGACATATCGGGAATTGCAATCTACAGTTGCAGCAATACCTTTTAGTTGTTGGTTATTTTCTGTCGCTGCCTCTTCTATTAACGGACGCAACCGGATCACAGTAGCATCGGCATCACCGGGTAGAATTACTGTATTGTTCTGTACTTGATGGTCGTATTGGCGATAAATCCAGCGTTTAGAAGCGATAGTAGGAGTATCTAGTAGTTGTAATAGGATATCATTCCAACTGTGGAGAGTTCCTGCAATGTTAATACTCGTGTTTGTGCAAGGAGGTAGGGATTGGCTAATCCACTCCCAAGCTTGGGTGGCATATTCCGGCGCTTGGGCTAAGAGTTCTCGGTGATAAATTGGGGTATTATCTGCTAGGGCGGTTGCTGGAATTTCTGCTGCTACCTGCTTTTCATATAAAATACGTACAATTGGCTCCTCTATTACCGTTCCTGCCACTACCGCATGGAGTCCCCAACGCTGGAAAATATCAATTAATTCCTGTTCCCTTCCCTGATGAGCAACAAACAGCATCCGCTCCTGGGATTCGGAGAGTAGATATTCATAGGGAGTCATGCTGAATTCTCGCGCTGGAATCAAGTCTAAATCTAGCTCAATCCCCACTCCCCCTTTTGCCGCCATCTCCGAGGTGGAGCAGGTAATGCCTGCTGCTCCCATATCCTGAGCTGCAACTACCGCATCAGTTTTAAATGCTTCCAGACAAGCTTCAATCAAAGATTTTTCCAGGAAGGGATCTCCTACTTGCACTGCTGGACGATCATCCATAGATTTATCAGTAAGTTCGGTACTAGCGAAACTAGCTCCTCCCATGCCATCTCTGCCAGTAGTGGAACCAACATATAGTACCGGGTTACCAATACCAGATGCTCCAGATTTAACAATTTCCGGAGTTTCCATCAATCCCAGAGCCATAACATTCACCAAAGGATTACCGGTGTAGGCAGAGTCAAAGTACACTTCACCACCAACTGTAGGTACACCAACACAGTTACCATAGTGAGCAATTCCCTCAACTACACCAGTAAATAATCGCCTGGTACGAGCATCTGCCAGGGAACCGAAACGTAGGGAGTTCAATAGGGCAATGGGGCGAGCTCCCATAGTAAAGATGTCCCGCAGGATACCTCCAACTCCAGTTGCTGCACCTTGGAAAGGTTCGATAGCGGAAGGGTGGTTGTGGGATTCAATTTTAAATGCCAGTTGCAATCCCTCTCCTAAGTCTACAACCCCAGCATTTTCTCCGGGACCAACTAGAATGCGATCGCCTGTTGTGGGAAACTGTTTTAGTAGGGGACGGGAGTTCTTATAACAGCAGTGTTCGGACCACATCACCCCAAACATTCCCAATTCAGCTTTGTTGGGATGACGTCCCAACCGTTGCACAATTTCTTCGTACTCTTCGGGTTTTAAACCCAGCTTAATGCAAGTTTTGTTAATAGCAGCTATTTGTTTTGGGGACAAGGGAATAGAGGAAGAACCAGACATGGAACCACAGAGCATAGGCAACAGGGTTAATTTTATCCGTAGATTGCACCCTCAAGCCTTGCAACGGAGGAGAAACTTTGCAAAAATAAGTAGGCAATCAGTTCAGTTGTACTGGTGTGTCAAAAATTGACCCATCCTACACACTGCTCGGATAAGCTTTAATTCCTCTCCTCCAACTCCCCCTTAACAATACAAATCATGCCAAGAGCCACAGTCAAGTATACAACCAAGGATTTAAAAGAACTCGGTCTGTTTGTCGAAGTGAGTGGACGAACAGATAATGAAAGAACCCGCAACAAGGCTTTGGAAGAAATTCAACGCCGCATGGATGATCCAGAGGACACTAGTCTTAATGAAAATAGTTTTGCTGATGGCTTGAGTGTAGAGGACTTAATTGTTGTCGAGCCACCCCCAGAGGATAAATCAGAGGTAGAGGAACCAGAAATTATCCGTGCAGTAAAAGCGATCGCTAATTTAGCAAGTTTAAGAGTAATTTTAGAAGATAGTTACAAACAGGCAATAGATTTACGTCCGGTGATTGAGGCATTGTTTTCCCCAGAACCTCTGACGCCAGAACAAATACAAAAGGCTACAGATAAGAGTTTTGCTAAGACTTTAATGAAATTTGCCGAAGCTAAGGCTGCTCGTGACAAATTTTTGCCCATAGCAGAAGAAGCTTGGGAAGTTCTGGCTCCTGCACTACCCAAGGGGGAAAGCAAAGAAGACTACGGGATAGATGAGTCCCAAACAGCAGCTGAAGTAGCTCAAGGTAGCAAAAGTAAAAAGTCAGCAACTTAATCTTAGAGCTTATCTGACAGCTGATGAATGCGCGATCAATCATTGAGAGTATTTTTTACGAAGCTTGCCCTTTTGTACTTTGCCACTGGGCGTTCTTGGCAAAGATTCGACAAAATCTACACTTGTAGGTAACTTAAAATCGGCAATTTTATCCCTGCAAAAATTGATAATCTCTAATGGTGTTGCCTGTTGTTCTGGTTTTAAAGCAATAATTGCTTTGATACTTTCTCCTAAAAACTTATGTGGCATACCAATTACCGCAGCTTCAGCAATTGCAGGATGTTCATATAAGACATTTTCAACTTCTGCTGGATAGACATTCTCTCCTCCATTGAAGATCACAGGGTAAGAGCATCTCAATAAAAATACGGCAGAATGTGGATTCTAAACAATCTCTCGTGGTAAGAGAATAATAAACTCTGTATAGACTCCCAGTTCACTTTCTACTTTGATTTCTCCTTGATGCTGACCAACGATAATATCATGGGTCATGGATAAACCTAGTCCTGTTCCTTCTCCAGTTGGTTTGGTGGTAAAAAATGGTTCAAAAATTTTATCTAGTAACTCAGGTGGTATACCTTGACCATTATCTCGAATACGAATTTCTACTGCCTGATCTAAATTTTGGGTCTTGATGGTAAGCTTTGGCTTAAATTCCGGAGATAGTTTTTTTCTTTTGTTATTAGCTGCATAGCAAGCATTGTTGATTAGATTGATAAATGCTCTACTCAAAGATTGGGGAATTATTTCTATTTGTTCAATTGATTTATCGTAATCAGTTTCTATTTCAATACTAAATTTATTCAAAGTTGCTCGAAAACTTTTGACGGCAAATTGTATTGACTCAGCTAACAAAACATTAAGTTCAGTTAACTGTCGCTTACTACCTTCCTGTCTGGCGTGCATTAACATACTGCTAATAATATTATCAGCTCTTTGTCCTTGTTGGTTGATAGAATTAACACTTTCTTCGATATCACTTAAAAGTTCTCTGATAGTTGCCAATTCTGACTCAGGTAAAGTTTTTAATTTGGGCTCTATTTCTGGGAGCAATTCTTGGCACAAGTCAGCAGCAATAACAGCAAAATTATTAATCAGGTTGAGAGGATTTTTAAGTTCATGGGCAATACCAGCAGTTAAAGAACCAAGAGAAGCCAACTTTTCTTGAGCAATAATCTGTTTTTGAGCAGCTTTTAGTTGGTTTAGCGTCTTGTTTAACTCTCTTTCAGCTTCCACTCGCTGTTCAATTTCTTTTTTAAGAACTATGTTTTGCTCCTCCAATGTTTTAGTCAAATTGCGCAGCTGCAAATGCGTCCTAACTCTGGCTAATACCTCCTCTTGCTGAAACGGCTTGGTAATGTAATCCACTGCTCCTATTGATAGTCCTTTGACTTTATCCATCGGATCACTGAGCGCCGTCATAAAAATTACTGGAATGTCTTGAGTTGAAGCAGAAGCCTTCATTCGCTGACAGGTTTCAAATCCATCAAGTCCTGGCATAATCACATCTAATAAAATTAAATCTGGTGGGTTATATTTAACCTGTTCAATGGCACTTTCTCCATCAGTTTCGATGGCAACAGTAAAACCAACACCCTTCAATGCTTCTGATAGTACCGACAAGTTGGTGGGAGTATCATCAACAACTAAGATTAAGCCAGTTTCTGGATTTTGAACCACTTTTATATTTTCCCTGCTCAAAAATTAATCAAAAGTTATAAAATATAAATATTGCCTTATTATTAGTTAAGTTATATTAACTGGTGTCTATAGATGATTTCAGGAAGTTCCTGATTTTTTTTATTTTAAATTCTTGGGCTAATGATTTAATTTTTTTAGCAAAATTTACATATTTTTTTTCTATTCGTTCTAATCGCTCTACTTGCTCTATAAGCTTGTCAAGCATACCCTTTCTAGCCAAATCATAGAGAATATTTAGCTCTTCAAGAGGGGGAGTAATAATTTCGTTAGTCTGAATATTTTTTGCATAATGAGATAGAGATTCTGGTAGGTGGTTTAATAATTTATCAGTCTTCTTATACACCCAAGCTAAATCTAAATGATACTGAATTTTGATGAGTAAATCATCTACTTGTATTGGTTTTGGTAGAAAATCATTGCAACCAGCTTGCTGACTCTGGAGTTGATAGAACTCAAATACACTTGCTGAAGAGGCAATCAAAATTGTCTGTTGAAATTCAGGTAATTTACGCAAGCGACGGGTTAGCTCAAAGCCGTCCATTATGGGCATCACTAGGTCAATAATTATCAAATCTGGTTCAAACTTCATGGCTTTTTCTAAAGCTTCTTCTCCATTAGATGCTTCTTTGATATCAAAGCCGATGGGTTGGAGCAAGTTGACTACTACTGCTAGATTTGCATTGCGGTCATCTACAACTAAAATTTTTTTCTTGTCACCCTGGTAGCCAATAATTTCCCTTAAGGAGGTAACAGTTGTTGAGGCAATCGATTGCGAAACTGTTGGTAACTCTACCTCAAACAAAAAAGTACTGCCAACTCCTAATGTACTTTCAACTTGAAGCTTACTGCCCATCATTTCCAGGATTTTTTGAGTGATGGTTAATCCGAGTCCAGTACCTTCTCCTTTGTGGTTGCTATCTCCTACTTGCTCAAAAGGCTCAAAAATTTTTTCTAGTTCCTCTGCTGCGATGCCAATACCAGTATCTTCAATCTCAAATCTAATTTTGTTGTTGGTTATTTGTCCTTTGTCATTGGTTCTTTGCTCTTCACTAATGACAAATGATGAATGACGAATGACACTAACTTTAAAGGTTACGCTGCCAGTATCGGTAAATTTAATGGCGTTACCTAGCAGATTGATCAAAATTTGCCGCAGCCGTTTTTCATCTGCATAGATCATAGTAGGGAGTTCACTGGCAGGTTGGTAGGTAAAGGTAATTCCTTTTTTTTGGCTGCGAATCTGACACATTTGGGTCACTCTCCATAAAAAGTTAGGAAAATGAAAGTTTTCAGAGTAAAGTTCCATTTTCTGAGCTTCAATTTTGGAGATATCTAAAATATCGTTAATTAGGGTCAGAAGATGAGTAGCGCAGGAGTGAATAATCTCAATACCTTTTTGTTGTTGGGAGGTAATGTCTGGAGAGCGTTGGAGAATTTGAGTGTAGCCGAGAATACCGTTGAGGGGGGTGCGGAGTTCGTGGCTCATATTGGCAAGGAATTCACTTTTGGCACGGTTGGAAGCATCGGCAATTTCCCTCAAATGCTCTTGTGCTTTCAATGAATTCCTCAGTTGTGACTGCTTCTGAGTCAGTTTATCTGTTAACTTTGTTACATCAGCTAGAGCTGTGTTTTTAGCTTGTAGCAAAAAGAGAAAGTCTACAATAGGATCATGAATGGCAAAGTCCTTAAGTTGAACACTAAGAGGTTTAAGGTCTGCCATATCAGCTACCCATAGAGAGCCTAGGAAGAACATAATCTCTTGAGTATCTACATACATCATTTGCCCCTTGAGTTGCATTCCATTGTGCAGAGATTCTAGTAAGAACAGAGACCGAGAGCACTTATAGATGGTATTAAAATTAACTGGAATTTTGGGACGAGTGATCCGAAAATGCTGCTCAAACTGACTGCCAACTAAAGATGTAGGAGTAATGCGTTGTAAAATCTCACCAGTCTGTACTAACTCGAGATTTCGGTTAAATACAAAATGAAATGGGAAGGCTTGGGAAAATAATTCTGGTGGCAAGCTCAGATGAGGAGAAGGCACAATCTTGTTAGTTTGCTCTATATTTGATTGAAAATTCATCGTGATTGGCTCCTTCATCCCGAGTTTGAGTTTGGGTAACATCTACCTCTGTATCAAACCGCTTCCCTAAACCCTCTACTAATCCGATAACCATTGGAGCAAGTCCTTGCCGGTGGGAATGGTAGTGTAAAATAAGGGAGTCTTGTGTCTCGTTGGTACATGCAAAAGAGGGGGGGCTGAGTTTCGGGAAAATTACCCCAACACGGGTATGAAGATCATCTAGATTTTCCAGAAACTCTCGAAGATCATCGCCACCCATGTCCATCATCTCGCCATAACCTTCCTTGGCTGTGTATTGTACCCAATATTCTCCAAAAGCTTCCATAACCTCCGAGGGAGATAAGTCCAAGACTTCACTTGCTGCTTTAACTAGTCTGTGAGTAACATCATCAGGATAACCTTCCATGCTCACAAAAGCTTCAATCTCAATTTCAGCTTTCTGTTTGATTTTCTGCCAAGTGTCTTCACCATAGTAACTACATACCATCTCTTCGATTGCTTTATTTACCAAACCGTACATGACAACCTCCATGCTTGGTACTTAATATCAAACTGATTTGTAAGTAGGTGACAGACAACAGGCAATAGGCAATAGAAAAGCTCCTACTTTTTATAACCTAGTGAAAAAATTTTCATTTTTTCTGCTCGGATAAGCACTATTATCTGTTCCTCTGCTCCCCCAGCTCTTGTACTTTGATGAACCCACAATTTTACCTGCCAGCAAAAACTGTTTGGGGAGCCAGCAGTAGTCCGCCTTCTGAAGAAATCACCTGACCAATACCCAAAAATTTACCAGCTTTGGTGCGATTGCACCAAGTTTCGTTTTCTTGGTGAACTCGCAGTGCCTGGGATTTGGGATTAATAGATGATAGTTCGATACCTTCAGCTGCTACATCATAACTCTGTGACATCTCCTCTTGCCAAGGAAGCCGCTGTCCCTGACACCAGCGAAGAGCAGATTCAGCTGGTAAGATGACTGCTGGTAAATGCTGTAGCGCTGTGGCTGGTAAGACTGGCACAAATATTCCTTGCTGTAACTGTTGTGTCAGTTCTGCCAAAGTCAAGCTATCTGTAAGCCGGAAACCACTGCTTTGGCTACGAGTTAGGGAAGCTAAGGTACCACCAGTATTGAGAGTTGTTCCTAAATCGCGAGCGATGGCGCGAATATAGGTTCCAGCACCACAAGCAATTTCTACCTCTAGTTCTGGAAACTCCCCTGGATGCCAAGCTAACACTTTCAGCTGATATATTTTCACTGTCCGCTCTGGCACTTGGGCGGTAAAACCGGCTCTAGCTAAATCATACAGTCGTTTACCCTTAACCTGAATCGCACTGTAGATTGGTGGTACTTGCTTAATCTTGCCCTCAAACTGCTCAAGGTAGGGCAAAACCTTCTCTAATGTCAATCCAGCAGCTGACTGAGTGGCAATAACTTCTCCTTCCAAATCATCTGTAGTTGTCCTCACCCCTAGGCGAATAGTTGCAGTGTACGTCTTATCCTGGGGTAAATACTGCAACAATTTGGTTGCTTTACCCAAGGCAATTGGTAAAACACCAGTAGCCGCTGGATCTAAAGTTCCCCCATGTCCTACCCGCTTCAAGTGCAGAATACGCCGCACTTTAGCAACGCAATCATGGGAAGTCCACCCCGCTGGTTTGTTGAGATTCAAAAATCCTTCCATGATTGGACTACTCCTAAGTAATTGCACCGAAAAGATTAAAGAAGAAGACAGGAGTCAGGAGCCAGAATGGAAAATGTCATAGGGGTTCATACCAATTGCAGAGATCACAACAAGCTTAAAGTAGGTACTACCTCATTGAAAAATTAGCCGCCGTTTTTCCTGACATCTTCTTGAGTAGGACGAGTAATAGTGAAGGAAATTGAGCGAGTGGGTTGAACAACTGGGTTTGATGTTGACTGATTTAGTAGTTCCTGGTTAGGTGAACTGTTAAAATTACTAACTGTTGGTGTTGATAGGTGATTTTTAGCCTCAGATTCATCTGGCTGTTGTCCAAAAGACCAACCAGTATATTTCCCATAGTTAGAAGTGATCGCTAACAAGGCTCCACCTATAATAAACACTGGTAGAGGCACACTGAAGTCCTTTATCGATTGATACAGCTCTACTATCCCCAACAAAACCAGAAAGCTGAATATCCAAACTCTCATAAACTTAATCTGAGCCCATCCCAAGACATGTCTTATTCTGCCAAAATTAAACGCGAGAGCCAACATTAGCTTCTCGCGCAGCACTATTTGATTTAGTTTAAACGACCAGATAGTTAAACTGTGGCAGCAACCATAGATTCACTAGAGGTTAAGCGTTCATAAGTAGAACGCATTTTTAGACCAACCAGAACCTGGAAAAGTCCAGAGCCATTATTGGAGCCAGGATAATCGGGATGCTTAAGCATCAACTCGGTCATTTCACCGTAGAATTTAGTGGAAGTATTGCTCAGATGACTCTCGATATAGATCATCTCCTCAAGATTGTCAAATTGACCATCAACTTCTAGGATAGAGACCTCGTTACCAAAGTAGCTGTCTGGTCCATAATACATTTTTAAACCAGGATAGGCACAGGTAAGCTTGCGACCACAGGGTCTCCAATCAATTGTTGAGCCTTCATCAAATAGATATACTGGATCGAAGCCTTCTACACCTTCCTTCTGAACCAGACGTACCCGCAGAAGCTTACTTTCCTTATCATCCTTAATCAGCTGGGTAGGTAAAATCTGGATAACGACGTCAGCGTGTTCCTTCTGGGGCTCAATATATGCCTCAAAGTCTGGGCGTCTGGCATTGATGGAAGCTAGGATATCTTCATAACGGTGACCCCGCTCTGCCATATCCCGCTGAATTTTCCAATTAATCTTAACTTCGTCACTAATATCAAGGTAAACGCTGAAATCAATCAGCGATCGCACCCGCTCATCATACATAGGGTGCAGTCCCTCAATAACCACAACCTTATTAGGTTCAATCCTTTCTGGTGGGTCAATTTCACCAGTCTCATGATTATAAATAGGTTTGTTAATTGCCTGACCATTCTTGAGCGCTTTGATTTGCTCAGCCATCAGGTCAAAGTTATTTGCCTTAGGGTTGAGTGCGGTAACTTTTTGCTCTTTACGCTGTTTTCGATCCAAACTGTGATAATCATCTAGACAGATGACTGTCATGAACTCTTCACCAAATAGATCGATCAAACGGCGCAAAAACGTTGACTTCCCGCATCCAGAGTCTCCGGCAACACCAATTAATACCACGCGATCCAGCTGAGTGGTCATATCTTCCCTCTAACGCAAAACATCTTCTCAAAAGAGTTTTCAGCAAGCCAAATCTCAAGTTCAGGATAAGCCTGTTTCTTCATCTAGCTGCTTAACAACACATTACAAAGGCGTGAATTTGCCTAAGTACTTGCCCTCAGGTAAGACTCAAGCTCAACAAAGCATCAGTATTTAGTACTAGCTGCTGAGAGTGAATCTTACCAAAATCAGATTACCCCTACAAGGTTTTCTGTCTCACTCAGTACTTATGCTAAGGTAGCTTGGGAATTTTTGCTAAAGAAAATCTGAAATTGAATCGAGATTAACAGTTTTTTAGGGGTTAGCTGGTTAACTTGAGAGGGGAGTATTCGCGGTTGTTTTTCCCTAAACAACCGTTAAGCTAGGCTGGGCATAGCTTCACAATGATACGCTAATAATTACCTATTTGGCTCTAAGCCAGCTGATCCAGAATCCAGCAATGGACTCTGGTAGGGTTAACAAGAGCAAGTTTTAGCGAAAAATTTTTAGTTTGGTTTGGAGATCTTGAAGCCATGTACAGTCCTAGCGCAGCTGCTAATTCTGCAATCAATACGGAGTTCGGTAGTCGCACTTTTGTGTATGAAGTTGTTGGTTTACGGCAAAATTCTGCAACTGAGCAGATGAGCTACCCAATTCGTCAAAGTGGCAGTATCCTCATCACAGTGCCCTACAATCGGATGAATCAAGAAATGCAGCGGATTACTCGCATGGGTGGTCAAATTGTCAAGATTCACCCTTTAAATGGCACAACGCTCCCAGCCACATCAGCAGCTCCAGCAAAGCAAACAACCTCAGACAAAACAAGCAAACCTATGGCTCAAGCGAAAGCAAAAGTAGATATTCCGTCTAATATCTACCGACCCAAAAATCCTTATATTGGCAAGTGCATTGAGAACTACGAGCTAGTTGGTGAAGGAGGCATTGGTACTTGCCGCCACCTTACATTCGACATCTCTGGCGGAAATTTGCGGTACTTGGAGGGTCAGAGTATTGGTATTGTTCCACCAGGAGAGGACAAAAATGGTAAATCACACAAGCTCAGGCTCTACTCTATTGGTTCCACTCGCCATGGCGACAAATTGGATGACAAGACTGTATCACTCTGTGTCAGGCAACTAGAGTACAAGCACCCAGAAACTGGAGAAACTGTCTTCGGGGTATGTTCTACCCACTTATGTAGCCTGGAAGTAGGAGCAGATGTGGCAATCACCGGACCAGTGGGTAAGGAGATGTTGTTACCCAATGATGAAGATGCCAACATTATCATGATGGCAACTGGTACTGGAATTGCACCATTCCGAGCCTATCTGTGGCGCATGTTCAAAGAGCAGCATGAAGACTACAAATTTAAAGGCTTGGCTTGGCTGATCTTCGGTATTGCCACAACTCCCAATATTTTGTACCAAGAACAGCTAGAGGAGTTACAGCAGAATTACCCAGATAACTTCCGCCTCACCTATGCCATCAGCCGGGAACAGAAAAACTCCGAAGGTGGCAAGATGTATATTCAGCACCGAGTAGCTGAAAATGCTGAAGAACTCTGGCAGTTGATGCAAAAACCCAATACCCATACTTATATTTGTGGTCTCAAGGGTATGGAAAACGGTATTGATGCTGCCTTGACTGCTGAAGCTGGAAAGCATGGCGTAGAGTGGTCAGATTACCAGAAGCAAATGAAGAAGGAGCATCGCTGGCATGTTGAAACCTACTAGGTTGAGTTTGGTTTCAGCTTAATCAACAACCAGTAATTATCTACAATCCATTAGCGCGTCTGCATCTTTTAGCTTTAAGCCAAAAGAGTAGACGTGCTAATTTTTTGGTTACTCCAAGGATGTCCAAATTCCCTGTTCAACTTAAGCAGGGAAGCAGGGAGCAGGGGGAGCTGAGGAAACTGAGGAAGTCTAAAAAGCGGAGTGGGTTGATTAGATCATGAGAATTAAGTTAAATTTAGTTAAGATTACATTACAAGTAATTTTACTTGTCTTTACACAAAGAACAATTTGCGGTAATCACCAAAAAACAATCGATAGATAAGAATCAAAACTTCTGTTAAGAGGATTTTTTGAGACTGTTGGCAAACTAAACAGGCTTCCCTAAAGCTGATGCCAGCATGTACGACGAGCAATATATAGAGGTCAATAACAAATGAGACTTTCCTGGAGAGTTATATTACTTTGGACATTGCCTGTCTTAGTCATTGGGTTTTTCCTATGGCAGGGAACATTTGCGAATGCGACTGGTGAGTTCGGTCAAAACACTGCCAGCACTCGCATGACCTACGGTCGCTTTTTAGAATATCTAGATGCTGACAGAGTAACTAGTGTTGACCTTTATGATGGCGGTCGGACAGCAATAGTTGAAGCTACTGACTCCCAGCTAGATGACCGCATACAGCGGCTGCGAGTTGATTTACCAGCAGTTGCCCCAGAACTGATTGCCAAACTTCGGAAAGCAGATATCCCTCTAGCTGCTCATCCAGCCAATAATGATGGAGCAATTTGGGGATTGCTAGGGAATTTAATTTTTCCTATCTTATTAATTGGTGGTCTATTTTTCCTCTTTCGTCGTTCTAGTAATGTACCAGGCGGCCCTGGTCAAGCAATGAACTTTGGTAAGTCCCGTGCTCGTTTCCAAATGGAGGCGAAAACTGGGGTAATGTTCGACGACGTTGCTGGAGTCGAAGAAGCTAAAGAAGAACTTAAAGAAGTAGTCACCTTCCTCAAACAACCGGAACGCTTCACCGCTGTGGGAGCACGCATTCCTAAAGGAGTACTGCTAGTCGGACCTCCTGGTACTGGAAAAACCCTCTTAGCTAAGGCTATCGCTGGGGAAGCAGGCGTTCCTTTTTTTAGTATCTCCGGTTCGGAATTTGTAGAAATGTTTGTTGGGGTTGGTGCTTCTCGGGTTCGTGACTTGTTCAAAAAAGCCAAAGAAAATGCCCCCTGTTTAATCTTCATCGATGAGATTGACGCTGTTGGTCGTCAGCGGGGTGCTGGTATTGGCGGTGGTAATGATGAACGGGAGCAAACCCTTAACCAGCTACTGACAGAAATGGATGGGTTTGAGGGTAACACGGGTATTATCATCATTGCGGCCACCAACCGACCAGATGTTCTCGACTCAGCACTGTTGCGTCCTGGACGTTTCGACCGACAAGTGACTGTTGATGCTCCCGATCTCAAAGGTCGTATTGGTATTTTAGATGTCCACGCCCGCAACAAAAAACTTGCTCCAGAAATCTCCATAGAAATGATCGCGCGGCGTACTCCTGGATTTACAGGTGCTGATTTAGCTAACCTGCTCAACGAAGCAGCAATTCTCACTGCTCGCCGTCGCAAAGAAGCAATCACCATGCTGGAAATTAATGACGCTGTTGATCGGGTAGTAGCTGGAATGGAAGGAACTCCATTGGTGGACAGCAAGAGCAAGCGCTTGATTGCTTACCATGAAGTGGGACATGCGATCATCGGGACTTTGATCAAAGATCATGACCCTGTGCAGAAAGTAACTCTGATTCCTCGGGGACAAGCTCAGGGATTAACCTGGTTTACTCCTAGTGAAGAGCAAGGTTTAATTACCAGAGGTCAACTCAAAGCTCGGATTACTGGAGCTTTGGGCGGTCGAGCTGCAGAAGAAGAAATTTTTGGTCACTCTGAAGTAACCACTGGTGCTGGTGGCGATCTACAACAAGTTACCTCTATGGCACGACAGATGGTAACTCGCTTTGGTATGAGTGATTTGGGACCGTTGTCCTTAGAAAGTCAAGAAGGAGAAGTATTCCTCGGTGCAGGTTTGATGTCTCGAGCTGAGTACTCTGAAGAAATTGCCTCTCGTATCGATGAACAAGTGCGCGTGATTGTCGAGCGTTGCCATGATGGAGCACTGCGGCTGATCCGAGAAAATCGCATGGTGATTGATCGTTTGGTGGATTTGTTGATTGAGAAGGAAACAATTGATGGGGAAGAGTTCCGTCAAATTGTTGCTGAGTACACAGATGTGCCGGAGAAGGAGCAGTACGTGCCAGTACTGTAATCAACGCACCAAATGATTATAACCGGTGTAGTTAACCCAGATTTAGTCTCAAGTTCAAAAATGGGATAATTTATATTCACAAAAGTCCCTAATCCAAGCTTCATTAAGATTTTTCTGCTTAGAAAACCCATCCTTTGTGGATGGGTTTTTTGTGTGACAAGAGTCAGTCTAAAAAATTGGATTATTATACCTGTTGATAACTAGGTCCGCAGTTAATTAAATCTGACAGACAAAACGGGCGCGATCCTGTCTAGGAGCGATCGCAGATAAGCTAAGCCATTAAAGTGCAGGATACTCAATTGGTAATTGTCTATCCTGGAAATAGCATCTTTCCCCATTGGAGGAGTAACCACAGATGGTACAATTTGAACCGCTTTTGCGTCTACCAAGCAGTGAAGAGCTACCCTGCTCCGATGAAACTCCTGTGGATAATGAACTACAAAACCTCATTCCTAATTTACTTTTAACTATCTTGGCCTTTATTTGGCAGGAGCGGCAAGATTGGTTTTTTGGCGTGGATATGGCTGTCTACTATCTTTATCAAGAGGAACGTCAACCGGCACTGACTCCTGACGGTTTCCTGAGCATTGGTGTGCCAAGGAGCACCTCGGAAAGAGGAAGACTCAGTTATGTTTTGTGGGAAGAAAACGAGATTCCTCCTGTGTTAGCTATCGAAATAGTCTCCAAACACTACAACGATGAGTACGAAAATAAAAAGGAAAAATATATTAAATTGGGAGTAAAGTACTATTTGATATACAATCCCAACCACTGTCAAAGAGACAAACACCGACCCTTTGAGTTATATCGTTTAGAACAGGGAAAGTACATCTTACAAACAGGGGAACCCTACTGGATACCAGAAATAGGTTTAGGTATTGGCAGAAGTAGGGTAACTTATGTGGGATTGGTGCGAGAATGGCTGCTGTGGTATGACAGGGAGGGTAATGCTTATCCCATCCCTGAAGAAGTAGTGGAACAGCAGCGTCAACGAGCTGAGCAAGAGCGTCAACGAGCCGAACAACAGCAGCAACGAGCCGAAAGAGCCGAAAGAGATCTCAAAGAGCAACAGCAACAGACTGTAACTAAACTATTCTCCTTAGGTCTAACCATAGAGCAAATTGCCACAGCTTGTAATCTTTCCCCAACAGAAGTTAGAGCCATTCTTGAGCAACTTTAACCCAAGATCTGAATATTATGCCTGCAACGATCGCTCTCATTGCCCATGACCGTAAAAAAGATGAAATGGTCAATTTTGTCAAGCAACATCAAGCAGTCTTGGCTCGCTATCAATTAATTGCTACAGACAAAACTGGAGAACGGGTAAAAGCCCAGACAAATTTACCGATTGAGCTGAAGTTATCAGGTTCAATGGGAGGAGATGCTCAAATTGCGGCTCTAGTAGCAGAAGGTGAAGTAACTGCTGTTATTTTCCTCTTCGATCCCCTCCAGGCTCAACCCCACGAACCGGATATTCAAGCACTTGGGCGTATCTGCGCTATTCATAATATTCCTATAGCAACCAATTTAGCAACAGCAGAAGCGATCGCAGATGCTTTGCGTCGGACTCGTGTTGCTCACCTAATTTTTAACCCTGTTTCTGGTCAAGGCAATGCTGAAGAAGAATTGGCTCTCATCAAACAACTACTCGAACCAGCAATGAAATTGGTAGTTCACTCTACCACACCAGAGATTAATCCCGAAGAGTTAGTTAAGGAGGCAATTTCAGCTCAAGCGGATTTAATCATTGCTTCTGGAGGAGATGGCACCGTTTCCGCTGTTGCAGGGGCACTCATTGCTACAAATATCCCCTTAGGCATCATTCCTAGAGGCACAGCCAATGCTTTTGCCGTTGCTGTCGGTATTCCTGCTCGTCTAACTCCAATTAGAAGTTCCTGTGCAGCCATCTTAGCAGGACAAACCCGAATTGTTGATATTGCCCGTTGTAATGGATTACCCATGATTTTACTCGCTGGCATCGGTTACGAGGCAGAAATAGTTGAGCGAGCTGATCGAGAAGCAAAAAACCGCTGGGGAGCATTGGCTTATATTATGGCTGGCATCCAGCAGTTCAACGAGCAAGAGCTTTTTGAAACTAAGATTGAAATTGAAGGTGTGATCGAAACCTTCCATGCGGGAGCTGTTACTGTCGCCAATGCAGCACCATCTACATCAGTTATGGCTCAAGGTCCAGGTAAAGTAATTGCCAATGATGGCATGTTAGATGTGACTATTGCTGCTCCCAAAAGCGAGATCGAAGCTATCACAGGTATGGTTGAGTTGTTGGGAGCAGCGCTGCTTAAAATGCCAACTAATCGGGAGGATATCGTCAGTTTGCAAACCAAACAAATTAAGGTGACTACCAACCCACCTCAAAAAGTTGTACTTGATGGTGAACTCATCGGGATGACTCCCATTGAAGTAGAGTGCATTCCCAGAGGATTAACGATTTTTGCACCACCAGCACCTCAAAACGAGGATAGTTAGCTAGTGCAAGAAGGTAGGAGGCAGTCCCAATGAAAAAATTTCACCACCAGGTTATGAAAGTAGAGGCGAATGGCCATTCGCCCCTACTGTTGCCTACTTACAAGTCAGAAGGATCCAAGAGTATATATGCTGACAAATATTCGAGTTTTGATTGCTGCTTGCCAAGAGTTAAATATTGATTTTGAATTTTTACATCCTAATCATAATTTTGTTCAATTAAAAATTAACAATAATTTCTATTTTTTTCTTAATTACGCCACACCTTTTAACTCTGAAGTAAATGCAAGCATCTTCAAAGACAAAGGCTTAACTTATCAGCTTTTAAAAGACAAAGTAAGTATTCCTCATACCGAATCTTTTTTATCACCGTTTTGTCAAGAAAAATATCGAAAATATTTAGAATACCAAAGTATTGATTCAATAGTAGAAGAAATTAACAGAAAATTTGCACTACCTGTAATCATTAAGATGAATTTTGGTTCTCAAGGTAAAAATGTATTTCTTTGTCAAGAGATAGAGCAAATAAGACTATCTTTAGAACGAATTTTTAACGTTAATAGTAAAGATTATGACTACATTGCAATAGCTCAGAAATATATTGATATACTTGATGAATATAGAGCAATTATTTTTAATAATAAGTTACTTCTTTTGTACGAAAGAAATATAGATAACGCTAAATTTGTAGGAAATTTATCTCGTGCTTATTGGCAGGGTCTTAAAGTAGTACACATAACTGAAGAAAAAATTATTTCTAATATCGAGAGCTTTATTCAGCCAATTTTTCAAAAAACTTCATTAAATTATACTGGGGCTGATATAGTTATGGATAAACATGGTAAACTTTGGTTACTTGAACTAAATTCAATGCCACATTATGATAGTTTTGTTAGGGACAATGGGGAAAAAGTTATGGTAGAAATAGTTAAAAAAATGCTAAAAAGTTTAGTAGTAGAAAATTAATATATAGCGTTTATCATTGGGGTGAGGTACAAAACTTCTGGTTTTTGGGAATAGGGAATAGGGAATAGGCTGGTCAATGCTCAACTAATCATAGTTAGAATAGAATCAGTAGATTCACGAACCAGCTTACTGGTTAAAAAAGCCTATCGAAACTATCTACGGTAATCTCAAGGGCCTTAAGTCCAGCCAGATCAAACAGCTGAAACGGCTGTATCACCAGCGATTACCGGGTGATAATTTGACAACTGCCGAATTCGCCCAGCGGCTGGCAGCCATTAGCAGCGATCTTAAACAGCCTTTGTGTACTTACATCAACCGCCGAGGACAGGTAATTCGGGTGGCTGTTGGCACTCCTTCTGAGACTAAGATTCCGCCACGAGAATTACCACGCTACGGTGCAGAACGCTTATGTGGGATTCGCTGCCTTGCTACCCAGCTTAAACTAGAAATCCCTAAAAAATCTTATCTAACAGCGATGGCAATTCAGCGATTGGATGCCTTGGTAGTTTTAAATATTACTGGTTCAGGATTTGAGCGAAGAGGTGGTGGTGCTACAGGTTATGTCAAAGAAACCTACTTAGCTCATCTGCTACCTCCTAACGAACTGGAGCTAAACAATCCTGAGAATACTGATACTGCCAACTTCGGACTCAGCTGGAGTGTATCACCACCTCTAAGCCTCGATATCCTCAGCAAGCAAGATTTCCTTGATTTAGTAGAAGGACTAGAAGCCGAATTCCGGCGACAATTTATTGTTCAACAACTAGATGCTAGAGATATTGAACAAGACCGAGTGCTGATTGTAGGTTTAATGACTTCGGAGGTAACTTCGGAGCATTTCCAAGATAGCTTAGCAGAAATCAAGCGGTTGGTAGAAACTGCTGGTGGTAAGGTGTTACAGACAATACAGCAAAAGCGTTTAAGTCCCCATCCCCAAACTGTGGTCGGTGCTGGGAAAGTTGATGAGATTGCCCTGAGTGTCCAAACCGTAGGAGGAAATCTGGTAGTATTTGACCGGGATCTATCACCAGCTCAAGTACGTAACCTTGAATCTCGACTTGGTGTAAGCGTCGTAGACCGTACAGAAGTAATTCTAGATATTTTTGCCCAACGAGCTCAATCCCGTGCCGGTAAATTGCAAGTAGAACTTGCCCAGCTTGAATACATGTTACCCCGGCTTACTGGTCGCGGTCAGGCAATGTCGAGGTTAGGTGGTGGTATTGGTACTCGTGGTCCTGGTGAAACTAAACTGGAAACTGAACGCCGTGCTATTCAACGTCGCATTGCCCGACTACAACAGGAAGTAAATCAGTTGCAGGCTCATCGCTCCCGACAGCGACAGCGCAGGCAAAAGCAAGAGGTTCCTACAGTAGCTTTAGTTGGTTATACTAATGCTGGGAAATCCACTCTGTTAAATACACTGACTAATGCAGAAGTCTATACTGCTGATCAGTTATTTGCCACTCTTGACCCTACAACCAGAAGGTTAACAGTTGCCAATGCTGTAAGCAATGAACCAATCTCCATTCTACTCACTGATACTGTCGGATTTATCCACGAACTGCCGCCATCTTTGGTAGATGCTTTCCGCGCTACCCTTGAAGAAGTTACCGACGCTGACGCACTAGTGCATGTAGTGGATTTATCTCATCCTGCATGGCAAAGTCATATTCGTTCTGTGATGTCGATTTTGTCAGAAATGCCGATTACACCAGGACCAATACTCGTGGCGTTCAATAAAGTCGATTGCGTAGATAGTGAAACCTTGACATTAGCTCAAGAAGAATTCCCTCAAGGAGTGTTTATCTCTGCTAGTAAGCGTTTAGGACTAGAAACTCTGCGTCAACAACTAGCTCAGCTTATTCATTATGCGATCGCATTTTAGAGATGTAATAATCATTAGGGTGCGGCTCTTTTGAAGAGACAAATTTTCTTTTTCCATAAAGTCTGAAATTATTACTGAGAAAGGATTGTAAGCTTCAGGTATGCTCAAAACAGTCTCGCTCAAAGACTGAAAAACAAGATCATATCTTTTTGTAGTATTGTATTACAAATTGATATGGGGTTTTTACGTTTCATTTTTCTGCGATCGCTTAATTCTATCCCTTTAGGCTAGAAAATCTAAATCTAGATGTAGAAAGGGTTAGAAGCAAGTAGCATGATTGTAATATGTCGTCTTCCTAGAAGAGCCGCACCCTAATCATTAGTGAATTGATGCCCTAGGTTTCCTTTCTTGGTGCTTGAGCTCTGTACCTCAGTCGCCGCTGCTGAAATCCTGACTTACGGTGAGATTGGAGAGATACAACCTCAGCCTCATTACTCTCTCTGGCTACTCGAATTAGTAATCCTGCAGAGAATAAACTAGCAATCATTGAACTACCACCATAACTAAAGAAAGGGAAAGGCAAGCCTGTTGTTGGTAGAACCCCGGTAGCTACACCAATATGTAATAGTGACTGCCCCACAATCAAAATCATTGCCCCAATTGCTACTAGTCGATAAATTTTGTTGCGTGCCTTCATCGCTACAATGACAGCCAACGTTGCGTAAGCCATGAGCACTAGCAACACGAGAATACTACCGACAAAGCCAAATTCTTCAGCAAATACAGAAAAAATAAAATCAGTATATGGAATTGGTAAATAAAATTGCTTTTGTTGGCCTAAACCAAAACCAGCTCCCCAAGTACCCCCAGAGCCAACAGCAAGTAGACTTTGAACTAGCTGGTATCCATCTTGTAATGGATCAGCCCACGGATCTAGAAATGACATTACCCGACGCCGTTGGTATTCTTTCACACTTACGCTGATCAAAGCCAGCAGAATACCACCTAGTGCTGTTCCTCCCAGTTGAGAAAAAGGCAACCCTCCTGCTAACGCCACTAGCCACAAAGTCATGCCGCACAGAGCAGCCGTACTCAAATTTGGCTGTAATAAAATTCCCAGAAGTACAATGGCAAAAATCCCCAGCCAGAGCCAGCGAACTTTCCCAGTTAGTTGCCTCCATTGCCCAAAGAGCCGAGCACTTTGTAATACGAGAAAGGGTTTAATTAACTCAGATGGTTGAAGAAGGGGTACAGGACCAAGGGATAGCCAGCGAGTTGCACCATTGACGGTGGTTCCCACCCCGGGAATTAAGGTGATTAAAATAAACCCTAATAGCAGGAGTAACAACCAATGAGTAATTCCCAACAGATAGCGTAGAGGTGAGCGCACAATTAGATTAAATCCGATCCAACCCAACGCCAACCAGATAAGTTGTCGCTTAAAGTAATAAAGTCCATCCCCCAGCTCAACATCTGCAATCGGGTATGATGCTGAAAACAGAATTGCCAAACCGACAAACATCCATACTAAAGTTAACCACCGCAGTAGTCGGGCTTCTATTGCCCACTCTTTAGGATTGGGATTAACCAAGAGAATCAGGTTACGTAGAACCACTAATAATTATTACTAACAACAACACAGAACTTTTGACTAATATTCCGAATCCCAATAGTGTTCGTTTAATGGGAAAAGGAGAATATCTAATCTAACAGGTAAAGTTGTTTTAGGAAATCCTCCGTCTTCTGGATTGTACAGCCAAATTCCAATAAAAAAGGGGTCTTAGTGACCCCTTGCTCCTTCTTCGTTGATAAAAATTAAAGCAGTCCGGTATTAGTACCCTGCTGACCAGTAGCTAGCTTAACTTTGACAATTTTGCCACCCATCTTCATAATTCTCTGCTGCTCACGGAACCAATTGTCGTAGGGAACCAGTTTGGTGAAATAAGTATTTTGTAACTCCCTTTGTGTCCTGATTCTTGTTTGACTAGGAACACAAGCCGTTATTTGAAACATACGCATGGGTTTATTTCTCCTGAATTGAGTTAAAAATTTTTGAAGAAAAAATTGCTGTTTTTGAAGCGAGCAATTAAAAGTAGCGAGTTAAAATTCTCTATGTTGTAGCTTTTTAGCTTTAGTAAAGCACTCACATCGGCTTGGTAAAATCTAAATTTGGCAAAGATTGTATGAGAAGGGTGAAACTTCTGTACTATCTACTTGATAATTTCACCAAGGTTAGGGAGTCAATCGTCAATACTAGACTGTTAAAACTCGTCTACTTTACACCTACACATAGTAAGAGACTCGCCTCTAACAAGCTAGCACTCACGATTGACTTCCCAGACCTTTCTAGGACAATCCGATTACAAGCTCAGAATTTAGGTAGGAGAGCTAGCCTAGCTCAAACCAGAACAAATGTAGTCGAAATAGACACCCATTTCTTTGCCAGCATCAGCACCGACAAGGCTAGCGGTAGCTTCTTTCATGGCTTGAATGGAATTGACGGTGTTGCCAATGGGAACACCCAAAGAGTTGTAGGTTTCTTTCAACCCATTGAGTACGCGCTCATCAAGGATAGATGGGTCACCTGCTAACATAGCATAGGTAGCGTAGCGCAAGAAATAGTCCATGTCCCGAATACAAGCAGCATAGCGGCGGGTTGTGTACATATTGCCACCTGGACGAGTGCTCTCTGAGTACAACAAAGATTTGGCAACTGCTTCCTTAACAATGGTGGAAGCATTGGCACTAATCGTAGTTGCTGCACGTACTCGAAGTTCACCAGTCTGGAAATAGCCCTTGAGCTTATCCATAGCGGCATCATCTAAGTATTTGCCTTGGACATCAGAAGAATTGATAACAGCGGTAATTGCGTCTTGCATAATTCCCTTTCCTTATTTCACTTAGTCTCTTAAATTTGAGCTACAGATCTCGATATCCTTCGCCTACAGCAATCCTCCAACCACATAGTCGAAGTAAGTACCAGCTTCTGCTGCATCGTCTCCAGCCATCAAGCCAATAGCCACAGCTTTCATGCAACGGACGCTTTCAGCTACAGCGTCAATAGAGGTGCCCAAAGACTTGTACATTTCTTTTGCACCAACCAATCCAATTTCTTCAATTGGTGTGACATCACCAGACACGATCCCATAAGTGATCAGACGCAGATAGTAGTCCATGTCTCGCAGGCAAGTAGCAGTCATTTCCTCTCCGTAAGCATTTCCACCAGGAGAAACAACATCAGGACGCTTCTGAAATAGCTGATCTCCTGCTTCTTTTACAATACGCTCACGAGAGTCAGTTAAGACTTGGGCAATGCGTAGGCGAGCTTCACCAGAGGAGACAAAATCATTAATTCGAGATAGTTCGCCAGGGCTGAGATAGCGTGCCTCTGCGTCTGCATTCACGATTGATTTCGTGACAATACTCATCTATGGATTCCTCCCATAAAAAATCTAACCAGGTGTGAATAAAGCTGGTATTTACATTACACAGATTGCTGAGCCACTTTATCCTAATGTGCCAAATTGCTCAGCCTTTTTATTGCTGAAACTTCACCAACTCAAGCATTCCCAGTATTCCTAGGGTAGCTTGGAGTCATCAGTGATACCTTAGGCAAGGGTCACAGCTACCTTCCGCAAACATTCTGCGATAGAATGTTCACCTTCTTCCTATCTTCGCAATACTTTGTAATATTTCTCCTCAGACTTGACTTGTTTTTTCCCTTCATCGCGAGTGCCGCCGCGCCCGTCGGGCGCTTTTAACTTTCACCAAAAGCGGCGGAAGACTATTCCTTTGAGAGATAGTCGCCCGCCGCAAAAGTTATTTGTCAAGTGTTATTGCTCAATCTGAGTAGCACCCATTTGAACTAAATCTGGCTTTTTTGTTGACTGCTGCCGTTCTTGCGCCTTCATATCAGCGATCGCTTTTCCAGTAAGCGGCATTTTAGCAGCATCCATCCGAGATTTCACCGGTTCAAAACTCGGAACCACCACCTCATTATCTTGTTTTGTCTGCTTGTTATAAAGCTTCTGGGTGTTGGGGAAGTTGGCAGCTGGTAAGGTTGGGAAGCGCCGATAAGGCACTATATCTTCATTAAAGACCTGGAGATATTCCATGCCATTAACCATTGCTCCAATAAAGCCACGGATACCCTCGGTAGCGAGAATTTGATTATACTTTTGGATTTCTTGCTGGTTGAGGGGCGCACGACCTAGGAAGTGTTTTGTTCCTAGCTCAATTACTTTTGTGTTGGGGTAGGGAGTGTAGAACTCTTTAATGTAGAGGTCTGAGTAACCCAACCCTTCAATGAATTCCTTAACAGTAATTTCGCCATTACTCAGCTTACTTTCGAGAGAATTGAACTTATCCTGGACGATGTAAGGCTCAACATCTCGTTCAAATATCTGTCGGTAAGCTGCACGTACCAGATTTTGCACAGCTGGCTTATCGTTAAGATCTGTCAGTTTGAAGATCTTGGTTTGCTCCCTCTGGACACTAACTCCCTGATTAATGCGGAATTCAACTTCTGGTTCTGTTCGGGTGTCAGGAACTTTGCCTAGTTCTATAAAGCGAGGAGTTGTTACTTTCTTGGGAGGATTACCAAAATCTTCAGTTAGGGCACCTGGTCTTAGCGATCGCAACTGCTTACCAAATGGAGTCACATAGCGCTCATAAGGAACTGTATCTTCTCCAAATGCCTGCTCATACTCTTTAGTGTCGATAATAGCGTCAATTAAAGCGTAGAAACCCTGCTTTGCACAGATATCAAAGTACTGGTTCGTTTCCTGACGACCATAAGTGGGACGTCCCAACAAACGCCGATGGAGATACTCAACTCCCTTCATTACATACAGCGGTGTCCAGTAACGCTTGCGAACCCCATCGGATTTCGCCAAGAGCCGGACAAATTCTCGCACCGTAATCTCACCGTTTTCCAGCTTAGTTTCCGCTGCTGACAAACGCTCTCCTTCATAAGGTATACATCCAAATACTTGCAAGTAACAAGCACGAATTATTAATTGGGTCGAGCTTTCTGTAAATTGGACATTGGAGCCTTCACTCTCTCCATTATTGCTGGGTATTTGGTCTAGCCGGAAAACCTTCCTTCCTAAGGAACCAGGAGACTGACCGATTGCTCCTGGATTGCTATTTTGGTTATTGATACCAGGTCCTTGGTGGATGAGGAGGCGTTTGGTATCCTTACCAAAGGGAGATGGTCGAGCATTTGGGTTACGAGTTTCTTTCTGGAAAATTGCTCCAAACTGAATCTCCAATGAGTCGTTACCAGAACCATAAGGATGTTGATCAGGTAGCGGTTGCCCGTACTTCGCAAAAGTTGTAATAAACTGGGGTACTTTTCGGAAAGGTGCACTGTAACGCAACAAATCTTGCTGCATTCCCCAGTTACGGCATTCCTGAGCTTCTTGACCCAAACCCCGCAGGTAGGGGACAGTTTCTTCACCAAAGTAATCGGAGTATTCCTGTGAATCTACCAAAGCATCTATAAGTGCTGACAAACCGCCATCAGAAACTATCGAGAAGTATTTCTGCACTTCTTCGCGGGAACTTGGACCACGACCCAGAAAATGACGGAAAGCTAATTCTAGAGCTCGACTGTTAATAAATGGCTCGAAGAATTGTTTTCTGTAGAGAGGAGATTTACCGAGGCGGCGGGCAAACTCCTTCATGGAGATGTCCCCATTTTTTACTTGAGATTCGAGATATGAGATGGACTGGCTGTAAGCACGAGTAATGTCGCGTTCAAAGATTTGCCGATAGGCAGCTTTAACAACCTCTTGCTTTTCTGATGATGACAGACCAGGCTTCATCACAAATTTAGGACGCCTCTCAGCTGCATTGAAGTAGCTTTGGGGCAGTTGTAGACCTTGTTGGTCAATAGAAGAACGCTGTCGCAGTTTATCGGAAGGAGTGGCAGCTTTGAATTCGTTAATCAGAATTTCAAAGTAATTAGCCACAATCACACTTGCTTCAGCATCATCCTTAAAATACCCTAAGCAAGCGCTGCGCATTCCTTGTAGCGCTACTAATGTAGCTTCTGCAGAGCAAGCATTTTCAATTACTTCCCGCAGTCCCCGAACATTAACAATTAGGATACTGGGGTCCCCTGCCACAATTGCATAGGTAAGGTAGCGCAATGTCCAAGACAAGTCCCGTAGGGACTTTTGCATATTTTTTGGACCATAGCGAGCAATGTTTATTGGTCGGAAACCTGCTGGTGTTGGACCACCACCAGAAGAACTAAAGAGGGAACGAAAGCCATCAAAAAAGCCACCACCACTTTCAACATAAGTAGTTGTTCCTAACTCTCTGGCTTCTTGACTCCCTGTGCTGCTAGCTACTGCGACCATGGCTGGTTGAGGTTCTTTGGGCTTCTCTAAGTAAGCCATGGGTGAACCACCAACGAAAATTCGGTTAGCCCCGCGAGATACAATCAGGTCTGAATTTTTGGTGATCGTATCTGCGATTTCTAAAAGCTTTGTTCCAGAGCGGAAGTAACCAGCAAGTTCGCTGAGTTCACCTCCCGCTAAAAATCGATCTTGCTGCTCTGCTTGGATAATTGTTGCAAACGGTATTGTTTGATATAGTTGCGGACGCGCAACCGAGCTTCCACCACTTGCCTTAACACTCATTTGTTCTCAAACGCTCCCATTGACAATTTTTACTGTGTTAAGCCTGACCAGGGTTCTCATACCAGTCTATGCTTGTTTATCTATAGGCTTAGCGAACTTGTATTTATCCCATTCCCTAAAATTGGAAGGGAGGTTACACTGATGACTTCAATAAACAAATGCCTTGGCTAAACCACGTCAGCTTCTAGATTAAAACGTTTTTGATGTCTCAGTCTGGACTTATTTATTAAGAAGTGTATAGAACACCTATTAGGGCTTCACAGAAGCCATAATAGTTGATTTGATGCCATTATTCTGAGGAGTAACATAAGTTTTGTTACAATTTGCATTAATTCAGGGCTTGGAGTAGTTGTGGTATTAACAGTGGAGGTAATGGTTGGAGATATGGAAACCTTTCAGAATACTAGTGTTGCTGTTCAGCGCCTATACGATACTTACCCTTTTCCACCGGAGCCTTTACTTGATGAGCCACCTCCCGGTTACAACTGGCGCTGGAATTGGTTATCTGCCTACAGCTTTTGTACAGGGCAAAAACCGAACAGGCAAGAAATCCGGATTCTAGATGCTGGTTGTGGTACTGGTGTAGGAACGGAGTATCTGGTTCATCTTAATCCTCAAGCATCTGTGATAGGCATTGATTTGAGTCCTGGTGCCCTGAAAGTAGCAAGAGAGCGCTGTCAGCGCTCAGGAGCTAATCGGGTTGAGTTTCATCACTTGAGTCTTTATGATGTTGACCAAATAGAAGGTAAGTTCGATCTGATTAACTGTGTTGGGGTTTTACATCATTTACCAGATCCAATTCGAGGCATTCAGTCTCTGGCAACCAAACTTGCTCCTGGTGGTTTGATGCATATCTTTGTTTATGCAGAATTGGGACGCTGGGAAATTCAACTGATGCAGCAAGCGATCGCTCTTTTGCAAGGTGACAAGCGGGGAGATTATCGAGATGGTGTCAAAGTAGGGCGTCAGTTGTTTGAATCACTACCAGAGAACAACAGAATTGTCAAACGAGACAAGGAACGCTGGTCTTTGGAAAATCACCAGGATGAATGCTTTGCTGATATGTATATTCATCCCCAAGAGATTGACTACAACATTGATAGTGTCTTTGAATTGATTGATGCTTCTGGTTTAGAATTCCTCGGCTTTTCTAATCCTCGCTATTGGAACAAGGAGCGACTTTTGGGGAAAAAGCCGGAGCTGATGGAACGAGCTGCCAGGTTAAATGAGCGCCAACTGTATCGATTAATTGAATTATTAGATCCAGAGCTGACCCATTACGAATTTTTCCTCACCCGTCCTCCCCTACCTAAAGTAGATTGGTCTGATGATCAAGTACTGTTAGCAGCAATTCCAGAACTCAATCCTTGTATGAATGGTTGGCCTAGTCAGTCTCTTTTCGATTACGATTATCAGTTGATTCATTTATCAGATGAAGAGTTTGAATTTCTGGAAGGGTGTGAAGGTAATTCCACAGTTCCAGAGCAAGGGAAGACAAAAACAGTAGGAGAGATTTTAGCTAGTGTAGAGTTAGATTTGCAAGGAGTGCGATCGCTCCTCAAGAAACAGTTAATTATGCTGAGTGATACATTAGGAGGAATTTAATCAAACATAGGCTTCTATTGGTTCATCGAATAATAACAAGACCAAAACATAGGAAAGGAGAGCCAAAAGAGCAATATGAATTTAAAAATAGCTTACCATTACTGGTGAAGAATCTTAGGAGCATCAAGGGAGAAAAACGTTTTGGTAGTAGAAGGCAGAGCCGGATGGCATAGAAGCGAAAAAGTGGAACTACCGACAGGAGTATTAGTAGAGTATCTGCCACCTTATTCACCAGAATTACAACCGGCAGAGAGGTTATGGAAATTGGTAGATGAGCCTCTGGTTAATGAGTATTTTGAAGCATTAGATGAAGAGGAAGCAGATAGCTTACTTGCTAGCAAGTACGAAAAATTAAACAAACTCCTAGGAAATATTTAATTTTCTACTATTTGTATTCAGCTTTTTGACTGTCCAGAGGCTTCAAAAATTGTGAAAAACCGGCCCTACCGACTCTTTTGGTAAAAAATATAGAGGGAATTTTGATAAGCAATTGGCAGAGCCAGTTTTTGTTCAGTACGAGTGACGAAATAATCTGCATGGTACTTGAGCATTAAAGACTCAACCTGAGGAGTTTGCAAACTATAGTAACCAGTAGTAAGTGCATGGCTAATTTCCCCTCTCTTATCCTGTTTATTATCTCTACTAGGCCAAGGATTAGTATCACCACTCAAATCAGAGAGGCGCTTGTACCACTCAAGTACACTAGCAGAAACGGACGGTACAAACCTGAATTTAGCAATAGTTGGACGCTCGGTGAGCCAGGTAAAGTTGACAAATTCCACTGGAGGGGAGATAACGAGACTATTGTGAGGGGTATGAGTTCTGATCCAACTACACATATCTTGCCATTCTGGCTCTACTCCCTGCTCTTGACCAGGAAATTGAGTTAGAGCTATTAATGACTGGTAAAAGTTGACTGTCTGGATACTACAAGCAACACTCAGTAGTAGGAGACAAAACAAGGAAAATACTTGCTGTTTCCTGCCCATAAAGGTTTGCTCCAAAGCGCAAACAAATAACAGACAGGTATTGAGCGGTAACATGATATCACCCAAACGGAAGGGGTAATACTGCAATAGCTTACCTTGATTATCGAAAGGTGCGATCGCTAATCCGAAGACAAAAGGTACTAGAGTAATTAGGGTGAACTCAGCCAAAGACCTACGAGCTGTATGCTGTGGGGATAACTTCTCAGACTGCTGTTTCGGTTTGAGTAGGAAACAACTAATGGCTAAAACTAGTAAGTACACTAACGGAAGCAGCCACCAATATGAGTCCCAGGAACGAGGATTGAGATGGTGAGGGGTTCGCACGAAAACGAATAAAGAGGAAGCCTCTATAGAACCTGTGGGAGTGGAAGTGAATAACTGCTGTAGCACAGGTAAAATGGCAAACCCACTTGCTACTAAGTAGATGAGCAGAATTGAACCCAGGTAATAGATATCAGCAAAATCCTTTCTGCGTCTCCAGAGTAGCCATCCTACTACTGCCAGAAATGCCCAGCCCCCTACCAGCACATGAAATGAGGCGACTAACCCCAGCATCAGTGCCATTAAGCGATAGTAACCCTCTAGCATCAGTCCAATTGCTAGGAGGAGGAAACCGTAAGCAAATGATTTAGACTCAACACCTCCCACCAACCATTCCTGAGCTACCATTCCTTGGTAGTGATTGACATACAAAAATAGACCAATTCCTAATAATAAAGGTGGCAAGCTTATGGCCAGCTTCCTACCTAAGAAAACTAATCCTGAGGATATCAAAGTATAGCAAAGTAACCGTCCAATTATGGAAGTTGCTAAAAACCCACAAACTAGAGTTAGTCTACCAAACAAAGCAATGAACAGTAGTCGGTATCCCGGAGGTTGATTATAGTACCAGTCTCCTGGGACCCAGTTAGGATCAGCATACTGTTTAGCTAAGGGCAAGAAATGGACTTCATTGACATTGCCCATATTGCCTTTGAGTAAAAAACCCAGACTTAGGAAGGCTGTTACTGCTAGAATTTGTAGTACTGTTTTTTTCAGGTTTAGCCGTTCTATTTTCAATAGGTCTACTTTTTTACCTAAAAGATCTTCTCATACTAAATCCGCCTATTCTATCCTCATTTTTTGGGAGCATCTCATTTTTGGACTCGAGGAGCTTATTTTACTTGCCATACTCCCCTACCTGAGCCTGAAATGGGGCATTTTTTTATTGGAAGTCCCTTACTGTTGGCTCTTACCCCTTACCTCTTGAGTGTCAAATTGTTCGACAATGAGAAAAATAGTCTAGAATTGGCTCACCAGGCACAGTCAATCTTAGCATTAAGTCTATAGAATAAAATTATTCGTGTGCCAGAAACGTTTTCTGACCCCCAACTTAGAGATATGACAGCCGCATCTTTCCAAACTATTGATGTTACTCCAGAACCTGAACCCCAGAGTGGGCAAGAGCAACAGCAATCATCTGCCCTAGCAACAACCCAAGGTACTTTTTCTGCCTACTTGGCTCCTCTGACCAAGGACAATTTTAAACAAGTCACCCAAGAGGTAGAAGACAGGTTCAGGGTAGTCAATCAAACCCTGTCAATGCTTGACAGTATGCTCGAAAGCCAGGGTTTTGATGCCATCCTTGATGAGATGTTACGCTCGATCACAGCTAAAACTGGGGAACTCCTTGCTGCTTCCACCACAACCATTTTTTTATTGGATGAAGACAAAAATGAACTCTGGGCGATGGTGCCTAAGAAGGATGGTGGCTCCCATGAAATTCGCATTCCTGCAGATGGAGAGAGTATTGCGGCTGAAGTAGCTACAAGCAAGCACTACGTTAATATCCCCTACGACTTTTTTGACGATCCGCGCTCGGTTTCAGCTAAGGAACAATACAAGAAAACGGGGTTCCGCACCTACACGATGCTGGCTTTGCCACTGTTGAACGAGCAAGACAATTTAGTTGCTGTCATCCAGCTGATTAACAAATTAAAATTCCCAGAGCGTCTGGATCTTCCCGATGAAGAAAATATTGACTTGGATGGCTTTAGTGCGGCAGATGAGCAAGTTTTTGAAGAATTTGCCCCTTCAATTCGCCTGATTTTAGAATCCTCTCGGTCTTTGAAAAAGGCAACTCAAAGACAACAAGCAGCTTCAGCACTAATGGAGAGTGTCAATTCCCTCAGCAAAGCCAGCTTAGATTTAGAAGACACCCTCAAAAAGGTGATGGACGAAGCGAAGAAGCTGATGAATGCTGATCGCTCTACATTGTGGCTCATTGATCAGGAGCGGGATGATTTGTGGACGAAAATTCCCATCAACGATCAGTTAACAGAAATTCGCCTCCCGATGCAAAGTAATTCCTTTGCAGCTCAAGTCGCTCGTACAGGGGAAACGGTCAATATTGGCTTTGACTTGTACAATAACCCAGATTCTGAAATCTCGCAAAAGACTGACAACAAGTCAGGCTATCGAACCTGTAGCTTGTTGTGTATGCCGGTATTTAACTCTGATAAGGAGTTGATTGGCGTTACCCAATTAATTAATAAAAAGAAACAGGGGGAATTTCCTGAATATGACCCGGACGATTGGCCTAGAGCACCTGAATGTTGGCAGGCAAGTTTTAATCGCACTGACCAAGAGTTTATGAAGGTGTTTAATATTCAAGCTGGTGTTGCTCTACAAAATGCTAAGTTGTTCGATACGGTCAAGCAACAGGAGCAAATGCAACGTGATATCCTGCGGAGTCTCTCAGATGGGGTAATTTCGACTGATAAAGAAGGTAACATCGTTGCGGCGAATGAGAGTGCCAAAGAGTTACTGAGTTTGGATGAAGCAACGTCCCTAGAGGGTAAAAAGATTATTGAGATTGTCCGGATTGAAGACAGAGACAAACAGAGTAGTGGTAAGTTTGCCCAATGGTTAAATGAAGCTTTAGCAGGACAAGACCCCAAAGCTTATCAGCAATACTATCCAGATCAAAATTTGTCCTGCCAGGGAGCTGCTCAACCACGCAGTGTTAACTTATCCATTAACACCATGGCTGATGCTAGTGATAAGAGCAAAGTCCGTGGTGCTCTGGTAGTCATGGAAGATATTAGCGATGAGAAGCGACTTAAGAGTACGATGTATCGCTATATGACCCAGGAAGTGGCTGAAGAGTTACTCAAACTTGGTGAAGCCAAAATGGGAGGCGATCGCAAAGATGTTTCGGTTTTATTCTCAGATATTCGCAGCTATACCACTTTAACCGAAAAACTCAAGGCAGAAGAAGTGGTTAGTATGCTCAATGAATATTTTGAGTCGATGGTCGATGCTGTGTTCCAGAATAAAGGTACTCTTGACAAATACATCGGTGATGCCATCATGGCAGTATTTGGCTCTCCTTTGCCTTTGGAAGATCATGCTTGGAGAGCAGTGCAAACGGCTCTGGAAATGCGCCAAAGGTTAGTAGAATTCAATGATCATCGTCGTGATCAGAATAAGCCAATCATCCGCATTGGTATTGGCATTCACTCCGACAGCGTCATCAGCGGTAATATCGGCTCCAGTAAGCGGATGGAGTTTACTGCCATTGGGGATGGTGTTAACTTGGGTTCTCGCTTAGAAAGTGCTAGTAAGCAATACGGCACTGACATCATCATTAGCGAAAATACCTATACACCGTGTGCTGAGAAAATACGGGTGCGTGAACTCGACTGTATTCGGGTTAAAGGCAAGAATGAGCCTGTGAAAATCTATGAATTGGTGGGATTTAAAGATGAACCCATTTCAGAGGAGAAACAGCAGATGATTGATCTGTACCATGAAGGACGTGAACTTTACCTTAACAGGGAGTTTCCCTTGGCTATTGGTAAGTTTGCCCAAGTTATGGCAATTGATCAAGGCAACAAAGCAGCAGATTTACACATGGAGCGCTGCCAACATTTCCTCAAAAATACCCCAGCAGATGACTGGGATGGTGTTTGGACAATGACTAGTAAGTAACTTGACACTCCCAAAGCCTAAAAGGCGAGCGGATTCTTATTTCAATCAGTGAACTTAGTGTATTGATTTCCCTCTCTTTAACATTTTCTAGCGGGTGAACGAAATTTTGCGTGGGATTTCAATTCTCCGCGTCCCCGCGTCTCCGCGTCTGTTTATCATTCCCCCCACCCTTTTTTTCGCTCACCCTTTTCTAGCCTCAGCATTTTGGGGCACATCTACGATAATTCAGAGCGTAAGCAGGAACAGGAATTTCTAAAGGCAAACGAGGGTCAGGCAATGGTTCAGTAGCGGCTAGATGCAGAGGTATAATACCAGCCCAAACTGGTAACTGATAGTCAGCTTCATCATCAATCGGATGTCCAGTCCGCACTTTAGCTGAGGCTTCTGCTAGAGGCAAGGATAGTATCAGCGTTCCTTGAAGTTCTTGACTACTCGGTGGACGTACTTCATTCCAACGTCCAGGAATCACATGCTCTGTAAACGCCTGAAGTGCTTCCAGCTTTTGTTGGGTATCCATCACTACTGTTGCCCTACCAAACAGGACAACTGACCGATAGTTCATCGAATGGTGGAAGGCGGAACGAGCCAGAACTAAACCATCTAGCATAGTTACAGTGATACAAACTTCAATACCTTCCTGAAGCGATCGCAACATGCGGCTGGCTGGTGACCCATGAATGTAGAGTTTTTCTCCCACCCTACCGTAGGCGGTGGGAATGACGTAGGGTTGCTGCTTAATCGCAAAACCCACATGGCACACTAAACCCTCATCCAAAATTTGATAAATCGTGGTGCAGTCATACTGTCCACGTTGCGGTACTCGCTTAATCCGGCTGCGTTGAGTTGGTATCAGTTGTTCTGAACTGTTTTCATACTCGGTATGGCTCATAAGCTGGTTACTTTTTCTAAACCCACAGCTAGACTATTGAAGAAATTGGTATTCTACAAGTACCACTTTTTGATTTAAATACCAGTCCACTTTGAGCCTTAAGCATGGATTTGGCAATTAGACTCGATAGTGATGCTCCTGTGCCCCTGCATCGCCAACTCTATGAGGAACTGCGTCGAGCTATTTTAACTGGGCGGTTGTCCAAAGGTAAACGTATTCCCTCAACACGGGCATTAGCAAAGTCCTTGGGAATCTCTCGAACTACTGTGACTGTAGCCTATGAGCAACTCCTCAGTGAAGGTTATCTCCAAACTACTGTAGGTTCAGGGACATTCGTTTGCTCTCAACTGCCCGATGAATTGCTACACTCAGCTCCCATTGATGCCATCAATAAGGAGTCTTATCCACCAGTAAAGCTATCCAACTACGGAGCAATTCTCGCTAATACTGAAATTCCATATTATCAAGAAGCAGATTTACCCATCAGCTTCCGCTATGGACAACCGGCAATTGACCAATTTCCCCTCAAGCTTTGGCGTAAGCTACTATCCCGTCACTGTTGTTCTAACCTAGATTGGCTGAACTACGGGACTGATGCACGGGGGTACAAACCACTAAGGGAAGCGATCGCTGGCTATTTGTCACGTTCTCGCGCTGTACAATGTGAGCCTGACCAAATTATCATTACCAGTGGCTCCCAGCAAGCTCTAGATCTGATCACACGCCTACTAATTGCTCCAGGGGATGGCATCGCTTTGGAAGAACCAGGATACCCAGGAGCGCGATATATCTTCTTGACGCAGGGAGCTAAGCTCTATCCAGTAGCAGTAGATGAGTCAGGATTAGTGATAGAAAAGCTCGCAAACTATGACAAAAAAAGCATTAAGCTCATTTATATCACTCCATCTCATCAGTTTCCTACAGGAGCAGTGTTGTCTCTGCCTCGGCGACTGGAATTACTGGTTTGGGCACAAAAGATGGGGATAATGATTATTGAGGATGATTATGACAGTGAATATCGTTATGGAGAGCGTCCTATCCCAGCTCTACAAGGACTTGATCATAGCAACTTAGTTCTCTATATCGGTACTTTCAGTAAGATGTTGTTTCCTTCCCTACGAATAGGGTATTTGGTAGTACCCCAACATTTAGTAAGTTTGTTGACTCGCGCCAAGTGGTTAACAGATCGACACTCGCCACTGTTGGAACAAAAAGTTCTTGTAGATTTTCTCAATGAAGGGCATTTAGAAAGTTATATTCGGCGGATGCGCACCCACTATAATCGGCTTAGGGAAGTTCTGGTGGAAGCTTTGAGAACCTATTTGGCTCAAAAGGTAACTATTTTGGGCGAGAAGGCTGGAATTCATTTAATGGTAAGGTTAAACACTCAACTTAGTGATGAAGAAATTATTCATCGCGCAGCACAAGTTGGTGTATCTATGGTTACTGCTCAACCTTACTATCTGGAAAGTAAACCTAAGGGCGAATTTCTCTTCGGTTATGCTCAACTTACTTCAACACAAATTCAAGAGGGAATTCGCAAAATTGCCCAAGTGATTGCAGAATAGAGCGATATATAGAAGCAACAAAAAATTATTAATCTCTCCCTCTCCTAACACCTAACACCCATTGGTGACAAGTTAAGGTAAAAATGTCGTTGTCAAGGGAACAGGGGAGAGGAAAAATCGATTTTTCTGACCCTTTGGGTTTTTCATATATAGGGGTTTTTGATTTCCAAAGCACTATATATGGTACTTGACAAAATGAACGACCTTTTAACTTGTCACCATTGCCTAACACCTAACACCTATAACACTGAGCCAGTCTAAAAGAATTTGATTTACCTGCTCAGGGCATTCATCATGGGGACAGTGACCAGCATTATCTAACTCTACTAACTTCAGATGAGGATTGAGAGCAGCCAACTGATGTGCTGATTTGGGAGGAATCATTCTGTCTTGAAGACCCCATAATAACAGCATGGGAATGTCTATATTGGGCAAAATAGTTCTGGCACTCGGACCAAAATGAGCAGAGCTCATGCTCCTAACTAGAGTGCTAAAAGTAGCAGCAGCACCTCGATCTTGAGCAGGAACTGTGAGAATTTCTACCAATTCAGCAGTAATCGCCTCTGGGTTAGCATAAGCAATACCTGCCCACTTACGGACAAGCCCTGGACGTCTTACTAGATAAAAAAGGCTTTGGAGAACTACTGGCGAGGCTACCAGACTTTCAAGGGTAAAAACTAGTGGTTGTAGCCATGAGGGAATCATTTCCTCTCGCGCCTGCAAATCTGGTAAATTAATCATAGCAAGACCTTTGACCATTTCTGGATGCTCTGAAGCTGCTGTCAGACAAACCAATGAGCCGATTGAGTTACCTACCAGAACGACTGGTTGTCGGATAAAGGTTTGCCAAAACTCATAAACTTGCTCTACCCAAAGGCTAACCTTATAGTCAGCAGATGCTTTTATTGAAGCTCCAAAACCGAGCATGTCGAGGGCATAAACTGTATGATGCTGACCTAAGACTGCCAAATTATGACGCCAATGCCCAATTGAGGCTCCAAACCCATGCAGCAGTATTACCGGTATTGCGGCTGTGTGAGCTTTTGGCGGCGGGCGAAAATAGGTATAGCGGGTTTGCCAACCTCGCCAAACCCAGTCTCGTTGATTGCCCACTCTTTGCTGCCAAGGCACAGGGATTGTCACAAAAAGCCTCAACTTCAAAAACTTTTACAAATCATCTCCTATTCTAATCTTTTCCTTCCCATGCCCAATTACCAACTATTTGGGAAGTTAGGTTAACAACTTAAAGCTTCAAACTTGAAAAGACTCAGTAAAATAGCAAGTACATAGTAACTCTACTACTGATCAACCTAATCAATACTGAAAATTAATCAAACGCCTGTGATTGATAAAAGACGCCAACGGGATCTACCCCAAATTAATGACAAAATCAGGTTTCCCAAGATTCGAGCCATTGGCAACGATGGGGAACAGCTTGGGATAATCTCGCCTCAAGAAGCTTTGCGCATGGCTGAGGAAAAAGGGTTAGATCTAGTCCTAGTGAGTGACAAGGCAGATCCGCCAGTTTGTCGCATCATGGACTACGGCAAGTACAAATTTGAACAGGAGAAGAAAGCCCGCGAAGCAAGGAAAAAGCAGCACACAGCAGATGTCAAAGAAGTAAAGATGCGCTATAAAATTGAAGATCATGATTACCAAGTGCGCATCAATAATGCTCAGCGCTTTCTCAAATCGGGAGATAAGGTGAAAGCCACGATTACCTTCCGAGGTCGGGAAATTCAACATAGTAACTTGGCTCTGGAGTTGCTAAAGCGTATGGCGGATGACTTGCAGGAAGTAGCAGAAGTGCAACAAGCACCCAAACGAGAAGGTCGCAATATGATGATGTTGCTCTCTCCTAAAAAATAAAATAATGAAACTCCAAACTCGTGCTCGCTTTCAGGGTGAATGGGTACGGAAAATCCTACGGTGGGTGAATCTGCGACCAGGGGAAGGTGAGAGAACATTACTAATGTTTGTGTTCTACACCACTACCTCGATAGGATTGCTTTGGTTTGAACACTGTGCAACGGCACTTTTCTTAGATAAGTACGGTGTCGAGGGCTTGCCTGTGATTTACATCGCTAGTGCCCTAATGTGTTCTGTATTGGGAGTTTTGTATTCCTGGTTACAGCGCATTTTGCCCATGAGAACTGTCTTGGTGGTCATTGCTCTACTGACGGCATTTCCCCTATTGCTATTTCGCTTCGGCTTGGAGATTGATTACTTAGACGGAGCGATCGCTTTATTGTCGGTTTTTTTATTACGTCTGTGGATGGATGCCGTAGACGTTCTCAATGACCTCAATTCCCAGGTTGCTGCTAATCAATTGTTCAATATCCGGGAAATTAAACGCACCTACCCCCTAATCTCCAGTGGTTTGATCGTTGCTGACGTGCTCTCAGGCTTCTCCTTACCACTATTATTGCTGGTTTTTGGTCTGGAAAATGTACTGGTTACTGCTGCGATCGTGATGCTGTTGGGTGCAGGAACATTGTTTTATGTCTGTAAGCGTTACCAACAAGCATTTCCCGATGCACCGACAAGACAGTGGGAAGATGCGGAGCACGAATTTAAATCTCGTCGTACCAGTAATTCCCTGCAAAGGTATATTGTCCCTTTATTTGCCTTTTTTATCCTGGCACAAGCGCTGCTTCTGCTCATTGAATTTCAGTATCTTGGTCAATTAGAAGCAAAACTAGATTCTTCGGAGATTGCTGGTTTCCTGGGCTTATTTAGCGGGTTTGTGGGATTGTTTGAGCTAGTTATCCAATTATTTATCTCTAGCCGTGTCATTAACAAGCTAGGGGTTTTTGGTGCTGCCATGTTATTGCCTGCCTCCTTATCGATTCTAGGCTCAATCACCCTCTTAGGATTGCTAGACCCTCTCCGGATGCTGCTCATTAGCATTTTTGCTTTCCCACAATGGATTACTGGGTTTTTTATTGGTTTGATTTTGCTCAGGTTTATCGATGAGATCTTGCGCTATACCTTAATTGCTGGTATTGAACCCATAGTTTTCCAACCCCTACCACAAAGGATTCGCAGCTCTATTCAAACTTCTGTACAAGCTATTGCTCAACCAGTAACCAGTGGTATATCAGGTCTCGCTATTCTAGCAATCATTGCTCTGATCCGTTGGGCACTGCCAACAGGTTCAGAAACCATCCAAGAGCAATGGCAAACCTGGGCATTTATCTTTGTTATTGTTGTGTTCTCCCTCGTCTGGTTGTTGAGCGCCTGGTTAATGCGCTCAAGTTATGTGAACTTGCTAGTTGAGAGTGCAGAGCAAGAAGGACGTTTGGGTTTTTCCGATGTAGCCTTGCGGGCATTCAAGCGGACAGTGATCGAAGCCCTAGAACAACCGGATACTGAAGCAGATAAAAAAAGCTCTTGCATTGAACTGTTGACTCAAATTGATCCAGAGAACGTAGGTAATGTACTTGCTCCTCTACTACCTAAGCTGTCTCATCCTTTGCAGTGTCAAAGTCTAGAGGTAATGTTGGAGTATCCGAAATCAGCTTACCGGAATGATGTCAGCAAACTAATTGAACAACAACCACCACCAGAAGTCTTGGCGTTGGCACTGCGCTATATCTGGCTGAGTCAGCCAGAATTAGATATTGCCACCATTAAACCTTATTTGCACACTGCTGTTGATCCGATGGTAAGGGGCACAGCTGCAGCTTTAATGTTGCGCCGAGGAACATCCACAGAGAAGGCAGAAGCAACTAATATTCTGCGGCGAATGCTCACCTCAAAGTGGGAACGAGAACGGGTAATTGGTACCCAAGCATTAGGAGAAGCAGATTACTTGCAAGCACTGCGGCTTTATATTCCTAATCTGTTGCAAGATGATTCTTTGCGAGTACGTTGCGCTTTACTTGATGTCATTGCTACTACCCGCTTGCAAGAATACTATCCGTCTTTGGTAAAAGGCATTTACTACAAATCGACTCGTGATGCTGCTAGAGCTGCCTTGGTGAGTTTGGGTGATGAAGCGATTATATTATTGGTGGATTTGGCAGAAGATATTCATAAGCCAGATGTCGTCAGATTACAAGCTTGGACTGCCTTGGGGGAAATTGGGACAGCCGAATCCCTTAATAGGCTGGTGCAACAGTTAATGACGAGTTGGGGTAGAATGCGCCGCAATCTTCTGCGTATTCTCATTAAGCTACCCAACGAAGCAGGAATTGAAGCTGTACTCGACCAATTAGGTCGTAATGGAGTGGAAACATTAATCGAGCAAGAATTACTGTTGTTGGGTCAGGTTTATGCGGCAGTTCTCGATATTACAACAGAGGAGGTGGTTGGACAAGAGGCAGATTTGTTGCGACGCGCACTAACTGATTTGCAAAAGGATGTAATAGAGCGATGTTTTTTGCTGATGAAGTTCCTTTATCCCTTGAGTGCAATGCAAGCAGCAATGTTTAATCTAGAGTCTGAATCAAGGTCTAATCGGGCAATGGGTTTGGAAATTTTGGATAATACTGTTGATATTCCTCAAAAAAGAGCTTTTTTGGGAATTTTGGACCGACGTACCACTGCGGAAAAACTCGCTTGCTTGGCGGAGTTAGTACCCTATAAACCAATGAGTCCTAGCGATCGCTTGCGTCGTTTAATCGAGTTGCGCCACTTTCTCTCAGACTGGTCTTTAGCCTGTTGTTTTCACCTGGCAAGGGCTCTGAGGTATTCTCTGACACCGGAAGCAACACTAGTATGTCTGCGTCATCCTACCGGTTTTGTCAGAGAAGCTGTTTTGTCTTATCTGAAAGAGGCTTCACCCCGTTCCTGTAGAGAGTTGTTGCCAATAATGGAGAATGATTCAGACCGATTGGTTGCTGCTCAAGTTCAGCAAATGATGGTGGAACTGGGTTGAGATTCGATATTGGTATAACCATTAGGCTTATACCAAATCCGGGTTAGTTACCCGGTGTTTTGAAAAAGCTGGGGAGGCTGGGGGAGCTAGGTGAGAAATCCGGTTTCTTGGTTTTTTCTCTAGGATTTCAAGGCGACTACAGTAGCGGAGCATCCTTGTTAATTACTTCCAAAGTTGTTTCAAAACCATCATAGGGCGTCCACTGAATCGCACCATCACGACCAGTAAAATAAAAAATAATCTTGGATTCTAGCAGTAGTTGGGTTGTTTCTGGATCTACTGTATTTGATGAAGCAATGACAACTTTTGGCTGCAAGGTTTGTAATAATTCTGGTATTAAGCTTTTTCCAGACCACCAAAGTACTTCAGTCAGAGGAAGATTGTTAGTTTTTACTAACTGTTTTTGAGTATCCGGAGCCAATTTTCCCAAGAGCAACCAAGTCTGGTCATTGATTTGCAGCTGTAATACTGGTGGCTCAGTGTTGATTAATTTCATAATCGTGGAACCAACAGGCATTTCTTGACCAAGGGAAACTCGTTGGTAATTTCCCTGTCTCGATTGAACTGCACTGGCGAGCTGGTAGAGAAATGTGCTAGCTTCTGATGAGGTTACAGTACCAGACGAAGCTGGTTGTTCTGGGACAGTATCGTAAAAATTCTTAATCGGTAAAGTTTTCAACATCTCTAACCAGCCACTTCTAAGACGGGATTCGGAATCAAAAGCAACAGCCCAATCAATTTGATTAACTCCCTGCTGTTGCAGAAAAGGTAGCACTGTAAAAGTAACTGTCTCCCCTTCTCCACTATTAACTAATGTGACTTTTCCTTGGTCTTGAATTGCCAAAACTTGTTCTTGACCTGTAGCTAAAACTGTTACTTGAAATTGTGCTAGCTTCGTTTGCCAAATAGGAATTATGACTAAGGTTACTCCAACTAAAACCACTAGCCACCAACGACGTCGCCACTTGTGGCTGATCAAGCTTAGACAAAGGAATCCATATAGTAACAGCAGTTGAATAAGAGAAATCTTTCCTACTGCTACTTTACTTCCTGGGAACTCATTGAAGAATCCTACTAACCAAACCAGTAACTGAACTGGATATTTTAGAAACCAAGCGATGGTACTTCCTACTAATGGCAAAATTAATGCTGTTACAGCACTGAGTACACCACCGATGCTGATCAGGGCAATTAATGGAGTACAAATAATATTGACGGCTAAACTATAGGGCGCAAAGGTATAAAAAACATATAGTTGCAGAGGTAATGTCCATAAAGATGCTGCTAGGGGAACTGCAATCAACGAAGCAAATGCAGGGGGTAACCAGTCTAATTGTTTGATCAGTAGTGGTGCTGTAACTAACAATCCCAAGGTTGCTAGAAAACTTAACTCAAACCCTAAATCCCAAACCCAAAGAGGATTCCACAGTAGCAAGATAGTAGCTGCAATTAACAGAGAACCTAAGGGTTTGGTCTTGCGTTGTGTCAATAAGGCAATTAATGCCCCCAATCCCATAATTGCAGCTCGCATCACGGAAGGTTGGAGACCAGTTAAACCAACATAAATCAAAAGCGTACTTAATCCAATGATAAATTGTGATCGCCCTGACATACGCTTGGTCAACCCCAGTACCAAACCCAAAATCAAAGAGATATGAAACCCTGAAGCGGCTAAGACATGAGCTAAACCAGCACTAATAAACTCGTCACGGATTTCGTAAGGTAAATCAACTGCACGTCTCCCCAAAACCATGGTACTTACCAGCTGTCCAGTAGGACTTCCTAACCAGCGAACTTGGGCACGCAGGATGCGCTGACGCAGTTTCCACCATCCCCACAACTTTTCTGGTATTGGTTCATAAGTAGTAATTTGAAGCCCACTTAAACCAGCAAAAGCTCCTTGACGAGCTAGATAAGCCTGAAAATCAAATGCTCCTGGATTTTTAGGAGGCTTAGGTGCATATAATATACCTGTGATGGCAATCCTCTGGTCAGGATATAAACCAGTTGCTTGCAGTAAAGGCACTGTTACATATAACTTACCTGTAACTCCCTGACTGGCAGCCGCATTATCATCTGTACCCTGGATTTGATTAAGTTGCTCTGCCTGCAACCAAAATTGAGACTGTTGGTTACGGTTTTGGCGGGGTATACTATCAACTTTGCCTTGAACTGTCACCACCTGTCCCTGTACTGTAGCATTAGCTGAGTCAACGAACTTGCTAATTTCATTAGAGGCAGGTTGCGGTATCCGCATTTGAAAATATATCACTGCCAAAGCTGCAACTATGCCAGTTGCCAGCAAAAGTTTTGGTCTTGGACCTGTTCGCCAAAACCGGGGTAGAGTAATAGCACCCACTACCCCTAAGACACCCAAGCCTATAACTAATAAGATATATTGTTCGCAGGAAACAGCACGAATCGGAAATCCCAAAATGGCCGTAGATAATAGACCCAGGATATAAGCGAAACTTAGCAGAGCACCACTGGCAGGATTCATCAGATTGCTAAATACAGCTTCAAGCTCAGCACAGCATTAAAATCAATTAGTAAAATAACATTACTAGCTACTAACCAAATGACTCACTATTGAGCTAGTCCGAATGAAAGTAATTTTTTGAGAGGAAAGCCCAGAGTTTCCCTTTGCTGTAGGTATAACCGAGCAACTCGCCTTGCTAGATTGCGGATTCTGCCGATATAACGTGTCCGTTCCGTAACCGAAATAACACCCCTAGCATCAAGTAAATTGAAAGTGTGAGAACACTTCAAAACATAGTCAAGGGTAGGTAGAACTAGTCCTTGTTGGCTGAGTTGTTCTGCTTCCTGCTCGTACAAACCAAATAAAGTAAACAGCAACTCTGGGTTAGATGCCTCAAAGTTATAGGTACATTGCTCAATTTCTCCCTGTAGGTAAATATCCCCATAATCAACTTGGTCATTCCATTTGATTTTGGCCATCGCATCAACATCCTGAAGATACATCACCAATCGCTCTAGACCATAAGTAATCTCAATGGAGACTGGACAACAATCAATGCCTCCACACTGCTGGAAGTAAGTGAATTGGGTAACTTCCATACCATCTAGCCAAACTTCCCAGCCAACTCCCCAAGCACCCAGAGTAGGAGATTCCCAGTTATCTTCTACAAAACGAATATCATGCTCTTCAGGGCAAATGCCCAATATTTTTAGTGAATCTAGGTAAATTTCCTGAATATTACTTGGTGAAGGCTTAATCAAAACTTGATACTGATAATAGTGTTGATAGCGATTGGGATTTTCACCATAGCGTCCATCTGTCGGTCTTCGGCACGGTTCAACATAAGCGACAGACCAAGGTTCTGGTCCAATTGCTTTCAAAAAAGTTTGAGGATTCATCGTACCTGCCCCTTTCTCTGTGTCATAAGGTTGAGCAATCAAACAACTACGCTCGCCCCAAAACTGGTTTAATCTAGCAATCACTAACTGAAAATTCATGCCCAACTCCCCTCAATCATGTCCAAAGGATATTTAAGCGACTCATCCATTCTGGCGCAAATCTATCTCCACAAGTGGTTTTGAGATATTTCAGAAAAAATTTTCCTGAGGGGGTTGACATTCTAAATTTTTCGTTTTAGGTTAGTAAAGGCTCAAAAAAGAAAACAACTTTCAAGAGCCCACCGAACCAAGAAAAAAAAATAGTTTGAAAGTAATTGCACAAACCGGACTCGTCAAAAAAAAATGAGCAAAAGAAGCAATTAAATGCTTCAAAAAAGACCGGAATGATAAATTTCCGGCAGGAAAAATCTCTAATGTAAGAGAATAACATGGAGAGTTTGATCCTGGCTCAGGATGAACGCTGGCGGTATGCTTAACACATGCAAGTCGAACGGTCTCTTCGGAGATAGTGGCGGACGGGTGAGTAATGCGTGAGAATCTGCCTTCTGGTCGGGGACAACCACGGGAAACGGTGGCTAATACCGGATAGGCCGAAAGGTGAAAGATTAATTGCCAGAAGAGGAGCTCGCGTCTGATTAGCTAGTTGGTGGGGTA
>JGI12316J15309_10000139_pt1 | contig 49978 bp, 36 predicted proteins | sample MarCyaLeptolynsp_FD_15309 | JGI IMG/M metagenome (IMG submission 15309) | reverse complement strand
CAGGCCGACGGCGACATGGACGGCGTCGGCGACGCTTGCGAATCACCCTGTGGTGATCGATTACTCGGCGACGTCAACAACGATGCCGCGTTCGACATCAACGATGTTTCGCCTTTCGCCAGCGCCTTGATGAATCCGGCTGCACTCGATGCGACGGACTTCTGTGCGGCAGACATCAACGGCGACGCTGCCGTTGACGGTCGGGATATTCAGGCGTTGCTAAACTTGTTGATCGCACCGTAGATCGAGTTACAAAACGCCAGATCTAAAAGTGTGGTGCCGTACTCCTCCGGCCCGTCGGTCCAACTGCGACCGGCGGGCTTTTTTTGTGCCCGAAAATGCGGTTTGGGGTCGAAGCTGGGGGGAATCTCGGGCCTCAGAAATTCTTCGAAAAAAGTGCCGGATTGGTGAAGGGTTACGACGCCAGTTGGCGTGAACGGTAGGGAAGGGCGAGTTACTCGCTCGTCCCTGCTGTGCCCGAATTGTGAAGACAAGCCTCGAAAGGGACCCATTCATGACGCTGCCAAAATATCGGAATCATTTCCACGCTCGGAAGCTGGTTTGCCTGTGCGCCGGTTTTTTCATGCTCGCTTCGTTCAGGACTGCATTGGGCCAAACGTTTACCAATCCGACGCAGATTCAGATACCGCCGGTAGAAGTGAGCCCATTCCCGCCACTTGCTGGTGGGGCCCGGTACAACCTCGCCGATCCGTATCCGAGCCAAATTCAGGTGAGCGGCGTCACCGGCCCATATGAAGTTGAAGTAACCCTGCACGACGTATTCCATACCAAGCCGTCTCATATCGCCGTGATCCTGGTGCCGCCAGAAAATGACAGATGCAATAGTGTGGTGCTGTGGGAAGATGTTCCCGCGCCGGACTCAATAAATGGCGTTACGCTCCGATTTCGCGATGACGCCCCCAGTATCCCCGTTCCGATTGTGAGCGGGACGTTCCAGCCGACCTGGTTCAATGTCCAGAATCCTGTAGCGCCATCACCTGCGCCACAACCGGGGGATTGTCTCTTCTACGAGGAGTACCTTTCGACGTTTGACGATGTCGAACCTAACGGCACTTGGCGCTTATTCGTTACAACTGCGGGCGTTCCGGATCTCTCGTTTCCCAGTTTTGGTACAATAAGAGACGGTTGGAGCCTGCACATCATTCAGGATTCCGACGGCGACGGATTCTTCGATACCTCCGACAACTGCCCAGATATATTTAACGATAATCAGCTCGATGTGGACGGTGATGGCCTCGGTGATGTTTGCGATAACTGTCCTTCTAATATGAACACTGACCAAGCTGACGAAGACGGCGACGGTGCCGGCGACGCCTGCGACAACTGCCTGGGGCTATTCAACGAATTTCAGTTTGACTTCGATGATGATGAAGTCGGCAACGAGTGCGATATCTGCCCCGATATCTTCAATCCCGACCAGTTAGATGCCGACGGTGATATGATCGGCGATGTATGCGATACGTGTCCAACCGCCAACGCGCGCAACATCACGCAGGGCACCAACCACCCGACGATTCAGGCAGCGCTCGACGCCGCCAGTGATGGTGACGAGATCGAGTTGGCCGCCTGCACGTTCTTTGAAGACGAAATCGTGTTTCCCGATGGAATCGATGTCTCGTTGCGCGGGGCGGGTATCGGCCAGACGATTATCGATGGCGGAAATGACTTTCCCGATACGCTGATTACGCTGCGGGGCAATCAAACCGCGAGCTCGATACTCTCTGGCTTTACGATAGTTAATCGCGGAGTCGCAATTGATATAGATGGCGCTTCGCCAGTGCTGCGCGAGATTCTCTTTGACGGTGTATTTGCCGGTAACAGTCTCCGCATTCGTGGTTATGCGCTTATCGATCGCTGCATCATTTCGCGAAGCGGCTCAAATTCCGAAGCTGTCCGGGTATTCGCCGATGCGGGCGCGCCGACATTTCTTCAGTGCCTGTTCGAAAGAAACGGTACTGTTTTTTCGATTGGCGTGGATGGACCGGGCTACTGTGAGATGGTCAACTGCACAATCAGAAACGCTGCCAACGCAGCAGTGATTGCAAGGACCGATGCCGAACTCCGAGTCAACAACACGATCATAGACGGCGTTATCAGCATCGCAGGCGGTTCAATATCCGGCAGTCACAATCTCTATGATTCTCAATTGGTTACTATCTTCCCAAGCGGACAGAACAACACGACCAATACCATTGACGGCACGGCAACATTTGTTGATCGGACCAACCACGACTATCGCCTTGCCGAAGGTTCATTGGGAATTGACGCGGCCAATGAAACAACATTCTCGAACACATCGAGCGGCACGTTTGTCGGTGACCCGCTCGATCTGAGCGGCGCACCGCGTTTTGCAGATGATCTTGGAACTTTCAACACCGGAACCGGCGCAGACCAAACGCTCGACATCGGTGCTTATGAATTTCAGGGATTCAGCGATACCGACGACGACGGCGTTGGGAATAGCGATGACATCTGTGAAGGCGCTGATGACGCCATCGATGCCGATGCCGACATGGTGCCGGATGGATGCGACAATTGCCCTCAGATCATCAACCCAGCGCAGCTCGATAGTGACGGTGATGGCGTTGGCGATATCTGCGATCAGTGCCCCACTGTGGCCGACCCGAATCAAGATCCGACGGACAGCGATAGCGATAACGTTCCTGATGCGTGCGACCTTTGCCCAGGATTCGAAGATTCAGAAGATGAGGACGGCGACGGCGTACCCGACGGATGCGATGTTTGCGAAGGCTTCGATGATACGAACGACGATGATGCCGACGGTGTGCCGGACGATTGCGATGTTTGTCCGGGCTTTGCAGACGATGTCGATTCGGATTCGGACGGCAGAGCCGATGGTTGCGACAACTGTCCCAACACAAGCAACGCCAATCAGGCCGATAGCGACAACGATGGCGTCGGTGATACGTGCGATATCTGTCCGGATGGTGACGATGCCGATTTGGATGGTGATGGTTTCTCCGAAGGATGCGACAACTGTCCGGGCATTGCGAATGCCGACCAGGCCGATAGCGACAACGATGGCGTCGGTGATCTGTGCGATGCGTGTCCGGGATTCAATGATGGGCTCGATGCAGATTCCGACGGCATTCCCGATGCGTGCGATGATTGCCCTGAAAGCGGCAGTCTAAGCACGTTCGATCTAGACGGTGATGGTGCCGTTGATCCCTGCGATAACTGCCCAGATTGGCCCAACGCCGATCAGGCGGATACGGACGGCGACGGCATCGGCGACGCCTGCGAGGATTGCCCGCTGGGCGTGGTAGCCCGCAACATCACAAGCGGCATCGACTATCCGACCATTAACGCCGCGATTTCGTCTGCAACGTCCGGCGATGTGATCGAACTATGCGCGGGCGTCATTCGGGAGTTCGGCCTAACTGTCAACGGCATCGATCTCACGATTCGAGGGCAGGGGCGGACGCGAACGATCATCGACGCTCAATACCAAGGGCAAATATTTCTCAACCTAGATTTCGGAACGGTGACGATTGAAGACTTGACCATGCGTCGCGGACTTAGCGGTGACTTTCTTGGTGGTGCTTTAAGTATTCGTGAGGATATTAACCTTTCAATCAATCGTGTAGATTTCGACCAACACAATGCAAACGGAGAGAATGGCGCAGCAGTAGCAACCCAGTCGGGTGAAAATTCCGTTGTCACATTCGATTACTGTCGGTTTCGGAACAACGTCGGCGGAACGCAGAGTTCGGTTTTCGAAGGCGGTGAGCCGTTATTGACCTTCCGCAATTGTCTGTTTGCCGGCAATACAAATGGTCGCTTTACCGTTCGAAATTTTGCCCCGACAGACATCATCAACTGCACGTTTGCCGATAGTGGTGATTTGCGCGCTTTCGCCAATCGCTTCGAGCCGGGACGCATGATTAATTGCGTCGTTGATGATTCGTATGGAGCCATACTTGGCAATGACGCAACTGCAAGCTATTCAGTTTACCCGGGCGCGCCAGCCATTGACGGTAATATCAACGGAATCCCGACGTTTGCCGACGCGGCGAATGGCGATTATCGACTCGCTTCAGGATCGCTGGGGATCGACGCGGCTGACTTTGCTGCGTATTTCGCCTTTGGCGGACCTGCAATCGATCTCGGTAACGGGCCGCGAACACTTGATGACCCTAACACGACAAATTCGGGAAGCGGTAATACGCCCTTCTTAGATATGGGTGCGTACGAATATCGTATGCCCTTCGGCATCCCCGCCGATTGGCCGATTACAACTGAAGCCCCGATCACCGGCAGTGTGTGCAGCAGCACGGTGACGATCTCGTCCGCAACCCGTGGGCTTGATTTTGAGACAGATTTCATCGGCTCCGACTTTGAGTTTGCGCCGCTGTTGATGGCGCCGAATGTCATCTTCGGCACTTCCGATAGCTGGACAGCGGTGTTCGACCCGCCCATTCAGAACTTACTGCTTTACGCGAATCTTTGGCGCGGTGGACTTAACACGGATGGCATGGTTTTGGTGTATTCATTCGATCAGCCGGTCACGATTGCGTCGGGGTTTGAGGGTGCGTCAACATCCGGTGGCGATCTGTCCGTACCAACGGAGGGGCTAACCAGCGGAATCCTTCGTTTTTCGGGGCCGATCTCATCACTGACATTGTCCAACAACGAAGCGTTCGTTTTCGGTTTTCACCGAATGACGTTTGCCGCGCTCAGTCGTGGGGTGGATGTTGATAATGATGGCATATTCGACGTGTGCGATATCTGTGAAGGCGGTGACGATAATGTCGATACGGATGCGGATGGTGTGCCCGACGGTTGTGACAGATGTCCCGGCTTTGATGACGCCGTCGATAGTGATGCGGACGGCGTTCCGGACGGGTGCGACCTATGCCCGACTGGCATTGACTATTTAGACTCTGACTTAGATGGCGTGCCGGATGATTGTGATACCTGTGACGGCTTCGATGATAATGCCGACGCCGATGGCGATGGCATCGCCGATGGCTGCGATATCTGTCCGAGTGGTGACGACACGGTCGATTCTGACGGCGATGCAGTACCCGATGCATGCGATCTTTGCGAAGGATTCGACGACAGTTTTGACTCGGATGGAGACGGCGTTCCGGACGGCTGTGATGCCTGCCCCGGCGCCGACGATTCGATTGACTCCGATGGTGACGGCATTCCTGATGTCTGCGATTTGTGTAACGGACCGGGCCTATGTGGCGTACCTGTTGGTACCGAATGGACGGACTTCGCTGACGGCACGGCGACTGGTCAGATGTGTACCACGACCGTCACGGTGCAATCGGTCATTGGAATCGGGATGTCGGACTACGCGCGGTCGGAATACTCCGAGGCGCCCCTCGCTGCATCGCAATCGTCGCTGAGTTATGTGGCGGCGGCTGAATGGACGGCTGAATTCGATCCGCCGGTGACGGACCTACTGCTGTATGTGGCGTTCTGGCGTTCTGCTGGCTCGGCCGGTGGTCCGGCTCCGGTGATGTATGACTTTAGTCATAACTTTGAGGTTGTCTCGGGCCTGACTGGCGTGCAAATCTCGCCCTCGGGCGACGCGTTGATTCTTCCCAGCGGATCGGCCTTCTATAGCGGCATCATTCGATTCACGGAGCCAATCACCGTGTTACCCATGTCGACCACCGCTGACAACACGGGTGCTTCGCAGGGTATGACGTTTGGTTTGCTGGTGAACGAGCTTGACACCGATGCCGACGGTGTGTTCGACGTTTGCGACAATTGTCCCGATACGGCGAATCCCGATCAGACCGATTCGGATTTGGACGGAATTGGTGACGCGTGCGAATCACCCTGCGGAGATCGGTTGCTAGGTGACGTCAACGATGACGATGTCTTCGACATCAACGATGTTTCACCATTCGCCAATGCCTTGATGAATCCGCAAGCACTCGATGCGGCGGACTTCTGCGCGGCGGACGTAAATGAAGACGGCAGCGTCGATAGCCGCGACTTGCAGCACTTTATTGATTTGGTGCTGGCCCCGTAGCTGACGGTAACCCTGCAGTTAATGCGACTGACTTGACGCCCGAGTGATGCCAATTCACTCGGGCGTAGTCTTTTTCCTCATTGCGATGTAGAGCGATTGAGTAGCGAATTGGAGTCTTGGGCGGCCGCTTGAGACTTCTACGACTAGGCCAATTGAAAAGTCGAGCCGTGTGAGACAGTGGTGCTTGACGGGGCTAACTCGGTGGTGTCGATCACATTGTTGCACCTGACGTTGCGGTGTCGTGTAAACAGAAAGCCGTCACGAACTAGAACTCCGATCCGCGAATCTGTTGCCATCACGAGAATCCTGGAGCCGTATCGTGCATTCGGGTCGGAATCACCGTAACCGGCATTCTGCATCGAACTCTCGACTGCGATGCTTGGAACTGAGTTTCGATGCAGGGCTGCATCCGATCAGCAACGCAGACGACGACCTCTGCTCTTTGACTCAGATTATTTTTCTGATTGACCGTGACGCCATGCAAAATATTGTCATCTAAAGCGAAGACGATTGAATCCACTTTCTAATTCATTGTAGCACGGCAACTTACCGCCATTCTTCTTTAATTAGGTTGACTGGAAGTTATTCGCACAGATGCAAGTACCTGTCAGTTTCTGCTGATTTCAGATCTCCAAAAATAATCGGGCGATTTGAGTCACTGGATATGCTTTAAGCGTATGGTTAACTGATTTATTTCTCTGAAAGGAGGCAGCAGATGAATGAATTGACCTGTGAAAAGATCGCGATCGAGAAGTTGAAGTCCGCACCGTACAACCCACGCTTGGATTTGCAACCGGGCGATCCGGAGTATGAGAAGATTCGGCGCAGCTTGGAGACCTACGGCTGCGTGGAACTGTTGGTATGGAATCGGCGGACTGGACATGTGGTGGGCGGTCACCAGCGATTGAAGGTACTGCGCGAATGCGGCGTTACGGAGGTCGATGTGAGCGTCGTCGATCTGGGGCTGGAGGATGAAAAGGCCCTCAATATCGCGCTGAACAAGGTCGGCGGCGACTGGGATGAGCAGAAGTTGGCTGAGTTGCTACAAGAACTGGGTGCGGTGCCGGATTTTGACGTGTCGATCACCGGTTTTGATGAAGATGAGACGAGCCAACTACTGGATGGGTTGATTGAGGCGGGTGATGACGAAGATTTCGATCTGGCAGCCGAGTTGGAGCAGACACGATCGCAACCCGCAATCACCCAGCTCGGCGACTTGATCGAGTTGGGCGATCATCGACTGCTGTGCGGCGATTCATCATCGGAAGAGGATGTGGCTCGATTGCTGGATGGTAAACAGGTCGATTTGCTCTTCACCGACCCGCCGTACAACGTGAACTACTACGGCGGCAATCGACCTACTCCGAAGTCTGCGCGCCCCAAGCCATCGCGGCAGTGGGAGCGGATTTACATGGATGACCTGAGCCAGGATGACTACGAGGTGTGGCTCGACAAGGTTTTCGCACACGCATTCGATGCCCTCAAGCCGCGTTGCGGCTTCTACATCTGGAACGGCCATCGCCAATTCGGCCCGATGTACCAGTTGCTCAGTCAGCTGGGGATGAATGTCTCATGTGTGATCACCTGGGCCAAGGAGAGCTTCGCTATCGGCTATGGCGATTACCACCAGCAGACCGAGTTCTGCCTCTACGGTTGGAAGCCCGCGACCGGCAAAGGTTCGGCCAAGCACCGCTGGTATGGTCCCAACAACGCGTCGACACTTTGGCAGATCCACCGCGATCGCACCGTCGAGTACCGCCATCCGACCCAGAAGCCGGTGGACCTGGCTGAACGAGCGCTGCGCAATTCGACCAAGCAAGGTGATACGGTACTGGACTTGTTCCTGGGGTCGGGGAGTACGTTGATGGCGGCCGAGCATCTGCAACGTCGTTGCGTGGGAATGGAGATCGATCCGCACTACTGCGATGCGATCATACGGCGATATATACGGCGTCGTCCCGATATCGAGTTGTCACCCAACTTGCAACGCTACCGAGAGGTGGTGAACTCATGAAGCAGGCCAACCAAGAGCAACCCATCCTAGATACCATCAAGGCGATTAAAGACAAGACGCTCAATCCCAAGCAGCTGTCCAAAGCGGATCGGCGCCGTTGTGTGGATGTTTTACGGCTGCAGGGCAGCAATGTGGCTGCTATGGCCAAGATCCTGCAAGTCAGCGAACGCACCATTATGCGTGACGTGCAGGACTTGAAAGCCGAATTGGCCTTGGAGCCGCATCCGCAGTTGTTACCCGAGATGGTGGGCCAGTTGGTGCACGATGCCGAAGCAGGTCAGGGCCATCTGCGTCGGCTCGCCAACAACACGCAAGCCTCGGTAATGGAAAGACTAATGGCCGAGCAAGCCGCTTGGAAAATCCTCTGTGACCTGATCGATAAGTTGCAATCGCTGGGCTATCTGCCACGCCAAGCGCATGGCGTTGTGGCACAGATACAGCATCGATTCGATGATCCGGTGCCGCAATACCAAGAGTTGGCTGCGCAGCTGAATGTGCTGAGTGAGGCTGGTATCGGTGATGCAGACGAACTATTGCAAATTCAGGATGAAGTGCAGCGCGGGCAGCTAGCCGCTCGCATCGAGCAGCAACAGATCAGGGAGGATGTTGATGGCGACTCCAACGACTAAGCACGCGCAGATTCTCCAGCATGTTCGGCAGCGTATTGGCATTCAGCGTCGTCGGGCGGCCACCACATCACTGCTGCACTTTGCCCAGCTCTATTGTCGCCATCACCTCTCCAAGCCGTTGAGCTCGATGCATCGGGAGATCTACGAGTTGCTCGCCGCGCAAATGAATGTGTCGGGTTCGCGAATTGCCCTAGCGGCTCCACGCGGCAGTGCCAAATCCACGCTGGTGACGTTGATCTACCTGTTGTGGGTCATCTGCCATCAGCGCAAGCGCTTCATCGTGTTAGCCTCGGACACCGCTGACAAAGCGATCGAGTTCTTGGGCCATCTCAAGCATGAACTGACGGAGAATGAGCTGCTGCAGCATGATTATCCCGAGGTCTGTGAGGATTGTGCGTCTCGAGGGCGCGCTGGACGCTGGCGACAGAATGAGATTGTTACCCGCAACAAGGTGCGGGTACTGGCCTTGGGCTGTGGTCAGAACATTCGCGGTCGGCGCATGGGGGCGATTCGCCCCGATCTGATTCTGCTCGACGATGTGGAATTCGCCGACAACACCCAGACCGCCGAAGCACGGCAGAAGATCGAGGACTGGTTCCAGCGCTCCATCCTCAAGGCGGGCGGATCAGGGACACAGGTCATCGTGGTGGGCACCATCCAGCACTATGCCAGTTTGCTGGCCCGGCTGACGACAGTGGAAAAGAGTCCCACTTGGGAGACACGCCTTTATCGCTCGGTGATCTCATGGTCGCAGGCGCCGGAGTTTTGGGAACGGTGGGCCAACATTCTCAACCACCGTGATGAGCACGAAGGGGCACGCGGCAAGGCGGCGGCAGATCAGTACTTCAAACGCCATCAAAATACCATGTTGGACGGCACCAAGGTGCTCTGGCCGGAGAATGAAAGCTATTACGACCTAATGGTGATGCGCGAGACGGAAGGGCGGGCGGCCTTCGATGCTGAGAAGCAGAATGAACCGGTCGATCCGCAAGATTGCCTCTTTGCCGAAGAGGATATTCACTTCTGGGATGACCAGTACGAGGATACCGAGTCGCTGCTGAAAGCCATCGAGGGCCACGTGGCTATGGTGGGGGCCTGTGATCCCAGCTTGGGCAAGCGTGGCAAACGTGCGGATGATTCGGTGATCGTGACGCTGGCCAAGGATCGGTCGACTGGCATCATGTATGTGATTGATGCCGACATCGCGCGGCGCAAGCCGGACAAAACGCTTGAAGATATCCTGGCCTACGCCCGGCTGCGACCGTACCGATTATTTGGGTTTGAAACGAATCAATTCCAGGAGTTCATGGCCAGCGAACTGCGCAAGCGGGCCATGCAGTCAGAAATCAACTTATCTGTGTTTGAGATCAAACAAACGGGTGACAAGCTGGGGCGCATTCAACGGCTGCAGCCCTTGATCAAGGCGGGACATCTGCGACTTAGCCGTCGCCATCACCAGCTCTTGGAACAGTTGCGGCATTTTCCTAAGGCGGCTCATGATGATGGCCCCGATGCGTTGGAGATGGCGGTGCATACGGCGGAGCGCCTCGTCCTACGGAAATGTTCCTCGCCGGTCATTCTCACGCGACCGTTTAGAAAATTGGGATAGTGGGTTGCGCGGTGGCCGTTTGTCTAGTGAACGCCGTTGTCGAGGAATATGGATGAACTCAAGGACTGCACTGAATCATACTTTTTAATCCGGATTTGGCCTTGCTATTGAGCGACCGACGGTCCCTACTTGGAGGACTCAAAAAGGAGCAATGATTGATTGCCGCATAACGGAGGCACGCATGTTGATCAAGGAAATAACGCTGGCCGGTGAAATTAATGATGTGGTTGTGCGCCGTACCGAGCGCGGGGCTCTGATCATCACTAACGATGTAGAGATTGAAGTGGAACGGCGTGGTGAGCGAGAAGAGCGGTGGGGTACTGCACGCAACATGGCGGCTGTCGTTTACGGCACCGGTCGACGTGGAAATCCCAACGCATCCAGCAGCATGATTCATGAGATCTTGCAACTCATTGAACGCGTGGCTGAGTGCTAACCAAGAATCAAGAACGCAAAATTCATACAGGAATCTATGCGACTCAATATGTCTTGGGTTCATATACTGAGCAGCAGTTTAGCATCCGCTCGATTGGCCATCCGACACCATGTCGTCAAAAAGCAAAAATCCGTTTTCGTTCAGATCAAACAACAATTATATGACAAGCTCTGGCATCAATCGATGATCGGAACGATCTGATTGGCCGTCATTCATACTCGAACGGTTTGGCTGAGTAGCCTTTGGCCTGCATGACTAGCCTGCGAACATTCGTGCGTGCGATATAGTCGCCTGAATAATCTCAGATTACCAATATTTGTTGGCGATTTCGGCTTTTGGGCCTTGCTATCCTTGGCCACTCTCTCCCTCATGTGACCGTCGTTGCATGGTGCAGCGGCAGCAACAATCGCCCACGAAAAAGGGAGAACATCATGGCCAAGAAATCCACCAGTCCTTCCAAAAAGAAAACGCAGTCCACACGCTCACGCCAATCAAAGCGATCCGCTAAAGCACGTTCAACCGAAAGGGCCGACAAGCACGTCAGTGGCCTCGATTTGGTTGCGGAGGTGCTCATCAAGGCCAACGAGCCAATGGCCGCGAAAGCCATCGCAGAGCAGGTGATACAGGCCGGTTGGCAGACGAAAGGTAAGACGCCGCATGCCACGCTGTATTCGGCGATGATTCGCGAGATCGAGAAGAGGGGCAAAGACGCACGGTTTAAGAAGGTTGGTCGCGGCCAGTTCGCCGCGAATGGCAAAGTCATCGCATGACTACGGTGAAGAGCGACTCAAGCGAATCGGTGTCGAATCAGGAATCCCACGAGCGCACCCTGTCATCCGAAGCCCGCGCGCGATTGGCCTATCTAATGGACCGCTTTGATCCACTGGGCGAGTTGCTGGCCAAAGTCAAAGGCGACGGAAGGCCCCGTCGCTCCCGCCGCCGTCACATTCGTCTACCACCAACGGGCAGCTTCATCCGCCGCACCTACCACGGTCGCGAGATCGCAGTTCGAGTCTTGGATTCAGGCTTCGAATACGAGGGCAAGCGATTCCGCTCACTCAGCGCGATTGCCAAGGCCGTGACCGGTGCTCACTGGAACGGCAACCTGTTCTTCGGATTCGTGAAACAAAAAAATAAGGAGGATCAATGGGGCGTCGCAAGAAGATCAAGCCGGAAGATCCGAGCAAGTCGAAGTCATCCATCCGTTGTGCCGTCGACACGCGCAAGTCCACCAGTGAAGGGCTCGACTCCGACTTCAACACGCTCGATGCCCAGCGCGAGGCGTGTGAAGCCTATATCGCCAGCCAGAAGCACGAAGGCTGGGTGGTGTTGGATGCTGGGTACGACGATGGCGGTTTTTCGGGCGGCAGCATGGAACGACCGGCACTGGAAAGACTGATGGCCCACATCGAGGCCGGTGAGGTCGACTGCGTCGTCGTGTACAAGGTCGATCGTCTGTCACGGTCGCTATTGGACTTCTCGCGCCTGATGCAGCTCTTCGAGCAGAAGCAGGTCCACTTCGTCTCAGTGACCCAGCACTTCAACACCGCTGATTCGATGGGGCGATTGACGCTGAATATTCTGCTCTCCTTCGCCCAATTTGAACGCGAGATCATTGGGGAACGCACCCGCGACAAGATCGCCGCCCAGCGCAAGAAGGGCCGCTGGGCGGGCGGTTGGCAAGTGCTGGGCTACGACGTGGACAAGGAGAACAAGACCCTGGTGATCAATGAAGATGAGGCCGAACAGGTTCGAGCTATCTTCGATCTCTATCTGAAACACGAATCCCTAGTCGAGACGGCCAATCAGGCCAATCGCCGGGGCTGGACTACCAAGCGCTGGATCACCGCCAAAGGCAAGTCGATGGGCGGCAAGCCATTCGATAAGTCGAACATGAATTACTTGCTGATGAACGAAACGTACATTGGTCGGGTGCGGCACAAACAAGAGAGCTACGCGGGCTTGCACGAAGCGATCATAGATCAGGCAACGTGGGACCGCGTACAGACGTTGCTGCATCGCAATGCGAAAACGAGAGGGGCCTTCTCGCGCAATCGGTACCAAGCACTGCTAAAAGGTCTGCTACGCTGCAAGTCGTGCAATGCGGCGATGATCCATTCGGCCTGCAATCGCGACAACCGGCAGTATCGGTATTACGTGTGCACAAGAGCTCAGAAGCGCGGTCACAGTTCGTGCGAAACGAAAAGCGTGAAGGCGGAGTCGATCGAGCAGGCCGTAATCAATCAACTTAGCCAGATACCGATCGATCAGACGCAACTAGCCACTGCATCGATCAAAGAGGCGGCGGCACTGTTCGACTCAGAGTCCTCGATTACCAATGAGGAACGAGCGCGACTGATCCGAATGCTGATTAGGGCCGTCGAATACGACCGAATAACGAGTCGCATCAGCATCGAACTGGCAGACGAGGCGGCATCGTGCATCAAGGCGACGGCGTAAACTCAAGTGGAAAGGCTTAGATCGCACAATGAAGTATGAGTTCGACGCACAACTCGACCCAGTGCAGCGACCAGCGTTCGATCACGGGCCGATCAAAAACGAACCGGAAGCTCCAGAGTCTTTACCACCACTGACCAGAGCGTTGGTGCTCGCCTATCAGATCAAACACGCCGTCATCGACGGTCAGTTCACCGATTACGCCAACGCTGCTCGGCAACTCAAGGTCTCACGGGCGCGCATCTCGCAATTGATGAAGCTGACAAACCTCGCTCCTCCGATCCAAGAAGTCATCCTCTGTGAGCCAGATAGAATCGCGTCTCTTTTTGAGAAATCGATTCGACCAATCGCTGCCATTGACGACCACGACGATCAATGGCGTGATTTTCAACAGTTGCTTTCGGCTTAGGTAAGCGGTCGACCAAGTCACTTCCGCGACATTGAATTCAACCAACTTAGCATCATTTCAAATTCCTCGCGTCGATCCGGGCACGGGCGAAGTCGACTGTTAACTCCGCGCTGCTTCTGCTTCATGAAAGTAGAGAGGAATCGCGATATATCGCCGAAGATCCTGCTTGATCGTGAGAGGAATCGCAGAACTGCTAAGGAGAGAGAGGAAAGCAAGTAAACGATCGACGCGCGTAAGCGTCGTCGCGAAGCGATGACCTACCCCCAAATTATGTACCAGCCGCTATGAGAGTCGAAACCAAATCTCGATCCTCCAGAGCGGCCACGGTGGCGCTCGGCGGAGGGGAAAGAAGTCGGGGGTTTGGGGGCGGAGCCCCCATAACCGGGTTGCCGATTTCATTCGATGCCAGCCCGGCCGCAAAAGCCGCCGGCGTTTGATAGCCCAACGAACTGTGCGGGCGGCGCTGATTATATTCCAGTCGATGATCCTCCACGACCACCCGCGCCTCGCGCAGATCGTAAAACATCTCACGGTCCAACACCTCATCGCGAAAGCGGCTGTTGAACGACTCGCTGTACGCGTTCTCCCAAGGTGCCCCCGGCTCGATGTACGCGGTTTCAACAGCCGACGCTTGCAGCCATGCGCGCACGGCTTTCGCGATAAACTCGGGTCCGTTGTCACTGCGAATAAACCTCGGCGCGCCGCGCACGGCGAACAACTGTCGAAGCGTTTCGACCACATCGCGCGCCTTGATGCTGCGCGCGACATCGATGCTCAAACACTCGCGCGTGTATTCGTCGACGACCGGCAATAGCTTCAACGGTCGGCTGTCGATCGTTTGATCCATCACGAAATCGTAACTCCACACGTGGTTCATATATTCCGCCCGCCGCCGGACGCAACTGTTGGCACTCGTGCCCAAACGCCTGTGTTTACGCTGGTTTTGCGGCACTTTCAGTCCCTCGGCACGCCACAGTCGATAGATGCGTTTGCGATTCACGTGCCAGCCGTCGCGTCGCAACAGCGCCCAGATGCGACGATAACCGTAACGCGGATGTTGACGCACCAACGCCAACATGCGATCGATGAGCGCCTGGTCTTGGTCGCGCCGCACCGCGCGATAGCGCTGCGTCGAGCGCGGTTGCCTCAATGTTTTGCACACCCGGCGTTCGGATGCATGGGCGCAAACCGACCGCACATGCTGCACGGCTGCGCGCCGCCGCGCCGGGCTCAATATTTTCCCTTGAGGGCCTCTTCGAGAATTTGCTTGTCGAGCGTCAGCTCGGCGACGGCTTTCTTGAGGCGACGGTTTTCCTCGTCGAGTTGCTTCAACCGTTTGGCGTCGTCGGCTTTCATGCCGCCGTACTGGTTGCGCCAACGATGAAAGGTCTGCTCGCTAACTTCGAGCTTCTGGCAGATCTGCGCGATGGTCATGCCAGTCGAAAGATAGCCTTCGGCCTCGCGCAACTTGCGAATGATCTGCTCAGGCGTATGTCGCTTGTTCTTCATCTCGAGTCTCCTGGCCCACCAACGGGCCGGTAGGGACTCTCATAATAACTGGATCAGATTTTGGGGAGCAGGCCAGCGACGTTACAAAGTTCCTGGCGATCGTGTTGATTGTTAACCCACGGGCCCGTGAGTTTGTGCGAAGGGGTGAACCTCCGGGGGTACCCCACACCGGTGAATTCCTCTCCAATTTTGCTTCAATTCTGTCGTTTTTGTCGGTTTTTCAGGGGCGACAATATCGCTAACTGTTTACCTCGTTTCGAGTTACGGCTGTCGTCGCGAAATACCCCGACAAGAATTGGACGGTGCGTGTGCTTCCCTAACGCGAACAACTCAGTTCTTGCTAGAGGGTTGCTGAAAAAATGTTTCGAAGGAGGGTCTTTGAGGGCTTGTGGCCTGGTTGGAGTGTCTGTGACAATTCTGGTTGGACTTCGATTCGAAGTGATTGACGTGGCCTTGAAGTGAACCCGTGATTGACATGGAGGTCAATTCGATGGTGCAAGTCAGTAAAACCCAAGATTTACAGAAAAAGGCATGGGATAAGCTGCAAGATCTGATTAACGAATTACGTCAGTACTATCCGGAATATGGCGCGGCATGTCGGCATACAGGTGAGCTGACGGCGTTGATCGATATGCGCGTCCATAGCGAGCTATTTGAAGAGATACGCGAGGCATTGATCTGTGTTACACGGTTGAGATCAGCCTTGAACGCACCAATCATCCGGCCACCAGGATTCATGACTTCACTTGGATCGATTGCGGAGGAAAGATCTCAGTTGCGTTTCGCGACCGATATGATCGACATACAAGCGGTGCGACCAGATGTGTTGACGCTGCGAAAATCGATCTTCGATTCAAGTGACTCGGGCGATCCGACTGATGGTGTGGGTAAGACGATCGGCAACGCACCGGAACCCATGTTGCGCTTTGACCAAGATTCGCAGAATTTCTTCTTTTCTGATCGGATGATCTCGATTTCGACAGGGCAATGCAGTGTCGTGCTACGCTGCCTCATCGAGAATTTCGGTCGCTTGGTTGTTCATAAAGAACTCAATTCCGTTTTGGTGGACCGAGATGTTTCGGCGGCGCGCAAGGCAGATCGAGAGGTGCTCGATGCCGTGGCGCGCATTAAGGCATCCTTTAAGAGGAACGAAATTCCGATGACGATCTCTAGCCGGCGCAAAAGGGGATATGTGTTGCACCGTTGTAATTGAGATTTATCTGAGTTCGTCTGAGTTGCGCTCCGAGTTAATGCTTTTTCTTCCTGATATTGTCATTGTCGAACCGAGCGATTTCGCTTTAGGGAGGTTCGACAATGAAGATCCGCCGTATCTCGATCGAGAAGATCAACCCCGCACCGTACAACCCGCGAATTGATTTGCAGCCTGGTGATGCGGAGTACGAGAAGATCCGCCGTAGCTTGGAGGAGTTCGGCTGCGTCGAGCCGCTGGTGTGGAACAAGCGGACCGGCAACCTGGTCGGTGGCCACCAGCGCTTCAAGATTCTGCGGGCTCAGGGGGTCAAATTCGTACGCGTCAGCGTGGTCGACTTGTCGTTGGAGCGCGAGAAGGCGCTCAACGTTGCTTTGAACAAGGTGCAGGGCGACTGGGATGAGGCCAAGCTGGCGTCGCTGCTGGAAGAGTTGGTCGAGGCAGCGGATATCGATGTTGAATTGACCGGCTTCGATTTGCCGGACATCGATGCGTTGCTGACCAGTGTCACGGATGAATCGGGCGAGAACGATCCCGACGACTTTGACTTAGAAGCGGCAGTCGACACCCAACAGCCCGCCATCACCCAAGCGGGTGAAGTGGTCGAGTTGGGGGCGCACCGACTGATCTGCGGTGATAGTGGTGATCCCGAGATCGTTGGCCGTGTGATGGATGGTCGTTCGGCCGATCTACTCTTCACCGATCCACCTTACAACGTGGATTACTACGGCGGCAGCCGACCCACACCGCAGAAGGCGCGACCGAAGCAAAGTCGCCAGTGGCAACGCATCTACGCCGACAATCAGACCCAAGAAGAATACGAAACTTGGCTGGAGTCGATCCTTATCCACGCATTCGAGTACCTCAGTCCGGGTAGTGCCTGCTATCTCTGGAATGGCCATCGCCAGTTCGGCCCCATGCAACGGATGCTCACCCGTTTGGGGGTACACGTCTCGTGCGTGATCACCTGGGCCAAGGACAACTTCGCCATCGGCTATGGGGATTACAACCAGCAGACCGAATTCTGCCTCTACGGCTGGAAACAACACCCTCAAAAGGGTAAGGGCAGTAAAGGGCATACGTGGTTTGGTCCAACCAATGCTTCCACGCTGTGGCAGGTGAAGCGCGATCCGACCAAGAGCTATTCCCATCCCACCCAAAAACCGGTCGCACTGGCCGAGCAGGCCATTCGCAACTCATCGCAGATCGGTGACGTGGTACTCGATTGCTTCTTGGGCAGTGGCACCACACTGATCGCTTGTGAACGACTGCGGCGCATCTGCTGCGGCATCGAGATCGATCCTCATCATTGTGATGCCATCGTGCGGCGTTACATCAGCTACGTCGGGTCGAACAACGTCGATCCCGAATTGGTGACACGTTATCAAGTCAGGGAAGGAGTCGCATCATGAGCGATTCCCCCAAAGATATCCGTGTGCTCACGATCGTGCAGCAGCTTAAATCGGGTGTGCTGCAGACCAGCGCACTGGATCGAGAGACACGGAAAGCGGTCGTTGCTTGGCTGACTGGCGAAGGCTGGAACGTTCCGGAGATCGCCAGCTTGCTCACGACCTCCGACCGCACAGTGCAACGCGACCGCAGTGAACTACGCGAAGCGTTGTCACTGCTGCCCAGCCCTGAATTGGTGGGCCAACTGGTGGGGCAATTGATGCAAACTGCCGAGCAATGTACGGCTAACTTGCGGCGCATGGCGCGCGACAAGTCCACACCGGTGGCCCAACGCATCGATGCCGAACAGGCGATCTTCAACAACGCCTGCAAGTTGATCGCAACGCTGCAATCCTTGGGTTACCTACCCGCGCAAGCAGTCTTCACCGGCGATGATCTCGGATCGGATGGTGACATTCAGCACACCCAGGTGCTGGCCGAATTACGCCACCTGCTTGTGGTCACAAAACAGCAACTGCCTGCGGACGATCCGGATCGCGCGCAGTTGGATGTGCTGAATGATGTTATTCAATCCGACAATGGAGAATCCAAACGTGGTGCATGACCTCCAATCCGTACAAAATCTTTCCTGTCTGATTCAACAACGGCGGCATAGTGCCGGCAGGAAAAGCTTGTTGGCGTTCGGTCAGCTTTATCTGGCCAAACACTTCAAGTTGAAGCCATCGTCGATGCATGTGGAGATGGCCGCGAAGTTGGAGGCGATCGTCGACCGCGAGCGCGGTCACCGTATCGCCTGGGCCGCACCCCGTAATCACGCCAAAAGCACGCTGATTACCTTGACCTACGTGTTGTGGTGCATCTGCTATCGACGCGAATCCTGCATCGTTATCTGTTCGAATTCCGATATTCGAGCCCGAGATCTATTGGCCCAGATTAAGGATGAACTGGAAAACAACGCGCTGCTGCGGAATGACTTTCCCAATGTCTGTCCGGTTCTGACCGGACGACGCATGGGGCGATATCGTCAGGATCACATTGTCATCGGTCGCCCTTCGCCGCTCAGCGTGGTGGCGGTCGGGCCTGGCAAATCGATCCGTGGCCTGCGCCATCAACAACATCGTCCAGGATTGATTGTCCTGGATGATTTGGAAAGCCAGGAGAGTGCCGAATCGGAGGAGCAACGGGATAAGCTCAAGAATTGGTTCAGCAAGACAATACTTAATCTGGGTGATACCCGCACCAATGTGATTCTACTGGGGACGATTATTCACTACGACTCGCTGTTGGCCGACTACGTGCTTCGGGAGCCACCCTTGTGGGATTGTCGTTGCTACAAGGCGGTCATCGACTGGTCCAAACGTCGCGACCTGTGGCAGCAATGGGAGCAGATCATCTGCAAGCGGGAACAATGGCAGGGCGAATCGGGTGAGGCGGCGGGACGCACCTTCTTTGAAACACACCGTGACTTGATGTTGGCGGATACCCAAGTGCTATGGGAGCCATCCGAGAACTACTACCAATTAATGCTCTTGCGGATCAGTGGCGGTGAATTGAGCTTTTCCAGTGAGAAGCAGAATGAACCCATCGATGGCGATACGGCGATCTTCCAAGAGAGCCAGTTTATCTATTGGAACGAACAGTATGCGACCGAGCGTGACCTGTTGAAGGCGTTCGAAGGCAAGGATCAATTCATCGTCGGTGCCTGTGATCCCGGCTTGGGCAAGAACACCCGTCATGGCGACGACACGGCGATCGTCTCACTATTGGTCGTGCCGGGCGAAGGAACCTTCGTGCTGGAATCCGACCAGCGCCGCTTGACGCCTAGCGAGACCGTGGATGCCATCATCGCCAAGCAGGCCCGCTGGCGTTACGCCTTGTTCGGGGTGGAATCGAATCACTTTCAGGTGACGTTGGCGGAGATGGTGCGGAAGAAGAGCGCCGAGGCCGGACTCGATGTCACGGTCCATCCCATCAACAACCGAGCACCCAAGGAAGAACGCATCCGTCTCATCGAGCCGGGGATACGGAACCGCGCGATTCAGTTCAATGCCAACGATCGCAAACTCATCGAGCAACTACGGCAATTCCCCAAGGCGCGTCACGACGACGGGCCGGACGCCCTAGCGATGGCCATCGAAACGACCTGGACCTACCTCCATGATCGCAAGCGCAGTGAGATTCAGTTCATTCCCATCCGACCGTTGGTGATCGGCAACGAGGATGATCGCCGCTGGCGTACGACATACTATAACATTTGATCGCGGACTTATTTCATCGGTGCAGCGGAAGCTGGTTCGTACTGCGAAATCGAACAGCCACACCCAGATGATCTGCAAATTAAATCAAGTCGCATGGCAAAATTCGCGGATCCCGTCAGTGGCGCAGCGATATTCGTTGACTCCCGCTTCGTCCGGAGCGAACATGGATACTAGGTAAGAATAAATAGATCTGCAGGAGGATTGCGATCAGATTGGCCACCCTAAGTGGCCGGACAATTAATTGACGTTCGCGCGTCAAGTTTGCTGCCTCAGAGAAATACCGCCAAATTGAAGTCTCTGACTTCATTCACAAGAGCAGCACTTGAGTCCGCGCTCCCGCAAGGGAGCGTCGGCCATGTGTTGTCTTGTGTGCCCCTTGGCGGGGGTTCTCTGAGCGGCCGTGGTCCGGCGCTCTTTTTTTATGCGCCTTGGTCGACCGCGGATAGCAATCGGATATCTCGGTAAACCCGTTTTCGATAAAGGAGCATCTCGAAATGACTGACGAACAGATCACCCAAGACCCGCCTGCAAGTATTGATGACGATAGTGCGGATTACGATGACTACTATGAGGACCCGCCGCGCCGAACATCCGGGCTCGGAATCGCAGCGCTCATTCTCGGCATCATCTCGCTTGCGATTTGCTGGATTCCGTTCCTCGGCGCCATCGGTGTCCCCCTCAGTATCGTGGGACTGATTCTGAGTCTCATCGCGGTAATCTATTCCGCAACAACAAAACGCACCGATCCGGGGATTCCGATTGCCGCACTGGTGATCTGCGCAGTGGCATTGGCGGCCGTCATTCATGTCAATCGTGCGGTCCTTAAGACGATGGAAAACTTCGGGAATCCCCATCGTGCCCAAGCCAGGGAGAAGCTGCTCGCGCGGGATGGCAAGCAACCGAGGACGATCCAGGACTGGTTGGGAGACGATTACGAGCCACCATCATTGAAGTCGATTGCCGAAAGGATGCCGGGGCCGATCCCACTACGACCAACATCAAAGCCATCAATAGCATCAGATGATGAAGGTGGATACACCGATTCATATCTGCCACAGCCCTCACAGAACCCGACACCTTCGAAGCCTCCCGCACCGAACTGGACATCCTCAACCGAACCGATCGTACGCGATGGATTGGAATTGCGGATCCTGACCGTTCGAACGGGTAAGGTAAAGGTGGAAACGTTCATGAAAGAGGTGAAGACATCAACTGATCCGGTAATACAGATCGAGATTCAACTACGCAATCTAAGCACTACCAACAAGCTGCGTTACAGAACAATGGACGGTGACGCCTTCGCTTGGAGTGGCAGCGCGGCGAACATTGAAGACAACTTTGGCAACAAATATCTGCGCATCAGTTTTGACACGATAGGCAAACCCGTAGGACGCACGCGAGAAGCGTCAATATACCCTGGGAAGTCTGTCAGGGACGTGCTCATCTTCGAGCCGCCGGTCGATTCAATCGAATACCTGAGTCTTTCGTTGCCACTCGATCGAGTCGGCAAGAAGGGAAGGGTGGTGTTTCGGGTCCTCAAGAATCAGATCCGTCAGTGAATCAAATTTGGTCTAGGCCGTTCAGTCTCCGAGCAGAAACCGAGTTTTAGCTGGTTTTCTAAAGCTACGTTTTGACCAAGATTCAGATACATGCGCACATTAGGTCTGGTACTGAGCAAATGACCCTGAAGTGTTTCGGTAGATCATTGCAATGTTACGCGTGCGCCATCACGTAGGTCGCGCGAGGGAGCGATTACCACGCGGTCGTTCTCGCTTACGCCATCTTTCACCTCGGCGTCGCGATCGTTCATGATGCCGAGCGTGAGAACTTGGTCGTGTACCGTGCCGGTGCGAATGACGAAGGTGTGCCATTGTCCTTCGGCATCGCGAAATAAGGCCGAACGCGGAATGATGATGGCGTCTTCGACGGCGGCGTGAATGATCTTCACATCCACGCGATACTCGGCACCCAAAGATTCAGGCCGATTATCAAAGGCGATGACGACGGGCACGCGCTGTTGTTCCACACCCAATGAGCTGACCTTTTTAAACCCTTCGGGAAAGATGCGCGTGACGCGACCGCGCGTGCTGCTGTCGGGCAGGCCGGTGCCGCTGATCTCGACCGGGTTGCCGACGGAGAGGGATAGTGCTCGTTGGGTTAATACCTCGGCGACGACTTCCAACTCATCCAAGCGGCCGAGCGTAAGCAGCGGCGTGCCCGCGTTGAGATATTGGCGGCGCGTTTGCTGGCGCGAGAGTACGACACCATCGATGGGGCTTTTCATGGTCGCGCGCAGTTGGTTGCGCATTTGTAAGTCCAACTCGACCCGCGCTTCATCGAGTTCGCGTTCGAGTTGTTGTTGTTCGAACGACTTACGGTCTTTGTAGTCGCGAATGAACTTGGGGCCGATGTAACTGACGGCGGCCAGCGTTTTGAGGGCCGCCAATTCTAACTGATCGCCGCGATATTCCGCCGTGGCCCGGCGCGCTTCGGTTTCGGCCTGACGGTATTCGCGTTTGGATGCGGCGTCGCGCTCGATCAGTCCGCGCAAGCGCGTGGCTTCGGATTGGGCAAACTCGGCGATGGCCTGGGAGGCTTCGATCTTGGCTTCGGCAGCGCGCACGGTTTCGTCAATGGCCTGCACGGTGGCCAAGGTTTCGACCATCATGTTGTCTTCGAGGCGATGATCGGATTCTTTGGCGAGCTTGGTTTCAAGAATGGCGATGCGCTGTTGGGCCTGACTGACGCGATCTTGTAAGTCGTTCAGCTCCAGCTGGGCGACGGTTTGACCTTGCTTGACGGGGTCACCTTCGCGCAGGTCGATGCGTTCGAGCCAACCGGCAATCGGGTTGGAGATAAGGTACGTATGCGGCAGGCGGGTGATGGCACGTTCTTCGACGAACGCGCGGATTTCCCCTTTGCGGATCGCCACGGTCTCAACCACAGCTTCGGGCTGCATCGATTGCCAACCGATTAATGCTATCACAAGCACAAGACCCGCGACGATCAAGATGCGTTTGGTATTCACGTTACGTTACTCCTTCACTTGCACTCCGGCGAGCCAGTCGAGCCGGCGAATTTTGTAAAAGACGACCCACTGCGCGATTACGATAAAGCAGCAGGAAATCAGCAGAGGCCAAGCCACCGCCGTCCAGCGGAAGATGACCGGCATGCGAAATAACTCAGTGTCGTAGGCCCGCGCCAATAAGAGCACGAGGCCGTAGCCCATGGGTACGGCAAGTATTAGCCCGAGGCCGAACAAGATGGCGTTTTGACGCAGATAAATCCCGGCGATCTCGGTGGGTTGGTAACCCAAGACGCGCAGGGTTGAGATTTCGCGCGTGCGATCGCCGATTTCGACAGTGGCGAGGTTAATCAAACTTCCGCAGCCGATGACGCCGGCGAAGAGAATCATGGTACCCAACGAAAAGCGTAGCGAACGCACGAAGGTGCCTTCGATGCTTCGCTGTGCGTCGCGATTGAGGCTGAGCGCTTGGGCGTTGGGGAGTTGTTTGATCTGTTCGAAAAAGGCAGGGCGCTGGTGGTCGTCGATCAGCGCTTGGATGCCCGTCACGCTTGCTGGTTCCCCCACGACATCGCTGAGATAGGAAAGACTGGCGTAGCAATCGAGGCCGATGAAGCTGTCGACGGTGCCGGCAACGTATGCCGAGCGCGGTTCGGGGCGACCGCGGATGGACTTAAGTTCGAGCGTATCGCCGGGTTCGACTTGTAACAGTGAGGCGAGCTTCTCGGAAAGCAACAGCCCCTCGGCGGGGATATTGATGGGCGTTAGGTCCTGATGGCGCGGCATGGTCAGCAAGTGACCTTCGGTTAGGCCCACGATGGCTTGGCGGCGGCTGAAGCGACCGTGACGCAGGTCGCAGACGATGCCGAAGGTCGGTTCGGCAAACAAGACGGCGGGCAGCGCGCGGCCTTCCTGTAAGGCTTCGGTGTTGCGTGCGTCGCGCATGCCGATGGTAGCGTTGCCGCGCATGGTGTGTTCGAATTGAAACGCCACCATATAAAGCGCGGCGTCAAAGAAGCTAAACGTCATGATCATGATCGAGCCCGCCAGGGCGGTGGCGACGATACCGCTCAGCGTGCGACCTTTGTTACGAAAGACATCGCGCAGGGCAAGGTGAGTCTTGAAATCGAGGCGACGCCAGAGCCACTGCCAGCGTTCGAGCAAGATGGCTTTGCCCTTTTCGGGCGGCTTAGCGCGCATCGACTCGGCGGGCTGCAGTTTCAGTACCCGTCGTGCCCCGCGCAGGGCACCTAGTACGGCAAATGCGAGGCTGATCAGAATGCCGTGCAGCATCAGGTCGGGATAGGTGCGCATGAGATAGCGCGGGAAGTGATAGAAATCGCGATAGACATCGATCAGCGCATGGCACAGGCCCAGTCCGACGAGGCAGCCGGCCAACCCGCCAAGCAAGCCAACGAATAGGCCGAAACGTACATAGTGATTGAACAGCACCGCATTCGAGTAGCCCACCGCCTTGAGCGTGCCGATGGTGATGCGCTGGCGTTCAACGAGCCGCCGCAACAAGACGCTGAGCGCCATCGCCGCCACGGCCAAGAACACGACGGGCGTGACGCGGGCGCTCACGCGCAGGCCGTTGATTTCGTCGCTAAGGAAACGATGCGATGCCTGTCGTTCGCGTTGGATGGCATCGAACACGCCGAAGGGCTCTAAGCGGCGCTCGATGTCATCGAGTAATGCGGTGCGCTGAGCCGCGGAGATGTCGGTGTAGCGCCCCACAATATTGTTGGCGGCATCCTGAAAGTCGAGCACATCCCGCGCGAAGCGTTCTTTGATATAAAGCACGCCGAAGTGTTCGGGGTCGGGGATCAGGTCGCCTGCGCCGCGCACGAGATACACGTATTCGGGGCTAACGCAGGTGCCGGCGATCGTAAAAGCCTCGCGGCGACGATTGAGAATCAGGTGAATCCGATCGCCGGGATGCAAATCGTGTTGGCGGGCAAAAGCGTCACTGATGATGACCTCTTCATCGCGATCGGCGGAAAAGCCGCTACCGCGAATCAGGTAGAGATCGTTGAGGGTGGTATCGTCGCGCCGTTCGGGAAAAGAGATGAGACGACCGTTGATGGGGCGCGTTTGAGCGGGTAAGTCGAGGATGACATCGAAAACGATGCGCGCTTGCAAGGCGGCGATGCCGTCGCGTTCGGCCAGACGTTCAACCGTTGTGAGTGGCACCTTCTTAACGTCTATCCAAAAATCGGCAAAGCGATAGTCGCGGTAATAAGCGGCTTGGCTTGCTTCCAGAATGCGTTGGGCCGAGCCCATACCGACGTAGGAACCCGCTCCAAACGCGGCGATGACGACGACGGCGACCATCGCGCCCGCGTTTTGCCGCAGTTCGCGCCAGAGCTTGCGATTGAGCGGTGTCACGGTGCCCCTCGCTTCCTACCAATCGATGTCGGCCGCCGCCGCCGGCGCTTCGTTGCGCACGACATCCACAATGCGACCGCTGGTGATCTGCACGCGGCGATCGGCCAGCGCCGCCAGCGCCGGGTTGTGCGTGATCAGGACGATGGTAAGCGCTTGCTCACGATTGAGCTGTTGCATGGTGCCCAGTACTACGCGTGCGGTTTGCAGATCGAGCGCGCCGGTGGGTTCGTCGGCGAGTAAGACGTCCGGGCGTTTGGCCAGTGCGCGGGCGATGGAAACGCGCTGTTGTTCGCCGCCGGATAGCTGGGCCGGAAAGTGCGCGGCGCGCTCGGCCAAGCCCACGAGTTCCAACGCCGCCGCCGCATCGAGCGGCGCTTGCACGAGTTCGGTGGCAACCTGCACGTTTTCGAGCGCGGTTAAGGTGGGCACGAGGTTATAAAACTGGAATACGAATCCGACCGACTCGCGACGATAGCGCGTCAGATCTTCGTCGCTAAGTGCGGTCAGGTCGCGCTCTTGAAACCAGACGTGTCCGGCAGTGGGGCGATCGAGCCCGCCGATGAGATTGAGCAACGTGCTTTTGCCCGAACCCGAAGGCCCCAGGACAACGACGAATTCGCCCTGTTCGACTTCGAGGTTGGCGTCGACCAGCGCCGGCACTTCGAGATCGCCCATTTGAAAGATGCGCGAGGCGTTCTCGATGCGGATGGGAGTGGTCGTGGTGGTGGTCAAGTCAATCACCTAACTATGATAGGTAACAAATCGCTCCAAATGGCCGATCTGCTCGTTGCGTTTGGTATAAGTTTATGTTATGCGCCTAGGCAATCCAATACGATGTTTCACCTGTCCTTTGAAGTCAGACCGAGCGCTCTGACTATTTTAATGCTTTTGGACCACAAAAACTCAGTTCTCAAGCTTAGATATCCAGCCTGTTGCAAATACGGATTCAGCGGCTCACGGGCAATCATGTATGGGGCAGGTCAAGTTTCTTGACGGGCTCGATATACAGAGAGTTTCCGCCTCATCCACGGATCGTGAGCGATAGCAAGTTTCATAGAATTGGCATTCCTTGACAGAATTCCTTAGATCGCAATAGCCCTTTCCATTGGTCGAGAATATGTCATTTAGACGATGAAGTCTTTTTGAGAAATTTCTGCCACCTAAGGACATCCTCCGGACGATTCCACTTTTTATACAGTGCGATCAACGCAGTTACGATCTGATCTTGACCATCGGGCTCAGTTGATTCGTGTAGTTTCAACAAAACCTGTTCTGCGTCATCAAGCTCTCCTGCCTCTTGGTGTGCCTGTGCGAGTAATTGCCCAAAGTTCAGCCTTGCCTTTTGAAATCCAGTTTCTTCAACGGCACTAATTGCTTCTTTAAGAAGTGGAATTGCGAGCTGCGGCTTCGATTGCGCTAGAAAAACCCGCGCCAGCACCACGGTGCACTGGATCGTGTATTGGCTATTTTCTCCCATTCCCTCAATCGCGTGTTTGCGGGCAATTGAAAGGACCGCTTCCGCTTCTTCGAAAAGTTCATTTTGGTAATAGGTTGATCCGAGCGTTAATTGAAGCATGATCACGGTCGGCTCGGTCACTTCGTTGGTTTCCTTTGCATCGATTAGTCCTTCATTGAGAAGCTCGATAGCCTTGGATGACTTACTGGATCGATTGTAGATGTATGCAATGTTGTTAAGGGTAATCAGCGCTTGCCTGTGGCCCCGACCGAGAACGCGCCGCTGTGCTTCTAGCGTCTTCTCAAGTAATTCGATGGCTTCATCGTCCTTTTTTTGTCCAATTAAGAGAGACGCCAGATTCGCGGAAATGAGCAGTGTCTCCGGATGATCCGCACCGCGCGATTTGGTGGATGCATCGATCGCCTTTTGATAATAAGGTTCGGCCTTATCCCCACGCCCGGTCCTCGTATATAAAAGTGCGAGATTTGCCCATAAATCAATAGCACGTGGATCATTCTCAAGGCGGACGAGTCGCTTTGCTTCATTAAAGAGGGCTTCGGCGTCTTCGTAACGACCTTGCTGCATGCGCATGAATCCGACGCTGTGCATATACGTGATCAATTCTGGGTCGTCGGAAGATAACTCAGAGCGTGCATCTTCCAATACTGATTCAAAGGTAGATTTGGCCAGGTCAGCTCTTCCTCGATAAAAATAGACTTCACCGAGAGCTGTTCGTGCTTGCAGTTGCTCAGAAATATCAGTTGCAGGGCGATTATTCCAAAGTTCGATGGCCGCGGCTAACTGTTCTTCGGCTGCCGCATAGTCACCCAACGCCGTATAGGTTCGACCGATGGTTAGTCGGATTTTCGCAGCAACCTGCGGTGCGTCCTCGAATTTTTTTCCAACCTCTTGCGCCGCATTGTCCATGACTTCCTTGACGAGGACACCCTTGCCCTGCTCCTTTGGACTTGCTGCCGCCAACGTGTCGGCAAGAAAGTTGGTAACAGCGTCGGACACTTCAAGTGCCGAGTTCTTTTCTTCGCGTTCCCGATTGGCCTCGATAGCACTGAGGATCGCCAAGCCGGATCCCGAGAGGATGGCAATCACGGCAAAACTCGCAGTCGCAAATACTCCGCGATTGCGGCTCGCGAACTTTCTAACCTGATAGAAGGTACTCGCCGGTCGGGCGTCGATCGGTTGGTCTACTAGAAATCGCCTAATGTCAGCAGCGAATTCGGCGGCGGATTGATAACGTCGCACGGGGTTCTTTTCGATTGATTTGGCGACAATGGTCTCCACATCGCCACGCAATTTTCTGTGAATGCTGCCGACCATCGGTGGCGAATGCTCGCAGATCAATCGAGCCGCTTCGGGAATTGACTTTATAGAAACGTCAATCGGTCGAGTGCCCGTTAGCAATTCGTAGAGGATGACACCCAATGCATAGATGTCACTACGCGTGTCTAGATTTGCTCGGTCGCCAGACACTTGCTCGGGACTCATGTAAGCGAGTGTTCCGATCATCTGGCCGATTTCAGTATGGACGGTTTGCAGATCGTCGCCCGTTTCTGTGATACGAGCGATCCCAAAATCGAGAACTTTGGGCTGACCGATAGGATCGTTATCGTTTGAAAAAGACCGTGTCACCGACTGAGAATCGGATGTTGAATCAGCGCCAATCACCAGGATGTTGTTGGGTTTTAAATCTCGGTGAATGATCCCTTTTTGGTGGGCATGGTGCACAGCGTCGCAAACACGAGCCATCAATTCGAGTCGTTGTCGAAAACTCAAGTCGTTTGTGACTACATATTCATCGAGCGAACTACCTTCGATGAACTCCATCGCAAAGTAGGGCTGTTTACCCGCATCACCCTTAGCGAGCCCCGCTTCATGAATACTTGCAATGCCAGGATGCTGTAATTGGCCGAGAATCTGGGCTTCGTGCTGAAACCGTCGCAGCATGCCACGACTTACGAAGCCGGGTTTTAGCACCTTTAATGCTACACGCCGCTTTGGAGATTCCTGTTCGGCCTCATAAATGATTCCCATGCCGCCTTCGCCGATTTTTCGAACAATTTGGTAAGGACCGATTTTCTCCGGAGCTTGCAGGGATTCATCAGTGAGGGCTTGTGCCGCCATTGCATCCAAACCGTCGCTAGGTTGGGTTGCGTCGAGAAACACGTCATCCTCGCGATCGTGCAATAGTAACGACTCGACTTCTGCACGCAGCGTGGCGTCTTTGCAGTGTTCATCCAGATAAGTTTGACGATCCGATTCCGGCATCTCGCAGAGGTGATCGAATAAATCTAACACGTGTTGATGCCGTTCGGACGGGTTCAACTTGGCTAGTCTCCTTTGAGTTCGCGTGCTAGCCACGCCCGGAGTTGTCGCCATTGGCGTTTCGTCGTTGAAACTGAGCAACCGACGATCTCCGACGTTTCTTCCACACTTAAGCCGCCAAAAAAACGTAACTCGACGAGTCGGGCATGATCCGGATTCAACTCAGCGAGTTTTTCGAGTGCTAAGTCGAGGTCGAGTACATCGATCTCCGATTCTGACGTGGGCGTCATAATGGCAGTGGCGTTCGCGGCGCGCCGTTTGATTTCGTTCTTTGCAAGTGCGCGCCGCTTGGCATGATTGACAAGAATTTGTCGCATGGCTGACGCCGCAATGGCACAAAAGTGTGCGCGACTGTTCCAGCCGGTTCCGGGATTGCGCACCAACCGAAGATAAGCCTCATGCACGAGAGCGGTCGGTTGTAGTGTGTGATTGGCTGGCTGTCCTCGAAAATGTGCACCGGCCCGGGCGCGAAGCTCCTCGTACACGACCGGCAGCAAGTCATTGGCGGCCGCTTCGTCGCCAGTTCGAATCCGATCAAGGATCTGCGTCGCGTCGACGGGGCTTTCATCTAGATTTCGAGGTCCATCCAAGGTCATCGAGCCCCTGTTCTTTGCTGAGGTTCTGCATTGCGGGCCGAGGCCCGATTATAAACCTAATTGATTCAAGGGCTTACAAAATTTCGAGAATTCTTGACCCTCAAGTTGTGTTTGAGTTGTTTTCGGGGTGTAAGGACGGATTTTGGTGGTGTCCTAGCCGCATTGGAAACCAGAGTACCGATTACTACCTCGCTGATTGGCAGTTGAAAGGGAATGAAATGAAAGAAAGTCGAAATCGACCTGTCACATTTAGATTGAATTATCGTGAGAATTTTCGATTGGCGAGCCGATCGATTTGCGTGGCAATATTCTGCCTATTCGGAAGTGTCATTGCGGAATCGGTTAGGGCGCAGGACTGTAACAATAATGGCATTCTCGATTCGAGTGAGACGTTATTACAGTTTGAGATCCGGTCTGAAGTCAAGCAACAGTGCTGCTTCGCGGTACAGTGCTGGCGAAATTTTAAGTTTGAAGGGCTTCCTGCTACCGGCGGTGATGTGACCATTACGGTTCACGTTCTGGATCAAAATCTCGGACAGGCGGATGAGTTTATTTTTGTTCGACTTGGTAGCCAAGAAGTCGGCACCGTGTTTGATGAGCTCACCAATGGCGCCTCTTCCTGCCTGACGGCGGAAAGTAGCTTAGTTGTAAGCAGCGCAGTATGGGATTCGAATTTGAATCCGGACGGAACAATGACCATCGGATTGAAGGCGACCGAGGATGTTTTTTGCAATTGTTCGCCAGCAGAGAATCAGATCACGGTTTCCTACGCAGGCGCAGCCGACTGCGACGGAGATGGGATTCCCAACGACTGTGAGATCGAGGACTGCAATCAAGATGGGATTCCGGACTCCTGCTTCCCGGATACAGACGGTGATGGTGTGATCGATCTGTGTGATCGCTGCGATGGGGCAGATGACTTTATTGACACCGACGGTGACAGCGTGCCGGACGCATGCGACCAGTGCCCCAACCTGAATGACAACCAGGACTGCAATTTCAATGGCGTGCCCGATTGCACTGAGTTGATCTCGCCGATATCTGTAAACACACATTCCAGTGCTCCCCCAATCGTTCCCTGTGCAGGAGCATCAATCACGCTGGAACCGTTTTACTTACCAGCTGCGTCAGGTGACGTCACGTACTCGATCACGGCGAACTCCAACGGATTTGATGAAGCCGACCAGTCTTTCGAACTCTTCGCGAACGGCATACTATTGGGCTCGTTGTTTGACGGTATCGTAACAGCAAATTGCCCAGAGTTCGACGCATTGGTGATTCCGGAGGCGACATGGAATGCGATTCAACAGGCCTCGAACGGGATCATCGAGTTGGAGCTCCGGAGCGGAGCGAACACGGACTGCGAATTTTGCCCCGCGCCTTTAGTGTCGCAGCTGGATTACATCGCCAACTATGACGCCGATGGCAACGGCTCGATGGACAGCTGCGCAGCCAATTGCGACCTAAACGCGGTGGACAGCGATGGTGATCAAGTTCCCGATGACTGCGACGCGTGCGCTGCGACAATTCCCAACCACCCATATGTCGATGAGCAAGGATGCCCCTATATCGTGGCGGCAGCGGACAGTGACGAGGACGGTGACGTCGACGATGCGGACGTTAGCGGTTTCTTCACGTGTGAGACTGGGCCCGACATCGGAGCAGGCCTAGGCTGCGAAGCCTTCGACATCGACGGCAGTACCAGCATCGATCTTCTCGACTACCTTCAACTTCAGGACGCGGCGAGCGGTACCGACGTTCTTGCTGAACCTGAGGCGATGGGGCATCAACTGCCGAATTACATTCTCGTTGATGACTATGCGGGAACGACAGGGCAGCTTGCATCCTGGGAGGATGCCAACGCTCACTGCGAGAACTACTTTGGGACGCGGCTGGCGACCAGCGACCCGACGCTTTCGCCAGCCGAGCAACAGGCTCGAATCGATGAGATGACCGCAATGGCTTCGACACTTGGAAACATCGACGTGTGGATCGGTTTGAGGTGGGACGTGACCACGGTCCCTTGGGAATTGGCATGGCGATGGGTGAACGGGGTCGACCTGGACCCTGTCGAAAACGATGGGCCGGGTGTGACGAACTGGTTCGACGATGAACTTCCCCTTACCGGTATCGCGGGTGACCCTTTCTGCATCCTGCTGGATAGCCAAGATAATTACGAATGGCTGAATGTGAGTTGCGACAGCCTGCAAGGCCAGGCGTGGCTCTGCGATGCACCCAGCGTTACCTTTGGTACTGAGCAGTTCTATCCTCCCGCGACACTAACTGCCCAGTTGTTGAGCGGCGGCACCAATGTGGTAAATGCCGTCAGCGGACAGTCGATAATCTTTGAAGTACGCGGAGTCCTCGACAACAACTACAACGAGGGACTTGCCGGATTTACCTTCGACCTAGCGTTTGACGGTGGTGATCTTTCACCAGTAACCGTCCCGGGCGGCATGCAGAACTTCGCAGCGCCAATAGGTTATAACAACCCTGCTGGATTTGGCGGTACCGTCATCAACGGCGATCTTATTCAGGTAGGGGGCGGCCAGAATACGATGAATCTGAGTAATGCCGGCGGGCCGACAGGCGTCGTCGACACGGGTATCGCCCATAACGAGACAGTCTTAGCCACCGGCACGTTGACCGCACCGATGACGCCGGGCACATACACCATCTCCCTTTCGAATCTTGCTGGCACCGTAATCAACTTTGGTGAGACCGGACCAACCTATCGTTGTGAGCCCCTGGTGTCCGGAATGGCGACTGATCTTACTATTATCGTTGAAGAGCCTGTCGCTACCGCATTACCGGTTGACTGGGATGATCAAGCGGTAAATGGTGTACTGAGTGGCACACTCTGTGGCTTCAACGTCTCCATTGCTTCAGTGTTTGGATCAGCGACCGCTGATTTCTCCGGGCCCGAGTTCTCATTCGCACCACTCGGTTCCGTTGAGGAGCGGGTTGGATACGCAGCCGCGACCAACTGGACGGCGACCTTCGATCCGCCGATCCATGACTTGCTGCTCTATGTTTCGGGCTGGCGCGGCGCGGGTGCCGGCGGCCCCAATCCAGTCATATACGATTTCGACCAATCCTTCACCGTCGTCTCGGGAATGAATAACACCACGGTGAACGGCAACATCCTGGAAGTCTCTTCATCAGTATTTGAGAGAGGCATCCTCTACTTCCCCGGGCCAATCAGCTCACTTTCGGTCGTAACCAGCGCAACCGAAACCGGTGCAGCACAAGGTCTTACCTTTGGTCGTGTCGCCGATGGTACCGATAGTGATGGTGATGGTGTCGAAGACGCCTGCGATCTTTGTCCGGGAACCGATCCCGGCTTTACCGTCGATGCCGACGGTTGTACCCCAGGTGATCAATGCGACCGACCAATTGATGTAAACGCTGGATTGACCATGGGCGACCTGGCCGACAACACCGGTTTTATTGACGACGATAACAGCTGTGAGGTCAACGATACAATCGCTGAGTGGCTTAGATTCACAGCTCCGGTTGACGGGTTGGTGACCATCAGCACCTGTAATCCTGGAACCGAGTTTGATACAACGCTGTCCGTGTATGACGGTTGCCCATCAAATGGTGGATTGGAAATAGCGTGCAACGATGATACCGACGGAGCGCCGGCCGAATGCGATCTAAGCGGCCTCAATCGTAAGTCGACGATCTCGTTTTCGGCTACGAGTGGAACGACTTACTTGATTCGCGTCTCAGTTTTCAACAATCTCTTCGACGCTCAAGGTGGCTTTGGTACCGCCTATGAGTTATCGATCGACGCCTGTGTAAAGGGTGACCTTAACGGCGACATGCTGGTTGATGTTAACGATCTACCCATGTTCTCAGCCATTTTGGTTGATCCAATGATTGCAACTGATGGCGAACTCTGTACGGCAGACGTGAATGAAGATGGCGTTGTCAACGGGCTCGATGCGCAGGGATTTGTTGACTTGGTTCTCGCTCCGTAGCGAAACTTGTCCGACAGGTACCTTAATCTCATATGACGCCCGAGCCGTTTGACACTGCTCGGGCGTCTTTCTCGTCGCTATCTCACTATTTCGCCAGCTCAATCCCAGCCAAACGCCAGGGCCCGACCTCAGCGGCGACGACACAACCGATGCGCAGGAGATTGGGATATGCGCGCCAGAAATTATTTATTAGTAGTTAGGATATATGCCGTACCGAACGACTTGCCATCCAATACACTTCGAGTTTTTTGAAACAGTTGCGGAGGTTCCCCGAGGCGGCTCATGATGATGGCCCCGATCCGTTGGAAATGGTCATGCATACGGCGGAGCGCTTGGTAAAGTGGGAAAATTCAACGGTGGTAGTGATTTGCAAGTCGTTCAGGAAGCGCAAGGCGAGAACTGTCGTGAGTCTTGTTTAGTTTTCAAGGAGGTTTGCGTTTTTCGATTCGCTCAGAAATGCTTCTAGGGAACTCAATGATCTCCGTCTGTCTTCATCAAGTGTAAAAGGACTACCAGCTGTATTTCCGCGATTCTGGCTAAGAGACGATACGATAGACTCTCGCCACTCTGTCCCATCTATTGATTTTCAATGACGACTTTTCCTGTCGCTTTTCGACTTTCCAAACGAGCGTGTGCTTGCCCCGCTTGTTCAAGCGAATAGCGTCGTTCATCTAGAACCGGTGTCAGTCCGCCGGAATCGACAATTTGGGCCACGTCCTTCAAAATTTTAGTGTGTTGCTCTCGTTTGAAGTCGTGCAACATCGGAATCAGCATAAAGACGACATGCAATGAAAGTCCTTTGAAGTGTGCTGTTGTCAAATCCACACTACACATCGACACGGTTGTGGCCACATGACCATTCAATGCAGCTGCCTCAAACGACTTAACGAGATTGGCACCACCGACGGAGTCAAACACTAGATCAAAACCCACCCCATTAGTATATTTGTTCACGTATTGCAGAACGGTCTCATTCCTGTAGTTTATTGCTATGGCCCCCAACTGTTCGATTAATGACAACTGCTTTTCACCGCCTCCGGTGGAATAGACCTCTGCACCAAAATGTCTTGCTAGTTGCAGGGCCACGTGACCGACGCCACCAGATCCACCATGAACGAGAACTTTCTGATCTTGCTTGATGTCCGCGCGAGTCAGACCCTCGTAGGCAGTTATTGCTACAAGCGGTAAGGCTGCAGATTCCCGCATTGAAAGAATTTTGGGTTTATGAGCGATCAAGCGGGTGTCGACCACCATATACTCGGCCAACGAGCCCGGAAGGTCTGCTAATCCGCCTGCACAACCATATACTTCATCGCCGACTGAATATGTTGTCACTCCCTCGCCGACGTATTCAATTGTTCCCGCGAAGTCCATTCCAAGAATGGCGGGAGTGTTCGGTGAGAGTGGTAATTCTCTACCCATCTTACGAATCATGGTGTCGACCGTGTTTACGCTCGACGCGGCGACATTTACGAGCACATGGCCCGCCTTGATCTGAGGTTTCTCAACCTCTGCTAGCTCAAAGACGGCATCCGCGCCATATGAGTTGATCAGCATTGCCTTCATTGAAGTGTCCCATTCAGTCGCATAAGTTCTAAGTTATTGAGTCTTAGGAGGTGCGCCTCACTAGTCTGGGATAACCCTAAACTTGCCTTCGCTCCGAACGTAAATGGTGCATTGCTCTTTTGCGCCACATGAGACCTGATGCGACTTCGCGCCCTCCGAGCTGAAATGGCTTCCCGGTGCGATGATCTTGCCTTTGGTTTTGCCCCGTAGGTGGTACTTGGGTTTGCCCTGAATAATTACAGCACGAAAAACTGAATCGCCGCTGCGAATCTTTCCTTTAAATCCACCTGGGAGCTTTACCAGCGTTCCGTTTACGCCATTATTCCTTGGGCTGCCCCAAAGGAATGCGATCTCCGGTCCCTCGGTCATCGCATTATCGACGGGCTCCTCAATCCAGTTGGTGTCCGAGGCGTTCAGCCACACGATATTCGACGCGTCAACATTGACTGGGCTCTCTCCATTATCGAACGCTTCCTCTATGGGGAGAACTAGATACGGCCCCTTGTCTATCTCGATGTAGGCGATGGCCAGTCCTCTGGCGGCGGTTACGTGTGGCTCTCCCGCTGGCTGGGTCCAGAACGAACCCGGAGGCATCCACATAGGTGTGGCATTAGGGTCATCGTTGTGAATACCTCCGCCGATTACAACCCCTCTGTAGGTGACATTGTGAAGGTGGGGCGGGGATGAGAATCCATCTGCAAACTTGACAAGAAACCCCGTTGCCGCGGATCCCTTTCGGTCGCCCCAGAGTGTGGCAGCCTGAGGGCTTTTGTCGCCTCGAGCCGGGTTTAGTGGCGTCCACTCAACATCGGCGGCTAGGACAACCTTCGATGTCGGCTTCGCATTCTGTTGGGCATTACTAGGCGACCTGGCTGCGAACAGGCTTGTCAATATCACGATAATTAACATCGACATGACTTTTTTCATCTTTGATTGCTCGCAATTCACTACTCGATTTCCTGAACACTCTCGACCAGCTGATTCCAATTGCGTTGGTTATTCATGTCCAACTGCATGCCTTTTTCGTCGGCAATAGAAAAGCGTTTGATAGCAGGAGTTTTGCTCGTAGCTTGATAAAGCCAGTAGGCTTCGGCTTTAAGGGCTTCATCAATGGGCTTGTCGATTGACTCATACACCGTCCTTTTGCATGCTTGGATGGATGCAGCTGGGAATGTCGCAATTCGCTTGGCCAATTCATCAACATATGGGCCAATTTTATCCGCATCGAGTGCCTTATTAATGGTTCCATACGCCTCCGCTTCATCAGCTGTAAAGTCGCGTGCGCTTAAGATAATCTCTAACGCGCGCCCAAGCCCGACTTGACGGGCCATACGTGATGCACCGCCACCGCAGGGCAGGATCCCCATACCGACCTCCATCTGCATGAACTTAAACTTGCCTCTGGCCGCAAATCGCATATCGCAGGCGAGTGCAAACTCATGACCACCGCCTCGTGCGAATCCCTCTAATTTTGCGATGGTTGCTTGCGGTAACTTGCTTATTCGCTCGAGAACAACCTGCAGATCGAGTAACTCAGCTTCGTCTCGGGACACTGCCTCATTCGACATATCTTTCAGTAGAGTTGTATCGTAGTGACACACCCATATCTCAGGATGGGCAGACTGGAAAATAACGACTTTCACATCACGGTCGCGTTCGAGTCTCAAGCACAGCGTATTCAAGTCCGCAAGCATCTCTTGGCCTTGAAGATTCACCGGCGGAAAGTCGATGGTGACAACAAGAACGCCGTCCTTCTGGATCGCCTTGAATGTTGTGAAGCCGTCGTATTTCATTTTCGTATTACCCTCCTTTGTCGGTTTCAATTTGGATTCTAGCGATTCGTCGATTTGAAATGTTGTCACTAATTATCAGTATGCCATACTAGAGGTATCGCTTATGCAGACAAGTACGCACAAGAAAGGCATATAGGCACAAGATGGATACCAAGAACAAATCCCGTCACACGCATTACGAGCTGCCGGCTTGCCCGGTGGAAGCAACGCTCGAGTTAATAGGAGGTAAATGGAAGGGGATTGTTCTTTACTACCTTCTGAGCGGACGGCTCCGATTTAGCGAACTCAAACGGCAGGTTGGCGATGTCACGCAGAGGATGCTAACGAAGCAACTCCGCGAACTTGAGACCGCTGGCTTGGTATGACGAATTGTTCATGCCGAAGTGCCACCACGGGTCGAATATGAACTGACAAAAGAAGGTGAATCACTTAGACCTGTTTTGACTGCCTTGAAGAATTGGGGAGAGGCACACGCCTTGAGACTTCTTGAGGAGCGCGCGTTAGGCCGAACGAAAGATTCAAATTGAGCTTTTGAGTCTTCGGTGGAAGGTTCTGATGACGATAGCTGTATTGAGTCGTTAACGTAACACAGCGTCAATTCCAGGCCGCCTCAAATTCAATTAAATTTCGAAAGAACTGGTTTCTCAAAGAAAAAGAGGCCACGATCACTCACGATCAAGTAGCCTCGACAATCGTCGCTGACGAGCATGACAATCAAGTCGTCTGCATGTTTGATGTGCGTCTTGTCAAATTCGCATCAGAAACGAGCGGATTTTTTCAATGATCTGAGGCGCATACTCCTCCAGTACAAAGTGTCCGCTGTCGAACAGGTGGAAATCAATTTCCTTCAGGTCTTTTCGATATGCCTCAGCACCAGCGGGAACGAAGATCGGGTCATTTGCTCCCCAAGCGATCAGCGCCGGTGGTTGATATTTGCGAAGGAATGCATGCCACTGTGGGTACAACTTGACATTGTTCTGATAGTCGTAAAACAAATCCAATTGCACTTTTTGTTGACCTGGCCGGGAGATGCGGGCGAAATCGAGGACCCAATTATCCGGGTTAACTCCGTCCGGGTTGCGGGTTCCTTCGGTGTATTGCCACTTGATACCTTCCAGACTCATAAGTTGCCCGGCGATGACCGCTTCTTTTTCGGCAGTCCGGTCATTCCAAAAGTCGCTGACCGGTGCCGAATTTTCAGGATGGAATCCCTCTTCATAGGCATTACCGTTCATGATGATCAAGCCCTTGACCCTGTCGGGGTACTTGGTCGCCAGCCTGAAGCCAACCGGGGCGCCGTAATCCTGCATTCCCAGGACAAAATCCGTGATCCCTTTCTGTTCGAGGAGTTTGTCCATCGAGTCCGCTAGATTGTCGAACGTATATTGGTAATCACGAGCGTCTGGAAAGTCGCTGTTACCAAACCCCGGATAGTCAGGAGCAATCAGATAATGGTCGTCGCCAAGTGCGGCTAACAATTCCCGGTACATGTGTGATGAAGCCGGATAACCATGCAGCAGCACAACCGCTGTTCTCCCGGGTTTTCCGGATTCCCGATAGAAGATCTTGATGCCATCTACTTCATCGGTGCCGTATCTCACTCGGTTCATGTCGATAGACATAGTGAATTTCTCTCTTGGTCAGTCGGGACGTTCAGTCTCGTACAGTTCAAATCGACGATAGTGATCGCTCCTAATACGCCGAGAAGTTTTGCTCCAGAGTTTTGGGCGAACTGAGGTATAGCGGTCCAACTTGTTGAGACATCGCATCCGGGAAGATTTCCTCAACTCCGTTCTCGATGCCGTCGAGAATGGCTTCTGCAACCACTGGCGCAGGCGTTGTGTCCATGCCTAGGCCTTCAGTCATCCGGGTCGCAACTGGTCCGGGATAAACGCCGTGCACCGAGATGTTGTCAGCCTTTAACTTGCCGCGCATCGACTGCGTCAAAGAGTGGAGTGCGGATTTCGACGCAGAGTATCCGCCGAAGCTCGGCATGGCTGCGAGAGCAGCCACACTCAATATGTTTGCAATCGCGCCTGAGCCCTCTTTCTTGAGTGAAGGTAGGACCGCCTTGGTGACACCAAGCGTTCCAAATACATTTGTCTCAATGTCGTCACGCAATTGCCGCTCGGTGTCCTCCAGTACGTCCGTACCCGAGAAAATTCCTGCATTGTTGATGAGGATATCGATGGAGGGTGCGGAATGTGGCAGTTGAGCAATCGTTGCCTGGTCTGCGAGATCTAGCCGAATCGGCACGACGGAGTCCCCCAGTTGCTCAAATGCTGAACGATTACTATCGGAGCGATAGGTCGCATAGACCTTGGCCGCGCCCTTGTCGAGCGCCTTTTCGACGATGGCGAGGCCGAGTCCGCGGTTTGCACCTGTGACGAGAATCGTGCTACCTGAGATATTCATCGTTCATTCCTTCCTATCGTTGTTCGGTTACGGAGGCTAGCTCCTGAACCGTCATTAACACGTCTTCCGGATTGGCACGTGTGGTGTAATCGGGATCGACATGTGCGAAGGCGATTTTGCCGTCCGTGTCGATGACCATGGTTGCGGGGATCGGTAGATCAAACTGACCCGCGCCGTTAAATTTTTCCAGACTGCCACCGAGCTCGTCGTAGATCGGTCGAAGTTCCTCAGGCAGCGAAAAGGCCAGCCCGATCTCCTTGGCATAGTTGGCGCCAACGTCGGTGAGCACCTCGAACTCCAGCTCATTCTTCTCGATGGTGGACAGCGAGTTGTCCGGCAGTTCGGGGGTGATTGCCACTAACTGAGCGCCTGCGGCCTTTAATTGGGGCAACAATTGCTGATAGGCCCGCAGCTCGAGATTGCAGTATGGGCACCATCCGCCACGGTAGAAAACAATCACCACCGGGCCGGATGTGCGGATTTCTGAGAGGCTTCTTTGCTGTCCAGATTGATTCGACAGCGTAAAGTCCTTGAGGTGTTCATTCACCTTCGGTGCACGTTCGACCATACCTGATGCATTCAGATCATCAATCGACTTGGCGAACTTGTCCGTGATTTCTTTGGGGAAGTTTTCCAGGACATGGGCCTTGAGTTCAGATAGTTGCTGCTTTAGTGACATCGAATTCTCCTTCTTTTGATCGGCTCTGCTTATTCCACGTTCATTGGTGTTGTTCTGCGTTAACGTCGAGCGTCTTCCGGGCTCCACTTCATCGGCTCGAATGCCTTATCCAGTGGGGGGGAGACGATGTGCGTGGTGTAGTTGGACAGCACCTTGAGACTCGTTCCAACAATCACTTCCAAGACCGTTTGCGTGGTATATCCGGCCGCCAGGAACTCCTCGATCTGCTCTTCTGTGGCCCATCCGCGTGACTCATTCATGATGGCAGCGAATTTGCGCAATGCTTCGAGAGTTGGGTCTGCAATCGGTGTACCGGCACGCAACGCTTTGATCACGTCCTCGTCTACACCAGCCATTTTCGCAACTGTCGAGTGAGCGGCCATGCAGTAGGTGCATCCGTTCAGTCGGTTGTTGGTCATCAAGATAATCTCGCGTTCCGTCGGGCTGAGATCGGTTTTTTCGAAAATGCCCATCATGGTGAGGTAACTCTCAACCAGCGTTGGGGCTTCGGCCATGGTGGCCATTAGGTTCGGCACAAAGCCCATCTTGCTTTTTACGGCCTCCATGACGGGTTTCGAAGCGTCTGGAGCGGATTCAACGGTGTGTGTCGCGTAAGTTGCCACTGTTGGTCTCCTTTTCTTGGGCTGCCGTCGGGTCTTATGCCATTGAGCCTTTGTTTGTACCAATCAGTATAAACTATGGCGCATCTGTACCGAAAAGTCAAATCTTTTTTTGAGTTTTTTTCGAAGGCGTGAAGAAGGGCCTGAATCAGACTTACTCCACGAGGTGCACGGCTTCTCGGGCAATAATTTCGAGTTGGGGCCGGTCATAGATCCCTCGCCCTAGGAGACGAATTGCCACCATCAGGCTGAACAACGTCTTAGCGATTGATTGCGGATCTATCGACTTGGGAATGTCATTTCGTGCCTGGCCGACCTCAATGCAACGTCGGAAAAACGCTTCTACGTGCTCCATAGAGTTTTTCACTACGCGCTTCACCTCGTCGCTGTGGCCGCCGATGTCGCCCGCAGTGTTGACGATGAAACAGCCTTTTTTTTCAGGGTCTTCGACGGAATCGGTGACTAGGTCGCAAAAGAACCTCTTGATCGCCGACTTGGGATCGTCCATTGCCTCAAGCTCCGCGAGATACCCGGCGCGGGCCTGAGTGTCGTATCTGATCAGTGCCTGAGTAAATAGGTCCTTTTTCCCTTTGAACGCGTTGTAGAGGCTTCCTTTATTGATTCCAGTCGCCTCAATCAGATCCGCGAGAGAAGTCGAGTCGTAGCCCTTCTTTGCAAATACGGCCATTGCACTATCGAGTACGTCCGCCTCATTAAATGACTTTTCCCAGGGCATGATCAGCCTCCCGTCTTAGAGGTGCATCGGAGATCGCAATGATAGTATATACTAAACGGTACAAATAAGTCAAGTTTAGGCCGGATTCCGACCGTATCTGGTGCATTATTAGGCGTTGCGCCGGAAATATCAGTATATTGCCTCTCTACATAAAAGGACTAGCGGCATGGATAAGAATCAACGTCCAGAATCTGGTGAACGCCCAATGTGCAACAATTCTCGCCGTTCTTTTGTTCAGCCTCGCGATACAAAACGGATCATCCCGCTCCTAGCGGTGATCGCAGTTGCAGTTGGCACTTGAAAAGCGCTTGTTGGTTTCGTTGCTCCATGGCGTATGCCATCCGTATGCATCTCAATCAGTCAGGGTTCTGCTTCTCGGAGGGAAAAATTTCGATGGTCTACGATTTGGAAAAAGGACCTTTTTTTGACTCAGATTGCAGATTTATCCCTCGTTTTAGATATCCAAATCTCCAAAAAAAGTTTTTCCCGGTTTTCTTGAAGGGCTCCAATCTCAAACGGCGTGATTGGTAGTGAAGGCCCAGGTTTTCACCGGGCATTCCTCGCAATTACGGCCCTGTAGTTCAGGGTGGCCGCAGCGATATGTCGCGCCCGAATGTTGGAATTTGGAGTAGCAAGATGACTCTTACGAGCAACCGCCTGTCGAAAAAAACGAACTCAAAGTTAACTGAACCATCAAAGATCCGCCTTTCGGCCGCTGGGATCATTTTTGCGGTGTGTATCACTCAGGCTCCACAGGCTCTGGCCCAAGAGGGCTGCGTGCTGCCGCCGCCGTTGAATTTTACCGGAACCTATCGCGAATATCCGATCCCACCCTGGGTGGGCGGCGAGGTCACGTTTACGGTCAAAGCTGGCGACGGTGGCGCCGCGATCATTGAGTCCACCGGAACGCTCGGGACGTTTACGTTGTGTGAAATGGAAGGCGGCAAGGGCGCGCGCATCGTCGCGCAATTTGAGGTTGGAAATGACCCCAACCAAATCCCACCCGGCTCGACCCTGCGATTCATTGTGGGCGGGGCCGGACAAGACGCGACGAAACTGGTCAACTTCTTTTCAACTGCTTCAGTAACGGGCGGTGGTGGTGGCGGCTCGGCTGTGCTGTACAAGGCACCCGGTCTCACTGGCGAATGTGGCGGCGACTGGATTCCGCTCGTGGTCGCCGGTGGTGGTGGCGGATCACACCGTAAGGCCACGTTTTCATTCTGTGGTGCTGGTAAGCGTGGCGAAGATGGACGGGAAGATTCATCCGGCGGAGATGGCGGCGGCAATGACGGGGGTTCCGGAGGAACTGGTGGCAATGGCGGTGGCGGAGGTGAGGAAGATACCGGCGGTGGCGGCGGTCAATTTTCGGCCGGCGGCGGTGGATCCGGCGGTGGGGCCGGCTGTCCGTCTGGCGGTGGTGGCGGCCTCGAAGGATCCGACGGCGGTTATGGATATGGCGGCGGCGGCGGCGGCGACCGCGATGTAGGCGGTAACGGCGGTGGCGGCGGTGGTGGCGGTGGTTTCTCCGGCGGCGGTGGTGGTGACAACAACGAAGGCGGCGGCGGTGGCGGCAGCTACGTTTCGCCAATGGCGATTTGGTCTTCATTTAGCGTCGGTGGCGAAACCAAGCACGGACAAATTACCTGGCAAAGCAGCATCGATTTCTTTGTGAATGATTTTTGCGAAAACGCCATCCCGATTACGGAAGGACGCTGGGAAGGCTGTACCATCGATGCGACCCAATCAACGTTTGGCACCCCCTGCAGCTTGCAAGGTGATATCTGGTTCTCCTACACCAACGACAGCGAATATCCCAAGCAAATGCGCGTAGGTACGGATATTACAGGAATCGGCTTCGCGACTTCCGATGGCCCGATTTCTGTTTACGACGGTTGCCAGGGAACCCAGTTGGTTTGTCCGTGCAATGTAGCCAATTGCTCCGGCTGGGTCGGCGAATCGACTTGGACGATTCAACCGGGTGAGACGCATTATATTGTTCATAACGCCTTCGACAGCAGTCGCGGAAGCGTTCGATTCTTCTTGGAAAGCGAAGTGTTGTTGCCGAATCCGCCCTTGAGAGCGCCAGATTCCGCGCCCGGCTCTACGGTTGGCACGTTATCCAGTGGCCTCTCTTCATGTTTCGGTACGGCGGAAGCTTCTGACTTCCTTCATCTTTATGAAAACAACAAGGGTATTCCTGAAACGGTGACAGCCAGCACCTGTAACGCGCTGTCGCAGGGCTTGGATTCGGTTATCTCGATTCACGATGCCGAGACCGGCACCCAGCTCATTTGCGATTCTGATACTTGTGGTGAACAGACCAACGTCGCGTGGGTGGCAGAGTCGGACGTGCAATACCTGATTCGGGTTGCGGGCGAAAACGGCGATCAGGGTTCGTATCAACTGGATGTAACTTCAACTTTTCAAGGCGATACCTGTAGCAATCCATATCCGCTTAGCGGCTACGTCAACATTACGGGTGAGATCGATAGCTTCAATCCCAGTGGTATAAGTGGTAACTGTCACGATGCGACGCGCAGGGACGTGTGGTTCGAATACAGCTATCCGGTCGACGCATCGTGTGCGAGGGAAATTCAAATTGAGATGTTTAATTCCTCCGGGTACGAGATTTTTTTGAGTTGCGGTGAGTTTCACCCGCAATTCTTTGGCTGCCAGATCGACGATCGGTCGCTCCTTATGCAACCGGGCGATAGCTTCTTGATTCGCGTAACCGAAAACCCGTTCCAGTCTTTACCCTACGGAATCATCATCGACGATGGAACCAACTATCAGGTTGAGCAACTACTAGACTTCGGCGCAAATACGTTCCACATATTGGATGACATTTTTCCAGATCCGGCGGGCTATCCCGATCCGTCGTGTGGAAATACCTTGGGCAACGGTTGGGATAGCCGGACTTTCCACAACACGACTGCACACCCCATCCGCGTGCGCGCGTCTCTTTGCGATTCGTTTCAGCCCGTCGATAGCGTGTTGGTTGCGTATTTCGTCGGCACGAGCTGCGGCCCTGTGGTACCAACCGAGATCGCTTGTTCTGATGATCCGATTGATTGCGCAACCTTGGGTGTCGCGGAGATGACGTTTGACGTACAGCCGGACGAAATCGTTGAAGTGCATATGCGCAAGAACACGCCGAATTCGTCGGGGGTTGAATTATCGTTGGCAATGGTCGAACAACTGCCGCCCCCCAACGACGCTTGTGCAACCGCAGAGCCGATTGCCGCAGGCACGATATTCGCGTCGATCGACGGTGCTACCGCCAGCGGCATTGCAGTGACATGCTCGCAAACAAACGGTAAAGACATCTGGTACAGCTACACCAACGATACCGATTGCGGGCAGGAAGTAACCTTCGACACGTGCGGCAGCGACGGTTGGTTTCAGACGGTCCTCGCAGCTTACGATGCGTGCGATGGCAACGAGATTGCCTGTCAATTGCCGGTGCCGGGTTGCGTCGGTGGATCGACGCTCACTTGGACGATCGAATCTGGGGAAACACATTATGTTAGGCTGGCTGCCGTAAGTCAGTCCCTATCGATCGCGGGAGTAGTGAGAATCGATGTTAATATCAAACCGGTCGACCCATTGGGCTTTGGTTTCCCCGGTGAGCCATGTGTGGCCCGCAATGATGCATGCGCCAATGCGTTGCAACTTATCGACGGCCGCATGCCGGGCACGTTGCAAAACGCAACGCATGATGTGAATCCGTCATGTGCCGGCGCGACAGCGATGCCGGATGTGTGGTATAGCTATACACACCCGTCGACGGCGGTTTGCGACGCGGTTGTCAGCGTCTCAACCTGTTTTGATGCGTTCGCGAGTGAGTTGCGATCTATTTCAGTATTCGACGGTTGTGGCGGCAGCGAGATCGTTTGCGACAGCGGCAGCGATGACCCAGCGGACGAGCCTTGCGCTATGGTGACATGGCAAATGTCGCCGGGTACGACATACCTAATTCGTGTTAGCGGTGCAGAAGGCGCGAGCATCGAAGACAACTTCGTCCTGAGCATTTCGAGTCTTGGTGCTGGCGACTTCGACGAAGACGGCGTCGAAGATGGCTGCGACAATTGCCCGGCGGATGCAAACGTAGATCAGCACGATCAGGATGGCGACGGCGTCGGCGATGCGTGCGATGCCTGTCCCGGCTTCGATGACAGCGTCGACGACGATAACGACGGAATTGTCGATGGTTGCGATTCGTGTCCCGGATTTGATAACAACATCGACGCCGATGGCGATACGATTCCGGATGGTTGCGATCAGTGTCCGGGCTTCGACGATCTAATGGACACGGATGGCGACGGCGTGGCCGATGGGTGTGACACGTGTCCCAACAATAGCCCGGACGATGTTGACGACAACGGTATTTGTGGTGGACAAGTTAGCATTTCCGGAACCTTGCAAAGTGGTGTCACCTACACGAGCAGTTTAGATACGCCGATTGCGCTTGGCGGTCAGCCTTGTGCGGCGAATATTCCTGCTACCTACGACTTCTGGACGTTTAACGCCGAAGCGGGAGATACCATCACGCTCGAGCTAGATCGCATCGATCCCGATTTGGATCCGGAGATGTCGCTTTGGGCTGGTAGTCTCGATGGTGCCTCGACCGATGAATTTACGTCATCATCGAGTAATCCTAGCCAAACATTATTGGTGGTTGCTCCGGACAACGAACTCCCTGCGACCATCGCCAATCAGTCGACGGTCGGCGACGGTTCGGACCCGACGTTGGTGGGCTTTGTCGCGCCGTACACTGGAACGTACACGGTATTGGTGGCGGGTAACTGTAACGAAGCGGCCGACGAAAACGACTATTCGATTCGCCTCGACCTCAACGCGGACGCCATCATCCGCAATGCAACCAATGGCGTGATTTATGCGTCATTGCAATCCGCACTGTCCAATGCCTCGAGCGGTCATGAAATTGAAATCAGTGCCGGGATTGTCTACGCGGACGCACTCTTTTGGCCGGTGGGTAAGGTCTTGACCATTCGCGGTGCCGGCCCGGGCCTTACGTATATCGATGCAGAAGGCAACAGCGGGTCAGACCCGCTCTTGACGGTTAGCGAAGGTCTTTCTGCAACTACCGTGATCTCCGATCTGACGCTTCGAAAGGATGTCAATACCGCATCTGAGCGGGCAGCGATTCACCTGAGCAACACCTCGCCGACGATTCGTAACGTGTCGTTTGAAGGAAATTATGGAACGGCTGATCCAACGACTGGCGGCATCGACATCACGATCTCAGGCGCAGCATCCAATCCGTTAATCGAGCAATGCGTTTTCCTCGACAATCGCGCCGGTTTTGCGAGTTTGCACCTCTCGAATGATGCCAGCGCAACGCTGATCAATTGTGCATTTGATCGCAGTGAACGCCTTGACGGCAGTATCATCACATCGGTGGCGGCGGATAGTGGCAATCTGAATCTGATTAACTGCACGGTGGGCGGCCCAATGAGTGTTGGGGGCACCGCGGTGAACGCTGTTAACTCGGCATTCTGGGAGGCGCCGCCTGTCGGTATCGCGCTCGATCGTTGCCTCTATCCCGGTGCGACGGGTAATAGCATTGATGGTGTGCCGACATTTGTCGATTTGGCGGGTAACGATCTGCGGCTGGATGCAACATCGTTGGGCGTCGATGCCGCTGATTACGATGCATATATTGCCAATGGCGGTGGACTCGTCGATGCTGGTGGGCAGGCGCGCACGTTCGATGACTTGAACACCGCCGATACCGGCAGTGGTGCGTTGACCTATCTCGACATCGGTGCATACGAGTACTTCATCGATAGCGATGGTGACGGTGTCGGCGATGGTTCCGATGTTTGCCCCGGCTTTGACGATTCTTTGGATGCCGACGCCGACGGTGCACCGGATGGCTGCGATTTGTGTCCCAATGACTTCACCGATGACTCGGACGGCGACGGCGTTTGTGATTCCGAAGATGTGTGCCCCGGATTGGATGACACCATCGATATCGATAACAACGGTACGCCTGACTGTACGGAAGTAGAAGCCGACGAATGCACACAAGCCCTCAGCGTTTCTGACGGAACGTTCATCGGATCCATGGCCGTTAATTCCGGTAGCACCGGTGACGATAGTGGTTGTGCATTCAACGACAACATTGACAAGTGGTTCCGCTACGTGCCCGCGATAACCGGATCATTGGAAGTCACGACATGTAACCCGGGTACCGAGTTCGATTCGATCCTTAGCGTATTCGATCGGTGTCCACAAGCAGGCGGCGTGCAACTCGGCTGTGTCGACGATTCGCCTGACGCTAGCTGCGTTCTAAATGGGATTCCACGCAAGTCGACCGTGATTGTGCCGGTTACATCAGGCATCGCGATTTTTGTTCGGCTGTCGGTCTATAACGATGACTTCTTCGGTACGGGCGGTATGGGGGCCGGATACGAAATTTCGTTCACGGCAGCGGCCGACCCCGGGGGGGATGGCAATGAGTGCGACACCGCGCGCAATGCAGTGGTTGGCATCAACACCGGAACATTGTCGGATAACTCTGGCTCGACGGGTGACGATGATGATTGCGGAGCGTTCAACGGTATCGACGAATGGTTTATCTATACCGCCACGGTGACGGGGACAACGACGATGTCAACCTGCAATGACGTCACCGGATTCGACAGCGTGCTGTCGTTGTTTGACGACTGCCCGGCAAATGGCGGCATTCAATTGGCGTGTAACAACAACGGACCCGATGCCGTTGCGTGTGATCTCGAGACCGAGCAACTGCTGTCGACGTTGCAATTCGAAGTTACCGCCGGCGCGTCTTACTTTGTACGAATCTCCGCCAATTTCGATACGTTTGAGCCGAATGGGCCTGCGTTTGAGTTATCGATTGACGAACAGGCCCTTGGTTGTTTGACGGGAGATGTAGACGCAGATGGCTCGATTGGCATCGATGACGTCGCGCCGTTTATTGGAGTGGTTTTGAACCCAGAGATGGCAACGGACGATCAATTGTGTGCTGCAGACATGAATGAAGACGGCAATCTTGACGGGCGCGACATACAAGCGTTTTTGGAGACGTTATTGGGGCTCTGATAAACTCCATGCTAGCGTTGACGTGAGTCTGCGCGTGTACCCGAATCCTGATCGAAATGTTGAGTGAGAAAATCGGTTCGCATTCGGTCTCTGTTCGGAGGCTGATTAGTATGAAACGAGAACTATTCACAGAAGAGCAGATCGCTTATGCCTTGCAGCATGCGGAGAGCGGGACGGCGGTGGTAGAGGTCTGCCGCAAGATGCAGATCAGCGAGCAAACGTTCTACCGCTGGAAGAAAAAGTTCGCTGGTTTGGGCGTGGCCGAGGTACGCCGATTGAAGTAACTCGAAGATGAAGTACGTCGGCTTAAGAACTGGTCGCGGATCTGAGTCTCGACAAGGCCATGCAGCAGGACGCGTTGGGAAAAAGGCTTTGACGCCTGTTCAACGAAGGTCGCTGGTAGCGCAAACGCAGATAGCATTTAAGGTGGGTGAACGGCGCATGTGCCGAACGATGCGTTTTGGACGCTCGACGATCCGCCGACCTGCCCCACGTAGTAATCCACAGTCCAAGTTAGTTGAATCTCGTGCGTCATTAGTAGCGTGACTGCGGCAAGATCTTGCGGTGGCCCCGTATTTTCACGCGGCCCGAAATTCTTTGTTTCGCCATCCATGTAAACCACTTTATCAGATTGCGGGCGACCGAATATCGAAGAATGCACTTCGCGAAAGCCGTTTTGGAGAATTTTTTGGATTTTTTTGAAGGGCTCCGGACACCGTTGGCGTGAACGGTATGACGGCACCGTGCCGTCAACACACCGCAAACGACTTAACCATTGGCATTTGAATTCAAACTCGGTCCAGACCTCGCAAGCAAAGGACGCATTGAGATGAAACAGTTGACTCCCTTGAGCATCATATTGAACTTGGCGATTGCAGCGTCGGCCTCAGCCGTCGAATTGCCCGGCAACTCGGGCACCATCAACCACAACGGCGGTACCAATCGCGATGGTTCGCCGCAGGATTATGAAATTCCGCTGGTCGACCCGCCGCTATGGATCGACATCACCTGCAAAGGCGGTGACGGTGGTGAAGCGCGCGTGCGCCGCAGTGGCACCGACTGTACCCAACCGGGCGGCAAGGGTGCCGAAGTCTTCGCGCGTTTTCGCATCGGAAACAACGCAGAAGATCTGGCACCCGGCGGTATGTTGCGCTTTGTCGTGGCCGGGCGCGGGGAGAAAGGAAATGCCCCAAATATCGCAGGGGCGGGGCAGTCCTCCGGTGGCGGCGGTGGTGGTACCGCCGTGCTTTACCGGCCCAATAGCAGCGTCGACTGGGAAATCTTGATCGTGGCCGGTGGTGGTGGCGGCGGTTA
>JGI12316J15309_10009463_pt1 | contig 50008 bp, 46 predicted proteins | sample MarCyaLeptolynsp_FD_15309 | JGI IMG/M metagenome (IMG submission 15309) | reverse complement strand
TCAATAATTGTGAGTTTTGTGCTTGCAGCACTTAGACAGCTCAATTTACTTTTGGGTAGAGGAAACCTCCTAAGGTTTGTCAAAGGGGATTTTTATGAGCCCAGAGTTGAAAACCGTGTTTTCATGTTTGTTGACCTTCAAGACTCTACGGGAATAGCCGAAAAACTAGGCCATATCAAGTATAGTAGCTTCCTACAAGACTGTTTCTACGACTTACATGTGGTGCAAAGATTTGGGGCTGAAGTATATCAGTATGTGGGAGACGAAGTAGTGTTAAACTGGAGAATACGAGGTAAAATGGATTTCAGGAAGTGCTTGGAGGCTTTCTGGGCTTTCGAAGATCAACTTGTAAGCCGATCTGATTTCTACAAAGAGAGATACGGAATTCAACCTAGGTTCAAGGCCGGACTCCATTTTGGAGAGGTGACAACAGCGGAAGTAGGTGAGATTAAAAGGGAGATTGCGTATCATGGTGATACAATGAACATTGCTGCCCGCATTCAAGAAAAATGTAACGACTTTAAAAAGACACTCTTAATATCAGAGTATGTGCATGCAACCTTAAATCCCAATGGAGATTGTGACTTTGAGTTAATGACAGAAGAGCTGCTCCGTGGTAAACAGCAAGGCGTCAGGATTTATGCAGTTAATCGAAAATAGTTCACGCTGGGTTGAAAGTCATATGATTTGTTGGCCAATTAATTGATTATTACCGGCATAAATCTTTGAATTAAAGCCTCCATCATATCGTAACCGGCTTTATTGGGGTGAACAAGGTCGTCAGCGGAGGTATATTTGGGTACTTCCAGGCCCCCCTCATCGTCTACCATCGCTTCATAGAAATCAAGGTAGAATACATTAGGCTTTCTTTGTGTGTAATCAAAGAGCATTTGATTCAGCTTCGGTATTTTTTCCAACGGATTCATTTTGGGTTTCCAGGGATAGTCTTTAGCTGGTAGCACAGAACAAAGAACAACCCTGATGTCGTTTTTGAGCGCTATTTCTGCCATGCTTTTTATGTTGTCTGCAATCTCTTCTAAAGAGACGGGACCCGCATTCTGCGCAATGTCATTGGTGCCAGCCAGTATCACCACGGCTTTAGGTTTTAGTGCAATGACATCTGCCCTAAACCTCAAAAGCATTTGGTGAGTAACCTGCCCACTAATACCACGGCCGATGTAATTATTCTCAGAGAAGAATTGCGGGCTGTAATTGACCCAGGCTTCAGTGATGGAATTGCCCATAAAGACCACTCGTTTTTCATCCTTAATTGGGAGACCTAATCGTTTATTGTCAGCTGCATATTTGTCGAAGTTGGCATAGGTCGAAATACTAAAGTCATTTTGTGCAGACATGGAGAATGTAATGGTTAGGCAGAGTAGAATTATGAAGTGCTTCATTAGATACAATATAGGCAATGTGGACTTAAAAGATATTTCCGATATTCAAGTATGCTTTATGACGCGAAAACCCCGAAGGAGTATGTGGAAGGACTTGAAGATGACTGGAGAAAGGAAAAACTGCTCGAGTTAAGAACCATTATTCACAAGATGGCACCTGGTCTTACCGAAGGCATCAATTATAAGATGTTAAGTTATGCGGATGACAGAGGTGTAGCATTTCACCTCAATGCGCAAAGAGGATATGTGAGCTTTTATGTGGGTGATGCCAAAAAGGTAGACCCTACAGGCAAACTGTTAAAAGGAATCAATGTCGGTAAGGGCTGTGTTCGCTTTACTAAGTCAGTAAAAATTGCGGAGACGAGAATTGATGAGTTTATTGGAGTCGCTGCTCAGAAATGGGTAGAAGGAAAGGATATTGATTGTTAATCTAACCTCTTCACTTTTCATGACGTTATTAAAGACCAACGTGAGTTGACAATAAAACCAGATTCAAATGCGTATTTCAATCCTTCTTTCATTCTTAAGTATTCTAGGTTTCCTTGCCTGTGATGGGGAAACTAGTCTTGTAGAAATTCAAAGTGATACAGAAAGTGTTACTCCTGAATTGGTGACCGATCAATTGAATAATCCTTGGGGAATGGCCTTTCTCCCTAACGGAGAAATTCTGGTTACTGAGAAAAGTGGTTCCATTGTCCGTATCGCTAATGGCGAGGTAGTCGAGAGCAATGTTTCAGGAGGTCCTCAAAGTGTGACTCGTGGTCAGGGTGGTCTGCTCGATATTGAGCTTCACCCCAATTTTGAGACCAACAACTGGGTGTATTTCACCTATTCCAGTAATGAGGGCGAGGGTAGTGGGGCTATGACAGCCCTATCAAGGGCGCAATGGAATGGCTCGGGCTTTGAAAATCATACGGTACTTTATAAAGGCTCGCCCAATACCACTGCAGGTCAGCACTTCGGCAGTAGGATTGCTTTTGATAACGATGGCTATGTATACTTTTCAATCGGAGACAGAGGCAACAGAGATAGAAATCCTCAGGACATTACAAGAGATGGTGGGAAGGTCTATCGCCTACATGATGACGGTAGAATTCCGACTGATAACCCCTTTGTTAATACTGCAGGGGCTAAGCAGGCGGTCTATTCTTATGGACACCGTAACCCACAGGGAATGGCCAGAAACCCTGCTACGGGAGAAATATGGACGCATGAGCATGGGCCAAGAGGAGGAGATGAGGTCAATATTATTGGCGCGGGTAAGAACTATGGTTGGCCAGTAATCACTTATGGTATCAATTACAGTGGAAGTAAAATCACGGACGAAACCTCCAGAGATGGTATGGAACAACCGGTTACCTACTGGGTGCCCTCTATTGCTCCGTGTGGTATGGCTTTCGTAAGCGACTCCAAGTATGAGGGCTGGGATGGTAACCTGATCGTGGGCTCTTTAAAATTTGCCTATTTGGTAAGGTTGGTTATTGAAGACAATAGAGTCGTCAAAGAAGAAAGAATTGCTGAGGGTATTGGGCGCGTGAGAAACGTGGAGATGGGCAATGACGGCTACCTTTACGTTGGTGTTGAAGGAAAAGGCCTCTATAGACTCCTGCCTGAGTAGGTTTACTTTGCTTTTTTACTTAAAGCGAAGAAGTTACCGGATACCAGAAATAACATTCCGAGAGCCGTATAGAATGTAAATTGAAAGCCTTCTAAAAAGGTGGATATAGTAACAGCTACTAATGGAACTAATACAATGCTGTAGGCAGCCTTCCCTGGGCCTATTTCACTGATAAGGGTCAAATAGGCAACGAAGGCTATTATTGACCCAAAAACGATTAAGTAGCCCATGGAAAGTAAATAACCCAGACTGGTATCTAGCACTAAAGGCTTATCCAAAACGATGGCCAGAATAGTCATTATTATAGCACCATACATCATTCCAAAAGCAGTGGCCTGAACAACGGGTATCTTCAAAGAAGAATTCTTGGCACTAGTGATGTTGCCCAGACTGGCAATCATTACACTGACAACACACAATACAATACCAATGATACCGTCATCAGTGGCCTCAAACTGACTTATTTCATTCCAGAAAATGATTGAAGTACCAATCAACCCTAAAAATGCTCCTCCGATGACCTTAGACTCCACTTTTTGTTTGAGCAACAGTGCTCCAAAAATTAGATTGAAAAATATAATGGTCGAAAACCCAATGGCAACCAATCCACTATTGATTAGTTCTTCCGCCTGATAAACCAACCAATAATTAAAACCGAATAATAGAGCCCCTTGAAGTGAGATTCTCAAGTGCTGGTTTAAACTGAATTTCAACGTTCTCTTTGTTAGTAAACAAAAACCAAATAAAAGAAGGCAACTTACCCAAAAGCGATAGGCCACAGAGATCAAAGGGTCAACACTGCCTAGTTGAAATGTAATTGCATACCAGGTAGAGCCCCAGATAAGAACAGGTAGTCCGAAAAGCAATGCTTGTCTTTGCCGCGGTTTAAGCATGGTCGAAGATAATGCAATTTGTGGCCTCCTTATGGAAGCCACTATGAAGATTTCGAATAGGCCGGTTGAGATTTTTTCAGCTAGACAATTGACCTCACATGTTGAGCCAATAGGTGACCTTAAATACAATCTGTCGGTTTTTTATGTTCAAACCATCTGTGCTATAGTTGTCAGTATAGACCAGGAAGAAGTCAGACATTGGTTTAAACCTCCATTGAAAACGACTGAATATGTTATAGTTCTCCGACTGCGAGTTATATTGGATTGCGGTAGTCCAAAACATGGTATTAGAGAAGCTTATCTCAGTATTGGCTCGAAGTAAGTGAAGTGTGGTCTCTCCAAAGCCTTCTGCCAATTCTACCTTGTTGAATTCATAGTTTATGCCGAATGTGCCCCAAGGTTGTGCCCTAATGTTCAAACCAGTAATGATACCTAACCTTTCTCCATTGAAAAAGTCGCCATATCGTACTCTGAGGTCTGCACTTAGTACTTTTCTGCGATCCGTTAGGTAATTGACAAAGAATTCAGAAAACTGATAATTAGCTACGGGAAGGGGAGTATCAGCCCCAATAAGGTTTGTTGGTACCGGCAGGTTGACTTCTCTGGAAAAACGGTTCAGTCTTAGTTCAGACGTATTCTTGAAAATAAAGTCGTAAGCAATACCATGGCCTCTCTCGTTTAGGCTATTATCTGGATTGAGCCAGAGATTGTGCCAGGTCCGAATGCCATGTTGATTGAGTTTACTGTTCTCATTTTCTGGGATAAAACGATAAACCATCCAAGGATTAATTCGTGTGTAGCCTTGCCTAATGGTCTCTTCTGTAATGGCGTCAAAATTGTTGATCCTTGGGTTGAAACCCAGTTCTGTGATATAGTTTTCACCAACTACATCAAAAGTCCAGCCAGAACGTAGATGTCTACCCCTATAGCCTCCAGAGAATCCGTAGAAGGTGTTCTTATCCAAGCCTTCATCGGTCGTAGCGGCATGAAAACGAAGGGTGTTGTCCCAACGGCCTGAGGGGTGAACATAATTAAATTCAATTCCTCCATTTCGTCCATAATCATCTGCATTTGCTTGCCTATTGATGAATAGTGCTTTGATGACAGACCTTTTCAAGACCCTCTGATGCACTGCTGCAACAGTGTAATTGTTCGCGACAATCTCATCGGTATCTCCTGTCTGAATGTTCATAAGGCCCACCCTGAGGTCAGGGGTCAAATTACCAGTCAACCGAGCACCATAGTTGATGGGAATTTGCTCACCTCCGTTTAAACCTATAGTTCGTGAAAAGAAGGGCTGAATTTGCCAACTACCAAAGTTTGAAAAGATATCTCCGTTTTCGAGAAAGAAGTTTCTACGTTCAGGAAAAAAGATACTGAACCTTGTAAGATTAGTGACCTGTTGATCGACATCTACATTTGAAAAGTCTGGATTGAGTGTTAAATCAAGACTGAGTGAACCGGTAATCGCGACCTTCGCATCTAAGCCACCATCAAACTCTTGTTCATAGTTTGTTTGTCCCTCTTCATCTTCAAAATCTCTTTGAGTTCCACCCGCCAGATATGGAACAAGAACTACTTTTCCTTCGGCTTTTTTAGGTTGGTTATCCCATTTTAAGGTACCCATAAAGTTAAGATCGATACCCCCATAGTTCATAGGGAATTGTGTCCATGTAGAAAACACATTGCGCTGCATATCACCTCTGATAAAATTGATGCCCCATTCAGATATTTGAGTACCATATCGTAGTGTTTTGAAAGGGATGGCCATTTCTACCAACCAATGATCTTCATAAGGTTTGACTTCAGAATACCATTTGTTATCCCAGTTTTCATCGAATTGAGTATTGCCACCATCCAAACTTAGGAGTGCTTCCATTTGAGCACCTCCCGCATTAACACCAAAAAAGAACCCACTTTGCTTGTTGTTAAAAGGGTCTATCACCACCGTAAAACTATCACTGTTCCAATGTGCTTCTCGATTGTCTCTTCGAAGTGACTGGACTACTCGCTGACCTTGATCATAAAGTTTAGCCTTTATATATATAAACTCTCGATCATAAACTGCCCAGACTTCAGTGAGGGCGTCAGGATTTCCCTGGTCTAGCGGCCAGTGATTTGTTAAGTGATCTATCTTCTCAGCATCTGCCCAGCCAGGATCGGCTTCAGAGCCATCTATTTGAATAAGCTGGTTGGTTCGGTTAAGACCATATGTGAATTGGTCACGTGTTTCAGAATCATTTTGCGCAAGAAGCATGGTGGTACTCATGCCTAAAAAAATTGCAATAAAAAACTTCATAGTTTAGAGTGTTGACCTGTCTGTAATGCTCAGGTATACTATGACTAAGGCTTTAGGTTACCAGGGAATCTGGCTTTTAGACCAAGGGAAGCAAGGCACAGACAAACAGCGACTTAAACCCTGAAGAGAAGTTAATCGATCAGACCCAAGAGTTGGTCTGATTATCAAATACATACATCTAATAAACGACAAGTCTGTAACTTATTAGATATGTTTGAGGTTCGAGAGTTGATACACTATGCCGAAAGTGAATTTTGAAAAGTTAATGTTTGATAGCCCAAGGATAATCTGGCACATTATCTTTTGGGTAATATATACATCGTTCTTTGCGCTGGTATATGGCTCGTTTGAAGAGGATTATAGTCGTCAGTTTCAGATTGTCTGGATTGATGCTATCATCCAAATACCAGCGGTCTATATTGTGCTGTACTTCCTGATGCCTAAACTGCTGTTCAAAGGCAAGTTTGGTCAGTTTTTCATCTTCTTGCTGGGCATAATACTCATCTTCAGTGTCTTCATTTGGTTTACCTATGTTGGGGTCCAGCATCCATTATTTTGGGCTGACGACAACTACCAGCCTGCACTAATTAATTTCGGTAAGATATTTAAGAATACGTCCAAGATATATCCAGTGGTAGCACTGGCAATCGTAGCCAAATGGTTTAAATTTTGGTATAAACAGCAAAAGAACAACCAAGCACTAGCTGAGGAGAAACTTCAAGCAGAACTTAAATTCTTAAAAGCACAGGTGCACCCACATTTTCTTTTCAATACACTCAATAACCTCTATGCTTTGACTCTCAAGCAGAGTAAGGAGGCGCCTGAAGTTGTGCTAAAGCTTTCCGACCTATTGAGCTATATGCTATATGACTGTACAGCAGATACCGTGGCATTGGACAAAGAAGTAAGACTGGTCGAGGACTATATCGCCTTAGAGAAGATACGATATGGCGATCGGCTAAATGTAAGCTTCAATCTATTTGGTGAAATCAATGGACGTGCTATTGCCCCCTTGATGATATTACCCTTTATAGAAAATGCCTTTAAACATGGCGTTAGTGAAGAGTTAGACGAGTCATGGATTTCTATAGACCTCACGCTAAAACCAGAAAATCTAACCTTGAAGGTGGAAAACAGTAAAAGTATTCAGGAAGAAACTGAAGATCGCTTTGAATACAAGCAGGGCATTGGGCTCACTAATGTCAAAAGAAGACTAGAGATTCTTTATGCTGAACAGTATCAATTAGACATTCATGAATCTTCCGAGTCATTTTTAGTGGTTCTAAAACTCAATTTTTAAACTCAATCACATGAATTGTATCATCGTAGATGATGAACCTTTAGCAAGAGAAGTCCTTGAGTCGTTTGTCGGTCGCATTGACGGTTTGGAACTTTTAGCCTCTTGTGACAATGCCATTAAGGCATTTGATATACTGAAAAAGGAGCAGGTTGATCTTATCTTCTTAGATATTCAGATGCCCAAGTTAAATGGTATCGACTTCTTGAAAGTATTGGATCCAATACCCAAGGTAATTTTTACTACAGCGTATAGAGAGTATGCCATTGAGAGCTATGAACTCAATGTGGTGGACTATCTCTTGAAGCCCATCTCATTCCAACGTTTTCTAATGGCAGTTAACAAGGCTATGAATGGAGCAGATAAAGTATTGGAAGAGCCAAAACCAGTGCTAGATGAACTCCGATCTGATACACCTTATATTTTCCTTAAAGCGGACAGAAAAATGGTTAAGGTGTACCTAAAGGATATACTCTATATAGAAAGTCTGAAGGATTACGTAAGAATCAAATTGCCACAAAAAGATGTTATTAGTCTACAAAAGATTAGTTTTTTGGAACAGAAACTGCCGGAAGACTGCTTTATTAGGATTCACAGGTCGTTTATTGTCCCAATTAAGAAAATAGAAGCATTTTCTAATAATGTAATTGAAATTGGAGGTACGGAATTGCCGATTGGCAGGAATTATAAGGACAAGGTGCTGAATGTTCTCAACAGTGATACGTCCATTTTGAGCTAAGCGCTATCGACATTAATAGTATTGTTTTTCTCCGGCCAATGGTTAACAACAGCAGCCAGTATTCCAAGGCTCAATGCGACCCATTCTGAAGCAGACTCTAGAGTAAGGTCTTTAATCGCCTTAATACCCATAACCACTAGAAAGCATCGCAAAGATATGCGCAGGATCTCATATCTGATTTTTGACATAGTGCGATTTCGTCAATTCAGACCACTCAGTCATTTATTCGACCAGGCATAAGCACCGACAAAAACCTTATTAGCCCTTTAATTTGACATTGGAGAAAACATAGAATAATTCTGAAGCAATCTGTAAGGAACGTTCATCATACATAGTTGTCTCTTGTGGGGTGTCATCAAAAGCCTTAGGGTCTTCATAACGAAGAGGTATTCTGGCAGATGCTCCTGGAATAAATGGGCAGTTCTCGTCAGCATCGGAGCAGGTCATAATAGCTGCGAAGTCTTTTTTAGGGTTAACAGGATGATCATACAGTTTCGAAAAGGTCGTGATAGGGGAGGCATTCTTCGAAAATGAGAGTTGATAATGTGGGTTTTCTCCGCCCTCAGTCATAACGAGAAAACCAAGTCTTTCTAATGAGGAGATTGTCCTGGGATTACAAGCAGTTACCTCAATGCCTCCTGAATAACTGGATAGTTGAATACCATTGGCAAAAGCGGCTACTTGCGCCCAGACCTGAGAAAACTGACTTCTTCTTGAGTTATGCGTACAAATGAAGTTGAGAGAGACTGTTTTGTCTAGGTTGAGCTGTGCTTGACAATAGTCAATTAAGGACTGCAATGTCTGCTTTCGATCTTCAGAAATATCAAAGGAACGTGCCTTGTCTATGGATGCTTGAACTTCTGGATGCATGAGATACAATTTAGCAGCAACCGGAATTAGGGTCGCATTGGACGCCTTGCATTTGAATATCCCTAAGCCTGACACGTGGTTTTTGGGCAGGGATACCACATTTATCTGGGGCCAGACAATCCGTTTGTTTGTTCTCTAGAACGAAGTGAGTGTCAGTAGCGTTTAGTCCGTATTTAGATATGGTTTCCGGGCCTTGATATTCTACTTCTACTTCAAAGTCGTCCATAGCAAGAAGCTTCTCGGACAGGGAAATGATGTCTTGAAGTTTGGAAGGAGCAAGACGATGATCATTGTCGATGGATGACCATAATTGAAGGTTCACTACTTTCTCTTCACGGATTGTACCACCGCAATCAACAAAGTGCTTAGAGACAATGCCAACTTCGGTGACATGAAAATGAGGCGGGACTAAGTTGCCATTGGGAAGCTGAAAGACAAGGTCTTGCAGTGAGTGTAGTTTCTCTTTGACTTCGGATAATTTCATACTATATATGAATAAATGTTAATATGTAATTATATATAATTTAATATCTATATATATTTAAATATAAATGTGTTAAAATATTTTAATTTGTCGATGCATTCTTATCCATGTACCAATGAAGCTCACCATCGGTAGGAGAGATATGGGCTGCAGGATAGGCGAGATGCCCGTCTTTTCTGTTTAATATTTCATCTATTTTTTCGGACTTACCACTACCAGTTGCAAGAAAGCAGATGGTTTTGGCATTGTTGATTACTGGTCCAGTCAAAGTCACTCGTTTTTGACCTGAATCGGGGTTTGTGCCTATCGCACAGACTCTTTCATCTTTCAGTAATTCCATTTCATGTGGGAAAATTGAAGCTGTATGGCCATCTGAACCCAGACCTAATAGGACTATGTCGAAGCATGGAAGCTTATTGACTATTGGCAGATTTGAGTTTATCTCATCAGCATATCTTTTGGCTTCTTCCTCAGGATCATTTTCTCCCAATACGCGATGAACGTTGGTTTCGGGAATATCTATTTTTGAAATTAAATGATCCAGGGTCATCTTAAAATTACTCTGTTCATCTGTTGGTGGTACGCACCTTTCATCGCCCCAGTACAAATGGATTTTACTCCAATCGAAATCCTCTTGGTACTCTTTGGCCAATAGGTCAAAGAGTATTTTTGGGGTTGAACCTCCCGATAGCGCAATGCTAAGTTGGTTATTCTCTTTATGTAGTCTAAGGAAATGATCAGCGAAACCTCTGGCTGTGTCCTTAGGTGTATCAAAAATTCGTTTCATCTTATAATTCGCAATAGTTGCCGTCATCCGTTAGGTTGGAGCAGGGGTAGCGCCAATTCATATTGTCACCTTCTATCAGTTTGTCTGCGTGTTCAGGGCCCCAAGTACCCGCAGGATAACCAAATACAGGAAGGTCCTCATTCTGATCCCAGGCCTTCAGGATTGGGTCAATGAACTCCCAGGCGGCTTCGGTGCTGTCACCTCTGGCATACAGTGTAGTATCGCCTTGCATACAGTCCAGTATTAACCTCTCATAGGCATCAGGAACGTAGACATTAGTCAGTTCGTCATAATGAAAGTCCATATTGACCTGCTCAGTCTTGAAACCTGCTCCTGGAATTTTCATATCAAATTTCAAAAGAATTCCCTCATTTGGCTGAATCCTCAATACCAAAACGTTCTGTTGGTTGGCCAATTTGGAATCGTTGGCGAACAAGTGGTGATGATTGGGTTTGAAATGAATGACGACTTCAGTTACTCGTGTTGGCATTCTTTTACCCGTTCTTATATAGAAGGGTACACCGGCCCATCTCCAGTTGTCTATGAAGAACTTCATGGCCACATAAGTCTCCGTTTTTGACTGCTCACTCACACCTTCTTCTTCACGGTAGCCGGGTACTGCTTCACCTCGAATGGTAGAATTCATGTACTGACCACGAATTACATTTTCCTTGATATCTTGATCGGTATAAGGTCTTAAACTCTGAAATACCTTAAGTTTTTCATTTCGAATGGATTCCGCATCAGGTTTGACAGGAGGCTCCATAGCTATTAACGCAACTAGTTGAAAAAGATGATTTTGAATCATATCTCTTAAAGCTCCAGATGAATCATAATAACCACCTCTTTTCTCAACTCCAACATGTTCCGCAGCGGTGACCTCAATTCTGTGGATATAATTTCTATTCCATAAGGGCTCGAAAATACTGTTGGCAAATCGGGTTACAAACATGTTTTGTACCGTCTCTTTTCCCAGGTAGTGATCGATTCTATAGATCTGATCTTCAGAAAAGTGGCTAAGTAACTCTTTGTTCAAATTCTTCGCTGACTCCAAATCATAACCAAAGGGTTTTTCAACAATCAGTCTACTCCAGCCGATTGCTTCACTATTTAGCCCGACATCTCCCAGGCCCTGAGCAATGGTTTCATAAAGACTAGGGGGAGTGGCCAGATAGAAAATATGGTTGTTGCAGGTTGCATTTTGTTCGTCAAGTATGTCAAGCCTGGTCTTTAGTTTGCCATAAGCTTCGACATTCTTGGTGTCCACTGATTGGTAGTAGACAAGGTCTGCAAAGTCCTTCAGGTTCTCAGGAGTTGCCGTTGACTTATTGGTAAGGTGCTCATTGTTAAAAACTACCTTGTCCCGGTAATCCTCGTCAGAGTACTCAGATCGGCTAACACCAATGACCGCATAACATTCTGGCAAAAAGCCCCCACAGAATAGGTTGAAGACTGCTGGAATTAGCTTTCTCTCTGTCAAGTCGCCCGAAGCTCCAAAGATCACGAGCACTTGGTTGTCAGTTTTTTTCATTTATTTTTTTTCGGTCGGTCTAGCTTGCTTTCTTTGTACAGACTTAAATTCGTTTGGCTTCGAATAGTTCCCAAAACTAGCGAATGACCTTCAATGATAGAAGTCAACAGACCTGATTGGTGGAATTAAATTCAAACGACTTTCTAATTCCTCTTAAAACGGTGATTTTATCAGAAATTCAGCATATGACAGATATAAAATTCGACTTTGGTTTAGTGGGCTTGGGTGTAATGGGAAGAAATTTCATCCTGAATGTAGCCGATAACAAGTTTTCGGCCATTGGATTGGATTTGGATGAAGACAAAGTAAGCTCATTATTAAGCGAAGGTGAGGGAAGGGTTGTTCATGCTACTCAAGATAAATTAGAGTTCATCAATAAGTTAACCAGACCCAGGAAGATCATGCTTTTAGTTCCTGCTGGAAAAGCTGTCGATGCTGTCATCAATGATTTAAAGCCTCATTTGTCTGAAGGTGATATTATAATTGATGGAGGAAACTCATTCTACACCGATACAAACAGACGATTTGAGGAGCTCTCAATGGATAACATTCACTTCTTTGGTGCCGGTGTTTCAGGAGGTGCAAAAGGGGCGAGGAAAGGCCCCAGCATTATGCCAGGAGGTGATAAAGTGGCCTATGAGCACATCAGGCCAATATTCGAGGCGGCCTCTGCTAAAGTCAACGGAGCGCCCTGCGTGGCTCATTTAGGTAACGGTTCTGCTGGAAACTATGTCAAAATGGTGCACAATGGGATCGAGTACGGTATGATGCAGTTGATTGCAGAAGCCTATGACCTGATGAAAAGAGGGCTTGGCATGTCCAATGAGGAGCTTCATGCTACATTCACTAACTGGAATGCTGGAAGACTTCAGTCATTTTTGATTGAGATTACCGCTGAGATTTTTTCGCAGAAAGATGATCTGACTAATGCTGATCTTGTGGACGTGATCCTGGATAAGGGAAAGCAGAAAGGCACCGGTAAATGGACCTCTCAAAACGCCATGGATTTAGGGATTCCAATCCCTACTGTAGATGTTTCTGTCAGCATGAGAGAGGTATCGTCATTGAAAAGTATGAGAGAAAAGGCAGAGAGCATCTATGGGGCAGCTTCATCTAAAGTGAACAGTATCACAGTTGCACAGGTTGAAGAGGCATTATACTTCAGCTTTATCATGGCTTATGCCCAAGGCATGCAACAGCTTGCCGCAGCATCTGAAGAATATGGATATGAACTTGATCTTGAGGTAATTTCTACAATTTGGAGAGGTGGGTGTATCATCAGATCAGGCTTGCTTGAGAAAATGCGTAAGGCATTTAATCGTAATGCAGGGCTACAAAACCTGTTGCTCGATGAGGAGTTGGCTGCTGAAATTGAGCCGCTAATTGTGAGTACCACCTCGGTTGTTTCGGGGGCCTTGAAAGCTGGAATTCCTTTTTCAGCCATGAGCGCTGGACTCAACTACTTTAATGCCTTTAAATCCGGTAGACTACCAATGAATCTTGTTCAGGCACAGAGAGATCATTTTGGGTCACACACCTATGAACGCACAGATCGTGAAGGGGTCTTTCATACAGAGTGGTAGTTGTCGTTTAAACCTTATTGATACTTAACCGTATTAGGTATTATTACCTAACACTATTAAGTATGTATTCAAAAGAGTTAGTTGGTGCTTCTACAGTGCCTATTATCCTTTCAGTCCTTTCTCGCGGTGATAACTATGGGTATGCCATCATTAAAGAAGTACTCAAATTTTCAGGTGGTCAATTAGATTGGAGTGAGCCAATGCTCTATCCGGTTTTGCACAGGCTTGAGAAAAAATCTCTTATACAATCTGAATGGCGTATAGTTGAAGGCAGCCGCAAAAGGAAGTACTATTCCATTACCAATGCGGGTAAAGAAGCATTGAATGACAAGAAGGAAGAGTGGATCAGTATGATCCAGGTCTTCAACCAACTCTGGAATCTTAACCCTTCTCAATCATGAAGTTTGAACTGGAAAAAGGAATTGAAGAATGGCGCTCATTGCTAAGAAAGCAAAGGGGCTTCGAGGAAGGTGATATTGATGAGTTGGAAGATCATTTCAGAAGTCGAGTTGAAGAGTATGTCAATACAGGGTTGACGCCAGAAGAGGCCTATCAAAAGGTATTAGCCACGGACTATGGTGATTTGAGAAAACTTGCTTCTAAGTTCTTAGAAACACGAAAACAGGAAAGGAACGTCTTGGGGCTTGGGCTTAATTTTCTGAAAGTGGGTCTCAGATCTCTTCAGCGTAATACGAGTTACTCTCTTATCAATGTTCTGGGGCTAGCCATAGGCTTTGCAAGTGTTTTCAGCATCTTTTTATTCATAGATCAAGAGCTCTCATTTGATGACTATAATCAACATTACGATGATATATATAGGGTTAACTTACATATGACACGAGCTTCAGGCGAATTGCATTACCCAATCATTCCCCCGGCATTTGGTCCAGCAATTGAATCTAATCTGGTTGGCATTGAACGAGTCGCTCGTTTGAGATATGCCTATCCAATATTGATGCGGCATGAACAAAATTCATTCTTTGAGAAGGGTGTCTTCTTTGCCGAAGCTGATTTCCTCAAAATCTTCTCTCATAGACTCTTATTGGGCAACAGTGAATCCGTGCTTACAGAACCCAACACGGTAGTTATCACGGAAAACATAGCAAAAAAATATTTTGGTGATAGTTCAAACCCAATAGGAGAGACCATAGAATATAACAGTGAATTAACCTTAAAGGTGGTAGGCGTAATAGAGCAGCCACCATTGAACTCGCACTTTAAATTTGATTTTCTTATTTCATTTGAAACCTTTAAGCCAGGCCCAGGAAGCTTAGAGCCAATGACTAGCTGGAGGTGGTTGGGCTTTCTGACCTATGTCCAATTGTCAGATGCAGTAAGTCCTGAGACAATTCAGAATGAAGCAAGAGATCTATTCTTGGAAAATAATTCTGCGAGCAATAACCTGGAGGTGGGCGTGGAGTTTCAAGCCTTATCTGACATTTACCTACAATCGGGGAATTTATCAAATCCACAGGGTGGCCTCTTCAGAACCAATGACCCAAATAACCTCAGGAGTCTGGCAATTGTAGCCTTACTCATTATTGTGATTGGTTTTTTTAATTATTTCAACATCGCTGCTGCTCTTATCTCTAGTCGATCGAAGGAGGTTGGGGTTCGAAAACTATTGGGGTCTTCAAATCAGCGTATTTTTGCGCAATTGACCTTAGAAACCAGCATGGTAGTTATTTTTTCTGGTATGATCAGTTTGCTCGTATTAGCCGTGTTTTCAGAAATAATGAATTTGCCTGGTCTAGATATTAGCGCTGTATTCAAACTCATTATTTTCATGTTGGGGCTTGCTTTGAGTTTCGGATTGATCAATGGCGTTTATCTGGGAACAAGAATGATCGCAACGCCAATTATGTCCTTACTCCAAAACTCAGCTCAACTGTCTACTTCAAAGTTCTCAATGAGAAGTCTTATTCTCTTTGTTCAATACGGAGTTTCAGCCGGGTTGATTATGATCAGCCTTATTGTAGTTTCTCAGCTTAAGTTCTTTTCTGAGAAGGATTTAGGTTATGACAAGGAGGGTATTCTTGTCGCAGGGTTCAGGGGGGATGATGTCCTGCCCAAGAAGACAATGTTGAAGAATGTAGCCAGAACTAATACATATGTAAAAGAGATTAGCTTTGGCCCGGCATTAGACGGAAGTTCAAGTGGCAGTCCATTGAGACCTGTCGAATGGCCCGATAGCGAGGTGATTCAAACTGCTTATTTTGGTGTGGACTACGAGTTTGCCAATGTGATTGGCATAGATGTCAAACAAGGGAGATTTTTTGACGAAGCTGTTGCCTCCGATTCAGTGAACGCACTATTGATCAATGAAACTTTGGCTGAACGCTTAGGTTATGATGACCCATTAAACAAAAAAGTAATTTTTGCAGGTGGCGAGGTCTTTAATATTATTGGGGTTTTTAATGACTTTAACCATAAATCGCTGCACCATCAAATTGGCCCCATGGCTTTGACCATGTGGTTAGGGCAGCCGAGAACTGTTCTTTTCAAATTGAACGAGAATGTGGACACCGGAGTCGCCATTCAATCCATCGCAGAGGACTGGAGTTCAGCTTTTGCAGAAAGTGGTTTGCCCTTTGACTACCAACTACTGGAAGATCAATTAGCCGGACTTTATGATAAGGAAGCTGATTTTAGCCTACTCATTAGGGCTTTTACCGCGATAGCCATTTTTACTGCCATACTCGGGCTATATGGATTCTCCTCGCTCAATGCCAGACTTAAGCTTAAACAAATATGTATTAGAAGAGTGCTGGGTGCTGGTAGTAAAAGTATTTCCAAAGTGGTGGGAGGTGATTTTATGTTAATAGGATTGATTGCTACCATCTGTATGATTCCAGTCGTTTATCTCCTAATGGATAGCTGGTTGCAGAGTTTTGCTTACCACATTCCTCTGAGTATTGAATATTTCATGCTCGGGATCGTGATTACCATAGCTGTATCTGTTATGACCTTGTTTTTCCAAATTCAGAGCGTTATGAACACTCGTCCGGCAAGTATTCTGAGAGACGAATAGTAGTCACAGCAACTGATACGCAAGAAAGATCAGTACAAAGCTAAATACAGAAATAATACTGGATTGGATGGTCCATGATTTGAGCGTTTGTTGCACACTGTGATCTAAGTAGCGATTGACAAGCCAGAAGCCGCTGTCATTCACATGTGAGAGTACAATTGACCCAGCGGCAATCGCCATCATTATCAATGTTTTATCCAGCATACTCAAATCCATCCCAGGAATTACCGCTGCTACAATGCCTGCTGCGGTAAGCATAGCAACTGTAGCTGAACCCTGCATGATTCTTACCAATACCGACACTATGTATGCCAAAAGAATGATTGAAATGACACCGGACTGCATAGCTTGGGCAATCATATCACCAATGCCGGTATTAATCATCACTTGTTTAAGAACACCTCCCGCCCCGGTGATAAGAATGATAGAGCCAGCAGGGCCGAGGGATCGATTGGCCACATCAAAGAGTTCTTCTCTTGAAGCTCCTCTTTTGGTGCCCAAAAAGTATAAGGCGAGAAGCGTTCCGATAATTAAAGAGACAAAAGGGTGACCAATAAAGCCCATGATTTCGACTAACAAACCATCGGCAATAATCCCTTCTCCTGACAAAGTTTTTAGCAATGAGCCAATCAAAATGAGTCCTATAGGAAGCCCTAATACAGAGAAAATTGTTCTCACTAGTTTGTCATCTATCTGGGAAGTACTTTCCTCTGTATGCTTGATTTCAGTAGAGGCTGAAGGGGTAATGAATTTGCTGAAAAACAATCCGCAGAATAGAGCAGTCGGTAGGCCAATCACAACTCCAACAATGATGGCATAGCCAAGATCTACATTAAGAATGTCAGCCACAGCAACTGGCCCAGGGGTTGGCGGGATGAAACTGTGTGTAACTGCAAGACCTGTTAACAAAGGTAGGGCGTAGTGAAGCACATTTTTGCCGCTTTTAGAAGATAGGGCTTTAACAATGGGAAAGAGGATGATAATACCAACATCGAAGAAGACAGGGATTGAAACGATAAAACCAGTGATCATTAATGCCAGTCTCGACTTTGCTTCGCCCCCTTTCTTTAGCAGATATTTCGCAAGTGCTTGAGCTCCACCCGAGTGTTCAAGTATGGCGCCAAAAATTGCCCCTAGACCAACAATGGTGGCCACAAAGGCCAGTGTGTTTCCCATGCCAGTGGTAATGGAATCAATGACAACTTCACCTGAAAGCCCACCTAGCAGGCCTACCCATATGCTGGCAAGCAATAGACTCAGGAATGCATTGAGTTTAAAGCGAATAATGAGCAAGAGAAGTAAGGCAATGCCAGAAAGGATGGCAAAGATCAGTTGGTATTCGTTCATAAGGCGTTTCTAATTAGCCAAGAAGCTAAACAATTAAATGAAATCTGCGAAATAGGCTTGAGCTTGACGGACAATTTCGTGAGGACTAAGCGTAGCCCTTAGACTAAAAGCATCGACTGGGGGCTCAAGGGTTTCCAGTTGGGATGAAACAAGTCCTCTAGGCATAAAATGATCTTTCCTTTGACTCAATCTGTCTTCTGCTTCTTCTTGAGACAATTCAAGAAATAGGTATTTATTATCAAGTCGTTGTCCAAGGTAATCTCTGTAAGACTGTTTAAGTGCTGAGCAGGCTAGCACAAACTCGTTGCGATGTGCCTGAAGAACGTATTCCACAATTGCACCCAACCAAGGCCAACGGTCATCATCCGTCAATGGAATACCTCTGGTCATTTTTTTGATGTTCTCCTGAGGGTGAAAGTCGTCAGCATCCAGAAATGGCGTGCCTAGTTTTTCAGAAAAGGCCTTACCGATTGTAGATTTACCCGATCCGGCAATTCCCATGACAATAATTAGCTTTTTAGTAACCATAGCTTAGCTCCGTTTGTAAAAAATATTGTCCTTCATCAATTTTTACAGAACTGTCAAATCCATAATTCGTTGTAAACATGTAAATTAAGTCGAAATGCGCTTGTTTATCCTCTTGGTTGGTTTTGCTTTGCTTACCTCATTTGAGAGTAAAGCTCAAGCTTCTGGCGAACCGTCATATGTGCAAAGCATATATTTCGGTGGGGGAAGCTTCTATGTGAGCAAGCGACAATCAGAAAGACTTCAATACGTTTTAGATTCTATTCCTAACATACATAATTTCGTGATTACAGTGCACAGTCATACGGATAATATAGGAGGAAAGGAATACAATGAGTGGCTCAGTGAAATGCGCAGTGATTCAGTGATCGAAGAATTGATACTCAATGAAAAAGTAAAAAAAGAAGTCATTGAAAAACGAGACTTCGGACTTTTTAATCCCATTTATGATAATAGGACCTGGGAGGGAAGGAGAAGAAACCGGAGAGTTGATATTATCTTCTGGATTGCTATTTGATTTGACTAAAAAAATAAAAAGGCCGACTTGATAGTCGGCTTTCTTTTTAGAATAGCTTTTCTGCTGGGGGCGTAATGCCCTTCATTCTCAAATAAATAGTGGTTTGACCTCTATGATGTGTTTGATGTTCAAACCCTTTTTTAATCCATTCCATTCGTGGGAATGAAAATTGGTCATTAGGCCCAACTACTTCATCGGCCTTACTCATGTCCATGTTTTTTATGCCTTCAATACACCAGTCATATACTTCAACTGTTAAAGCTCTCAAGGCAGTTTTGCTTTGAAATTTTTCTTCAGCCTCAAAATTGGGGACATCTGTATGAATTCTTTCAGCGCCAGTTCCATTGGCCACCAAGCCAATATTGCCCTGGGCGATATGAAGAAATTGAGCTGCAAAGGACCGAACTTGATCATTTGGCTTATAACTCATGCCATCTTCTGGCATGGCATCAATATATTCTAAACTAAAGGCTTTTGCTCTTTCCCAGTCTGCCACTAAAGCAGCTTTGGTATCTGATTCCAGCTTGGAATCACCTGTTACGATCAAATTGGCGGAAGTAAATACAACTACTGCCAACGCTAGAAGTGTTTTTGCTAAGGTTCTCATGGTTGTCAATTAAAAAGTGTTTCATATCCATACGAGGTTTATCAAAAGATGTTCTAAAATGAAGACATGCTGGCGTTTTGTGTAATGATGCATTTTCTAGATGACATCTAGCAAAATGTCATTTACAACAATCCCTGTCATTGCGAACAAGATGTCCTTCATATCATCAGGACAGGCGTTGATATGAGGAAATGATTCGATATGAAAAATAACAAATACTATTTAACGATTTTGGTGGGTATAATGTCCATCAACATAGCTTCTGCCCAAAACCTGAAAGTGGACAGAATGGTCTTTGCCTGGAGTAATATGAAGAACATGGTGGTCAATACGGCCAAGGCCTTGCCTGAAGACAAGTGGAGTTTTGCAATTAATGATAAAATCTTGCCTTTCGGAGATATGGTTAAGCATATATCTACCTCGAGCAGGTTTTTCACAGGTTCCTTGGCTGGTAGAAACCAAGAGATTCAAGAATTGAATGCGAAAACAGCTCAGCTGAAGACGAAGGACGATATTATCAAAGATTTAGAGGCAGCCTTTGATTTCGCCATTGCATCAATTAAGACAGTCGAAAACTGGGATGAAGTGATCAATGCCTTTGGTAATGAAGTGTCAAGACTTGAGATGCTACTTCAAGGAGAGCATCATATGCACAGAGAACATGGAAAGATCATTGTTATGATGAGAATGAATGGTGTAGCACCGGCAAAATCAACAAGTTGGTTCTTGTAGATTGATGGTCGTTTCATTAAAGGGTTGTAGTCAAGAACTACAGCCCTTTATCACTTAGAGTTGATTTAATACTGTTGAGGTAACTCCTTCCTGAAGTATAAGCCTTTTCATTGGCCATGTTAAATTCAAAAGTAGAGTTGTTGAGGTACTTAAATCTATTCAAATGGTCCAGGTTGATAATCGATGACCTATGAATTCTAAGAAAGCTCTGTGGAAGTTTCGATTCCAGGTCATTTAAGGCTATCCGATATAGATGGCCTTTCTGTTTTGTGACCAACACAGCGTAAACACCACTGGCTTCGATAGCAACAATCTTCGATGTACTAATACTGAATTCTAAGCCTTTCTCTTTGATGATAAACTCATGAAGCTGAGGAGATTTGGATTTTTTGAAGCTGTCATACAGTGCAGTGATCTTATTGTGCAACAACTCCTGACCTTGTAAATCTATTTGTGTCTTTGCTCTATTCAAGGCCTTTAGAAATCGACTTTCATCAAATGGCTTTAACAAGTAGTCCAAGGCTTGTGCTTCAAATGCTGTAATGGCATATTGATTATAAGCAGTGGTGAATATAATCACGGTCTTACCGGCAGACTTCTCTGTTAATGACTTTGCCACTTCCAAGCCATTGGTTTTAGGCATTTCGATATCCAGAAATATAATATCTACATTGTTCTCGGATAGAAATCTTAGTGCTTCTTTGCCGTTGCCAAACTGTCCAATAAGTTTGATTTCAGGATCATTTGAAATTAGGTCTGATAAATACCTTCTGGCATGTGGCTCATCGTCTACTATTATCGCGCTATATATCATGCTTAGGGATTCTTATTTTAACGATAAAGCTATTTTCCTGGCCTTGAGTTGAGAACTCATAGTGATTAGGGAACAGTGTTTCTAACCTATTGGAGACGTTTTTTAGACCGATACCCATTGAAACGTCTGCTGAGTGCTCTAAACTAACTGTATTTCGAAGTTCCAGGGTCAACATATCGGGGTCGGCAGATGTTACCAATTTGATTTCTCCAGGACCCTCAAGTAGGGCAATACCATGTTTTAAAGCATTTTCTAAAAGAGGTTGAAGGATTAAGCTTGGCACAAGGCATTCTTCAGTATCTGGATCGATGGCATACTCTGTTTTCAACCTGTCATGAAACCTTTCTTCTTCAATGGACAGGTAAGTTCTGAAGAACTCGAGTTCTTCACTGAGCGGAATTAGTTGTTGGTTTCCCAGTTCTAAGATTTTTCGCAACAATCGGCTAATATTCAACAAAAGTTTTTTTGATTTTTCATTGTCATAGCCGATCAGAGAATGAATGGCATGGAGAGCATTGAAGAGAAAGTGAGGGTTCAGTTGCATTTGAAGCATGTCCAACTTGGTTTGTGTAAGCTGATTTTGAAGGTTGGACATTTCCAGTTGTTGTGCGCTGATTCTTTTTTGTCCAGCAACAACTTTAAGTATGCCTACAATAACGCTTAAGTCTATAATACGACTGACCAGGGCCTGGGGCAGGACCCTAAAGAGTTCATTGAAACTACTTGCGAAGGACTGGTCAATAATGGCCAACTTGATAGCGGAGAAAATGATGTTTGAAATAAGGAGTTGTACTAATACCAAAGCCAGAAACCGTGGTAGAAAGACCTTAAAGAAGCTGGTATAAGTCAGTTCAATGATAGCCAGCCAACTGTAGATCAGCTGAATGGATAAGGACCATATCAGGTAATTGATAAGCAGTAGTAAGGTACGATTTGAATTGATCAGAAGCTGATCATTTACAAAGTCGCTAGACTCCACAGTCAAAGCCAGTACAACCAATAAACTTCCTAAAAGAGCTTGCCAATGGCTTATTGGACTTTTGATTTCCACGCTTCAAATTAATCAAAATAGGCTGAATTGAGTCTACAAATAGCAACGGCCAGTGTAGTCTACATCAATTTTTGTTAATCACAACAGGAGCCCTGTCATAGGTCATGAGTTCAAGCGTTAAGGATTGAGATTTTTATTGCACATTTGTACTAGTCAAGATGTAAACTCACCCAAGTGTCAATAAAAAAAGTGGCAGTAATCGGAGGCGGAGCGGCAGGTTTCTTTGCAGCGCTTTCTGCTAAGAAGCACGCTCCGGAAAGTCATGTCACCATTTTCGAAAAATCAAACAAGCTTTTAGCCAAAGTCAAGGTGTCTGGAGGTGGCAGGTGCAATGTCACACATGCCTGCTTTCAGAATGGCGTACTCACTAAGTTCTACCCAAGAGGAGACAAACAACTCAGAAAAGCTTTCGATCAATTCAGTACACAGGACACAGTTAACTGGTTTGAAAATAGAGGTGTGGCACTAAAAACCGAGGCCGATAGCAGGATGTTTCCCATTTCGGACGACTCACAGACAATTATAGATTGTTTGATTGCTGAGTCAAAAAGACTAGGAGTGAAGATCTCGTTGAGCTCACCCGTCTTGAAAATTGAGAAGCAGGAGTCGGTGTTTAGGCTCTCTTTTAAATCGAACACTGACTTCTTTGATAAAGTAGTTGTTGCTACAGGAGGAAGTCCAAAAGAAGAAGGCTTTAATTGGTTGAAAGCACTAGGACATACTATAATTCCGCCAGTACCTTCGCTCTTTACCTTCAATATGCCCAAAGAGTCCATCAAGACATTGATGGGACTTTCCGTACCGAACGCTAGCGTCAGGGTTCAAGGGACTAAATTGGTGCAATCAGGTCCTCTGCTCATCACCCATTGGGGCATGAGTGGTCCGGCAGTTCTAAAGACTTCTGCTTGGGGAGCAAGAGTACTAAATGATATAAACTATCGATTTATTATTCATATCAACTGGTTGGGACAGCTTAAAGAAGCAGGGCTAAGGTCAATACTTGAAGAAACCATTAATTCTTTTGGCAAGCGAATGCTTAGAAATTACAATCCATTTGAGATTCCTCAAAGACTTTGGGAGTACCTGCTGGATAAGGTGGATTTGCCCCTTGAGAAGCTTTGGTCTGAATTGGGCAAGAAGGGTGTGAATAAGCTGCTCAACCTGCTGCTTAATGATCAATATGCAGTATCAGGAAAGACAACCTTTAAGGAAGAATTTGTGACTTGCGGTGGAGTCAGTTTGTCCGAAGTAGATTTTAAAACGATGGAAAGCCGTGTTTGTCCTGGGCTATATTTTGCAGGAGAGGTTTTGGATATTGATGGGGTAACTGGTGGCTTCAATTTTCAGGCCGCCTGGACGACAGGTTATATTGCAGGTAAAGCATCTGAATAAGACACTTTCCATTCAAAGAAATCACAGAGAAATTTTTGAAGCTTTTATAGTATCTTCCGGCTTACTGTTGATAAACTAGAATTCAGTCAAATGACAAAGCGAAGTCTTCTGCAATTAGCGATACTCACTCTTCTAAGTTTACCTGTTCTTGGACAAGATGTAGGCGAACTTCTCAAATCTTATAAGTTCAGAACCGTAGGCCCTAATCGGGGAGGCAGAGTTACTGCGGTGATGGGTGTCGAAACGCAGCCCTCGGTATTCTATATGGGCGCTACAGGCGGTGGTGTATGGAAGACTGATGATTACGGCATATCATGGAAGAACATTTCTGACGGTTATTTCTCAACGCCTTCAATTGGAGCAATCGCGGTTTATCAAAAACAACCAGATATTCTTTATGTGGGAACCGGTTCAGATGGTATTAGATCTAATGTAATTACCGGTAAAGGGGTCTATAAATCAACCAATGCTGGAAAGAAATGGGAATTCATAGGTTTGAAGAATACTGGTCAGATTGGTGCGGTAGAAATCCACCCAGATAACCCTGATGTTGTTTATATAGCTGCTATTGGTCAGGCATTTGGTAAGAATGAAGATCGTGGTGTTTACAAGACCACTAATGGAGGGGCTTCATGGAATAAGATTCTCTATCACTCGGATAGTGTAGGCTTCTCAGATTTGGAATTCGCTCCGGACGATCCAAACACAATATACGCAGGGGCATGGCGAGGAGAGCGTAAGCCATGGACGATTATCAGCGGTTCTAGTGAAGGGGGAGTTTATAAATCCACTGATGGTGGGGCCAATTGGATAAAGCTCACCAATGGTTTGCCTACAAACCTCATCGGTAAAATTGATTTCGCAGTTTCTCCGGCAAATCCAGATGTGGTTTATGCCAATATAGAAGCTTCTGACAATCAGGGTGGTCTTTACAGATCTGACGATCGTGGAGCTAATTGGGAGTTTGTTTCTGACAATTCAAACTTGACAAACAGGCCATTCTATTACACTAATATCTATGCTAACCCAAAGAATGAAAATGTACTGTTCAATAGTGCTTTGAGATTTTTGAAGTCCGAGAATGGTGGAAAATCATGGAAGGCTATGAGAACACCTCATGGTGATAATCACGATATATGGATTAACCCGAATGATACTTCAATTTGGATTCAAGCCAATGATGGCGGTGCTAATGTGACCTTGAATAATGGTAAATCCTGGTCAACACAATCAAATCAGCCCACTGCCGAACTCTATCAAGTAGATGTAGATGATCAAACCCCATATTGGCTATACGCTGGTCAGCAAGACAATTCTACGATGGCAGTGCCGAGTAAACAGACGGGCGCTGCACGCGGCACAATTTTCGGAGTTGGCGGCTGTGAAACGGGACCGGCTGTACCAAAGCCTGGAAATCCAGATGTGGTGTATTCCAATTGCAAGGGACGCTTTGGCACTTTTGATAAGCGAACAGGACAGGAAATGCAATATTATGTTGGGGCCAGTAATATTTACGGTCATAATCCCAAGGACCTGAAATTCAGATTCCAGCGAGTGGCGCCAATCCACGTTTCACCTCACAATCCCAATGTGGTGTATCATACTTCTCAGTATGTACATAAGACAATGGATGATGGAAAGACCTGGCAGATCATTTCACCCGACTTGACAGCATTCGATGATAAGTATCAAGTTGTTCCTGGAGCACCGATTACAAGGGATGTTACTGGAGAAGAATACTTCAGTACTATTTATGCGATTCAGGAGTCGAAAATTCAGGAAGGATTGATTTGGGTAGGTGCTAATGATGGTCCTGTTCATGTAACGAAAGATGGTGGAGCCAACTGGGAAAGAGTAACCCCTGATATGCCGATCGGTGGTAGAGTTGACGCAGTAGAACCTTCTGTTCACAACCCTGCAAAAGCTTATGTAGCAGTATTGAGATATCAGTTGAATGATTATGCTCCATATATCTATAAAACAGAGGATTATGGAAAAACATGGGAGTTAATCACAACAGGTGATAATGGTTTGCCAGCAGACTATCCGACTAGGGTGATCAGAGAGGATCCTAACAAGGAAGGGATCCTATATGCAGGTACTGAATTCGGACTCTTTGTGTCATTGAATGACGGTGAATCATGGCATCCCTTCAACAATAACCTACCTGTTACGCCAATAACCGATATGAAGATTCACCAAGATGACCTGGTGATGTCTACAATGGGAAGAGGTTTCTGGATTCTTGATAACATATCAAGTATTCGTGATTTGGATCAGGCAGTTGAGCAGTCTGCCTATTTATTTAATCCAAAGGATGCTATCAGATTTAGGATGAACAGCCGTCAAAGCCCACAACCTGGTGCCAACCTCGAGTACTATATAGCAGATGCTAAACAAGATGTTAGACTTGACATTTTGAGCAGTTCAGGAAGAGTTATTAGGTCTTTTGTTAGCGGAAAGTCCGAACCAGCTGTGAATACAGAGGTGGACATGGCAACAGGTTTCAGCAATGCACCAGCTTCTGGTGGACTCGCTAATAAGGCAGGTATCAATAGATTCAATTGGAATATGAGACATCATGGTGGTTGGAGTGCTAACCCAAATAGATCTTATCTGGGAAATGGTCCTATGGTATCTACAGGGACTTACAAGGCCCGATTTACAATAGGAGATCAGGTCTTAGAGAAGGAGTTCAATGTTAGGTTAGATCCAAGAGCTACTCTTGTGAACGATGCTGATGTGAAAATGCAGGAAGCCCTGGCATTGTCAGTACGTGATTTCCAGGGGGAAGTGGCTAAACTGATCAAAACCATCAATGATGAAAGAAAGGCACTTGACAACTCCCTAAATCAAGAAAGGGCAAGCAAGCGTGACCAGCGTAGAAAAGAGGCCTTGGATGCTGTCTATTATCAGTTAGTGACACCTCCGGGTACTTATATGCAGCCTATGCTCAGTGCCCAGACAGGATATTTAAATAGTATGATAGGGCGCGCTGACCAGCAACCAGGAAAAGATGCATACGACAGGTTTGAAGAGTTGAAATCTAAGTTTCAGCAGATCAAAAAAGAGTTCGAAGCACTTAAAGAGGATTAGTGTCAGAATTAGTCTCTAAAAAGTGGTATCAGCGCATCCCGCACCCGATTGTGATGCTGTTCGCAATTATCGTGCTTACAGCAATATTGAGTCATATCATTCCCGCTGGAAGCTTCGAAAGAGAGCTTGTTGATGGCAGACAGAGAGTTGTTCCTGATTCTTATAAAGCGATTGAGCAGACACCACTGTCGTTTATGGACACCTTTCTGGCCATACCTGGTGGTTTTGCCTCAGCCATTGCCATCATTTTTGTAGTCCTTTCTAGTGGGATTATGTTCGGTGTATTAGAGCGATCGGGAATGATCGAAAATGCTGTAGGTACTTTCATGAAATATTTGGGGCTTGAGAGACGCTACCTTGTTGTGGTACTTATGACCTTTATTTTTGGCATGTTGGGCGTTTTTGTAGGCTATGAGAACAACATTGCGTTAATTCCGATCGCAGCCATTACAAGTCTAGCCATTGGTGGTGATTTAATGCTTGCAGCCGCTATATCGGTGGGCGGTGTAACTGTGGGTTTTGGCCTATCGCCATTCAACCCCTATACAGTCGGTACAGGTCATACTATTGCTGAAATGCCAATGTATTCGGGCTGGTTAATCAGGTCAGTTCTCTGCTTAAGTGCGCTGTCAATTCTGGCCTTCTTTAATATCAGATACTTCAAAAGAATTCTAAAAAAACCAGAACGGAGTTTATCCCTGGGGATTGATACGAAGGGTTTTGAGCTCTCCAAACCTTTGGAATCTTATAGTATGACCGCTAATAACTGGCTGATCATGACGATTTTTGTGGGCGGTATGGGGGCAATGCTTTTTGGCGTATTTGAATATCATTGGTACATCAACGAAATATCCGCCATCTTTTTAATGATTTCTATAGCCGCAGGAATAGCCGGAGGAATGAGTGGTCGAACGATTAGTGAAACGGCATTAAAATCTGTATCAGTTGTAGCCCCGGGTGCTTTTATGGTTGGTTTTGCCACATCTATTAAGGTGGCGATGGAAATGGGTAATATCTCTGATAGTATTGCTTATTCTCTTTCTCAAGGCCTTTCGCAACTACCACTTTATGCTTCAGCCGTTGCTATGTCTGGTGCACAATCGGTGATTAACTTCTTCATTCCTTCGGGAAGCGGTCAGGCCCTTGCAACATTACCCATAATGATTCCTCTGGGTGATTTATTAGGTTTAACAAGACAAACCACGATTCTGGCGTATCAGATTGGAGATGGTGTAACGAATCTGTTCAATCCAACCCTTGGTGGTTTGATTGCTATGTTGGCTATGTGTCGAATACCCTTCGATAAATGGCTGAGGTTTATCATTCCCATTGTTGGCCTGATATTGTTGGTTTCATGGGTGGTATTGCTGATCACTGTGTCCATCAATTGGGGCCCTGCTTAAAAGTGTTAGTTGAAAGAATTTGGACTGGATTAACTGAAGATTATGAATGCTCAAGAAATATTGGCCAAACTTGTCTCATTCCCAGTGTTAGGGGGAGAGAGTAATCTGTCCATCATCCATTGGATTAAGGATTATCTTGCCGATCAGGGCGTGGAAGGTGTGCTGGTACCCAATGATGAGGGTAATAAGGCTTCCTTACATTGTAGAATTGGTCCGGCTGTTGACGGAGGCGTAATTCTTTCAGGCCATACGGACGTGGTCCCTGTTGAGGGCCAAGAGTGGACTAGTGATCCTTTTGAGTTAATTGATAAAGAAGATGGCTTGTTGTATGCTCGGGGATCCTGTGACATGAAAGGATTTGCGGCTTGTTGTTTAGCCGCGTTGCCAGAAATGGTGAAGGCAGATTTGAAAAAGCCTATCTATTTTGCGTTCTCCTATGATGAGGAAATTGGTTGCCTCGCTGCGCCTGATTTGGTGAAAGCCATTAATGCCTATTATCAGGAAAAACCAAAGTACGCCATTATTGGCGAACCCTCTATGATGATTCCTACGATCGGTCAAAAGGGTATCTGCATTTTTGAAACTACCGTTACTGGCTCAGAAGGCCATAGTAGTAGAATTAAACAGGAAGTAAGTGCGATTCATGAATCCATGCGGTTAGTGCTGTGGTTAGAAAACAAAATGAACAGCCTTATTAATGCGGGTCGAACTGACGATCGTTTTACACCCAACCACACTTCAATTCATATTGGCAGAATGGAGGGGGGAATTGCGCCAAATGTCATTGCGCAGGAATGCACTTTCACATGGGACGTTCGAACCATTCCATCAGAAACTCCTCAAGAAATTTTCGAAGAGTTTGAAGTGTACTGTCGAGAAAGAGAACAAGAGTTGAGAGCAGTTTATCCTGCTTTTAGTATTACAACTTCCAATATTCACCCTGCAGTACCGGGATTGGACACACATCAAGATCAAGAAATCGTGGCACTTACCAAGAAATTAGCGGCCTGTGATGTGCTAGATGCTGTTTCCTATGCAGCAGAAGCCGGTCAATTTGCTGAGGGTGGTTTTGAGGCTATTATCTGCGGCCCGGGTGATATTGCTCAGGCCCATAGAGCAGATGAGTTCGTGTCAAAAGAGCAATTGGACTGGTGTGTGAGGTTTATGCAAAACCTCATCAATGAACTCTCCTAATCGATGAATTTTACTGATTTTATCCGCAATTCTGGCGTAGCATGCCATCCAGTCGTCAAGTTTGATGAATACATCCCGCTGGACTTGAGTAAGGATAATTCTGAACTCGCCAAAGTTGATCTTAATAATGAATCATCGTTTACAGGGTACATATTCAATCTGCTGCAGGAGAATGATAAATTAGTAGGAGTCGGTGGTTATGCCGAAGAAAGATCCCTGTACAGTAGGAGTGACCTGTTTGAGGGCGAGGAACCCAGAACTATTCATCTGGGTATTGATATCTGGTCAGCTGCGGGTACAGAAGTATATGCGCCCATAGCAGGGGTTGTACATTCCTTTGCCAACCGTAATATCCATGGCGATTATGGACCAGTCATTATCCTAGAGCATTCAGTGAAAGACAAGAAATTCTATACACTCTATGGCCATTTGAGCCTGTCATCATTAGATGATCTCCATATCGGTAAGAAATTCGCAGGAGGCGAGAAGCTGGCTGAAATGGGAAGCTATGAGGAAAATTTTCATTGGCCACCTCACCTGCATTTTCAGGTGATGTGGGATATCCAAGGTTATGAGGGAGATTATCCTGGTGTTTGTAGAAGCAGTGAAAAAGATGTGTTTTTGTCAAACTGTCCTGACCCAGCAATTTTACTCCATCTTTGAATTTGTTCGTAAATCATTGATTAGTAGATTGTTGTTTGATTGAATGCATTAGCACCTTCAAACTTTAAACATACACTCATGAATAACTCTACTATCGTAAATCACAAGTTTCTAAGGAAAGCCACGGGTATAATTGCCCTATTTTTAGCTTTTGTAGTTCAGCTTCTTTCTAATCATGATGGCCCTTTATCGTCCATTAGTTTTTCTTATTGGACAGAGTCCAGAGATTTGTTTGTAGGGGGGCTTGCTGCTGTAGCATTTTTCATGATAGCCTACAATGGAAAGAATAGGCAGAAAAAGGACTTGGAGTACTGGCTGAGTAAATCAGCGGGCTTCTTTGCCATTTTTGTGGCGCTGTTTCCTACTGATAATGAAGGTCAGAAACCCGCAGAATGGGTAATTACTTTGACAGGCGATAATGCCGGGCTGATTCATAACATCGCTGCGATATCTCTTTTTATATGTCTATTTATACTGATCACCTTTTTCGCTAAAAGGGCTAAAGAGAAAGGTAAATTATTAAGGTCTAGAACCTATAAGGTCATAAGTTATGGAATGCTATTTGGTATGCCGGGCTTGTACTTCATTTCAGAGGGCTTAGGTTGGAGCAATACTGTTTATTTGGTGGAAGTACTTGGCTTATTGCTTTTTGGTATAGGGTGGTTAGTAGCAGGTAGTTATAGATATGATCCGGCTGTAGATCAGTAGTTTTGGAACTATTCATATTCTTTCTATGTATTACATGTATATACATATAATATTTAATCATGACATACAAAGAAAGAACACAAGACATTTACAACATGCTAGGCCAGGGTCAACTCTTGGAGGCATTCGACAAGTACTATGCCTCAAATGTGGTAATGACTGAGCCAAGAGGTACCAATGAAGGAAAAGAAGCCTGTAGAGCCCATGAAGTTGAATTCCTCAACTCCATTAAAGAGTTTCATAATTTGGAGGTAAAGGGCATCACTTCTGATGAGGCAAATGGCATTGTTATGCACGAAACGATGATGGATGTTACTTTCCAGGATGGTAATCGCGTTCAAATGGAGCAGGTGGGCGTACAAAAGTGGGAAGGCGATCAAATCGTTCACGAGAGATTTTACTACAACGGTTAAAATGAACCGCTTACGTGCTATGAAAACCTTGAGTAGGAAACTGCTCAAGGTTTTTCTGGTTAGAACCTAATCCTTCAGTCATCTAGATAATGAGGCAGATCTAAAGACTAAAATACCGGATTTCTCTCCCGAATTCTCGAGGTGGAAATGACCTCTTAATTTTAGTTTTGATACTATCAATGCTTAGAAGCCAGACTGACTGTCTGTTCGTCATCACCTTCTCCCCAACTTAGACTGAATACACGCTCGACTTGTCCATCAGGTGCGAGGTTATTCATTGCAAATTCATTGAGCAGACAGCCCAGCGTTCTTATATAAAATGATTGGCTGAAGAACTGACTTACCTGATCATAGGCCTGATCAAAATTATCCTCATAAACCGATTCAGCAGCAATGCCTTCCTTCAGCTTGGTCAAACCATCCACAAACTTCTGCGCATCGTTTGCTATGTTTCCATTTTGATAGATCATGTTGGCGACATAATCATCAGAGGGGCTTTGGCCTGCTTCACCCTCGTGATTGATTAGCATGGGAGCTACACCACCGTAGGTTAAGAGGTTGTTTTTTGACGTTTGTGCGATACTGTTGAGAGATTGAGCAGGATTGCTTAGGTAGCTTTGCCATGTAGGCGTATAGGCAGCAGCTCGCTTACTGACCGACTGGCGTAATGTAAAATTATTCCAGTAACTCATTGAAGAGGCCATGGCCTTGGCCATCATATTTATAGTGGTACTATTCCAACTCAATTGACCAAGCTGCTGGATAAATGCCAACATAGCCTTTGGTTTAAAGGTCAATTGCGCATCTGCAGTAATCACTTGTCGGTGAAAAGTGTCTAAGTATTTGTCAACGAACCTGGAAATTTCGTTTTCATCAATGGCACCCCACATCACTCCGATATCGAGTAACTGTCGAAGATGTTTGGCCTTTTTTACCTTCATACCGGAGGTTATCTGAACATAGAAGCTATAGTCGAATTCATTGAGGCTCGGAGCAGCCGAAAAGCTGGGCATTTTGACATTAAAGTCAGTTATCCAATCCGTTGATTCTCCCATCCACTCTCTTTGATATCCCATCACCTGATCCAAAGACAATTGCCTTTCACTAGCTGCATTGGTTTGCGTGGATGATACTGTCTTACGAATTTCCTTTCCAGAAAAGACTGGTTTTCCCACAAATGAGAGACCAAAACCCCAGCTCTTTTTTATGGTGAGGGTTTTTTGATTCAGATAGTGATTAAGTATGATTCCGGGTGCATTATTTTGAACCGCTGCCAATAACTGATCTGCTTTAAACCCAACGAGTTGAGGATGTAAGCTTTGCAGTAAATCTTGAGTTATCGTGGCCGAGAGCAATTCCTGATGTTCGCTTATCCTGCTATACTCATAGCTAAAGGAGACCGAAGCGCTTGCTTTGGCAATGGCTTTAGTCGTAGCCTTGGCTTTCTCCTCCAGGTTTTTGATAAATTCATCCAGCGCATTGACCGGATTATCTAAAGCATCCAATTTCAATCGCTTTAATATTATATCCAGAAGCTCTTTTTCAGTGCCAGACAGGCTATTCGTTTGAAATTTTTGAATGAGCTGAGCTACGTTACCACCATAATTGGTGATAGAAGCGATGATCTTATCTACGATTTCATTCAATTGGGTTTCCAATGTTTCAGGGTCTGCAAACTGAATACCGATACTGGCACCAATTTGTCCTGCCGCTGAGCTACTCTTGGTTTTGTTAATGGTCACCTTAAACTCATCCGCTCCGGTCCGGGTCATCGCGCAGAGGTAATTATCTTCCAGGGAGGCGTTGAAGCCCACTGAAACAGATGGACTCATTTGAATGTCAAGTGTAAGGTTACCTGGTAGGAGATTCGCTAAGGATGACATGCTCTTGGTAAAGATATCCGACCACGAAAAGCCAATTTTCCCTTCGAGTTTTCCTCTGGCACTTGCAAATAGAGCATCTCCAACTTCCAATGATTCTACGGCTGTCCAATCGAAAATTGAGAGAAAGCTCTTTACATCATTCACCACAACCATTGGGACCGTGTTGGTAGGTGAGTGCTTCTTATACAATCCAGTACTGAAAATACTGGAAAGCATTAGGTTGAGCGATAAACCCCCAGCATTGCCTGACCCGGAACCAGTTGCCCCAACATTAAAGGCATATTTGAGGTAGCTCTCTTCGGCAGCATTGAAAGGGATAATGGCATTGGTACTGTTGATGAGTTTATCGGGGTCTTCATCCTCAGAACTGTTGAAAAGCGACACTGTCATGCTTGCTTCGGGCACAATACTGAAAGTAAAGCCACCACGGGCATACTCAAAAGTTTTTGAAGCAGACATCTTCACCGGGTTCTCCAGCAAGGAAGAATCGTTAAGTGCCTTACCCGATTTTAATTCTTGATAATTCTCAGCTTTAAATACCTCTGATAGGTCCATGATATTGATTGTGCTTAATGCATGATAATTTGAGATAAATTAGTCATTTTGAACGAACTTGGGTGTTTCTACCCAATTCATCTTATGAAAATCAACGCCATCTTATTAGCCGCAGGTTTGTCTTCCAGAATGAGGGGGCCTAATAAATTGTTACTCCCGTTTGAAGATGACTATGTGATATCGAAAACCTATAGTGCTTTGCAGAGTAACGAGTTGTCCAGCATAGCAGTCGTTACGGGAAGAGATGCTGATAAGGTCGGAGCCTATCTGGATTTGAGAGAGCAAGATCAGTTGGTTCATAATATCAATTTTGAAAGAGGTATGACTTCCTCTATACAAGCCGGTTTAGCTACCTTGGCTGATAGTGACGGAGTAATCATTGCGTTGGGCGATATGCCATGGTTAAGGACAAACGACTATGACCAACTGATTAATCATTTTAACAAGCATGGAGCCTCAAATAAGATTTTGGTCCCCTGGTATGGAGACAAAAGAGGGAATCCGGTGATATTTGGGAGCGAATTTTTCGATACAATTATGGCTCACTCAGAGCCAAATGGCTGTGTCAAAGTGGTCAGAGAAAATCTTGATCATGTTTTGAATCTAAATGTCGAAACTGACCGTTTTATCATGGATATTGATACCTTAGAAGACTTAGAGAGAGGTTCATCAAATGCTTAGTAAAGAAGAACTCATTCGATATAATCGACAAATTATTTTGCCTGACTTTGGTACAGAAACTCAGGAAAAACTCAAGGAGGCTTCTGTGCTGGTAATCGGTGCGGGTGGACTTGGTGCTCCAAATCTTCTTTATTTGGCTGCAGCTGGAGTTGGTAGAATCGGGATTATCGATTTTGATGAAGTCAATCTTTCGAATCTCCATCGGCAAGTGCTTTTCGATGGGGAACAAGTCGGAAAAAATAAGGCACAAACGGCCAAGGAAAGGTTGGAGAGGTTAAACCCTGATGTAGCGTTTGATATTTATACGGAACCGATTACTTCATTAAACGCTATGGAAATCATAGACAAATATGATTTGGTGGTAGATGGTTCTGACAACTTGCCCACAAGATATCTTGTAAATGATGCTTGTTACTTTCTTGATAAACCTCTCGTTTATGGAGCCATATTCCGTTTTGAGGGACAGGTTTCTGTTTTCAATTATGTGAGTGCTAACGGCCAAAGAGGACCGAATTATAGAGATCTATTTCCAACACCGCCACCACCCGATATGGTACCAAGTTGTAGTGAGGGAGGTGTCTTAGGGGTACTTCCAGGTATTATTGGTTCTATGCAGGCGAATGAGGCTATCAAGATTATAACAGGAGTTGGTACTACTTTATCTGGCAAACTGTTTTTATATGATGCCTTAGACGTATCAAGCCGCAGTTTGAATGTAGCTGCAAACCAAGAAAATCCATTGTCGGGTGAAAATCCAAGCCTAACAAAATTGATTGACTATGAAGCCTTTTGTAGTGGTATTGAAGTGAAAAATGAAACGGAGATGACTGTAGGGGAACTAAAAGAACGATTGAGCCAAGGGTCAATCCATATTTTGGATGTAAGAGAAGATTATGAATATGACATCGCAAATATTGGAGGTCAGTTAATTCCTTTGAACCAAGTGATAGACCGAAAAAAGGAAATACCAAGCGATCAACCTGTAGTGGTCATGTGCAAAGTAGGAGGTCGTAGCCAGAAGGCTATTGAATTGCTCAAAAAAGAAGGTTTTGACAATCTGATCAACCTGAAAGGTGGTATCTTGGCTTGGCAGAAAGAAATTGATACGAGTCTCGCGACTTATTGAAATTTCGCGACCCTGAATTTATTTCAGGACATTATTTAATGGAAGCTTATTAAACTGTCGTCATCCTGAACTTGGTTCAGGATCTACTTTATAGAAGATGCTGAAATGAATTCAGCATGACGTACTTTTTAAGAACTAACAAAATGAAAATACAAATCATAGCATTTGGCATAGCCAAAGATATCATCAAGGCCAAAGAGCTTACTCTCTCGTTAACGGAGGAACGTACTGTAGGCGCTGTAAGAAGTAAACTCTCATCGGAATTTCCCGACTTTTTGAAGTTAGCTTCCTTAAAGTTTGCCGTAAATGCTAACTATGTAGAAGATGACCATATCTTAAACGCGGATGATGAGATTGTCTTAATTCCACCTGTAAGTGGCGGCTGATATGGAAGATATATTCATTACCGTAAACAAACTTGACGCAAGAGCCTGTACCGATGCGGTGACTTATCCTGGTGCTGGTGGAATTGTTGTATTTGTAGGTACAGTACGAAACCAAACGAAGGGTAAGTCAGTGAAGCACCTTGAATTTGAGTCTTATGAGTCCATGGCGCTTAAAGAGATGGCTAAAATTGCCGATGAGGCAACCGGGAAGTGGAGGCTTCATAAAATGGTCATTCACCATCGATTGGGACTTGTTCCTATTGAAGAAGAAGCTGTTGTGATTGCCTGCTCCTCTGCTCATAGAAAACAGGCTTTTGAGGCCTGTGAATATGCTATAGATACTTTGAAGGAAACGGTGCCGATTTGGAAGAAGGAAGTATTTGAAGACGGAGAGGTGTGGGTTTCTGCCCATCCATAACGTCATTGCGAGGGAATGAAGTGACCGCGGCAATCTCTTGAATAAATAGACAGATTCTTTCTCCCATTACATGGGATCAGAATGACAAAAGCTAAAATGATAGACGCAGAAAAACTTAAAAAGCAATTTCCAATCTTCGACCAGAGAACGCCCTCAGGTCTGGAATTGACCTACTTGGATAATGGTGCTACTTGTCATAAACCTCAGTCGGTGATTGATGCCATTACTAATTTCTATGCCAAGCGGTATAGTACTGTTGGACGCGCATCGTACTGGCCGTCTTCTGAGACCACAGTCAACTTCAATACGGTAAGAAAGAAAGCGACTGAGTTCTTAAATTCAGGAAGTCAGGATGAAATTGTCTTTAACTTCGGGACAACCGATGGGATTAATAAAATTGCCAATACGTTCCTGAGACCGCGTTTGAATAAAGGCGATCAGGTCATTGTTTCAGAAATGGAACATCATGCCAACCTATTGCCTTGGCAACAACTCTGCATCGAAAAAGGAGCAGAGCTCAAGGTTATTCCCATAACTCCTTCCGGTGATCTTGACTATGAGGCTTTTGAAGCGCTATTGAATGACAAAGTCAAGTTGATAGCGATTACTGCTGTTTCCAATGCTTTGGGTGTGAAGAATGATCTCAAGAGGGTTTGTTCAATGGCGAAGCCCCATGACATTCCTGTTTTTATAGATGCAGCCCAGAGTGTGTCGCATGACAAGGTCGATGTCCAGGCTATTGACTGTGACTTTCTGGTATTCTCAGGTCACAAACTCTATGGCCCTACAGGAGTAGGGGTATTATACGCCAAGAAGAAATGGTTGGACGAGATGAAACCACTGAGCTATGGTGGTGGTATCGTTAAAGAAGTGGGGCTAGAGGATTCATCCTTTGTAGATGGTGTTGCAAGACACGAAGGTGGTACACCGAATATAGCGGGTGTTATGGGACTAGGCGCAGCGATTAGCTTTGTAGAATCTGTAGGTATGGATAATATCCATTCTTATTTGTTAGAGCTTACAAATTATACCAAAACAAGATTGAATGAGCTTGACGGAGTGACTGTGTTAGGAAACCCTGTTCATCAGGCACCAGCACTCTCTTTTGTAATGGAGGGCGTACACCCACATGATTTGAGCACTTTCCTAAATGAAAAGGGAATCTGTATCAGGGCGGGACATCATTGTGCACAGCCCCTGATGAAGAAGCTGAAGGTTGCAGCTACTACACGGGTTTCATTAGCGATATACAACACTAAAGCAGATATCGATAGGTTGATCGAGGTGCTCAGAGAAACACAAGCCTTCCTTTCATGAACGATCGGATTAAAGCATTATATCGGTCTCACATCTTAGTCAACGCCAAAGACGAAAGTCATCAAGGTAAGTTCGATGATGCTACCCACATACTGGAAGCTTATAACCCCATGTGTGGGGACAAGTATACGCTCTATCTACAACTTGAGGGCGATGCAGTGGTAAAAGCCACATTCGAAGGCTTTGGTTGTGCCATTTCTAAAGCCTCGACTGCTGTCCTGAGTAAATTGATTGAAGGGAAGTCCTTGCAGGAAATAAGACCTTTGGTTGAAATGTTTTTCGAGTTAGTGGACGAAGATTCCGATAGAACTCCAGAATCACTTACTGACAACGAAGACCTGCTTGCCTTTGCCGCTGCCCGTCAATTCCCTGAAAGAAAGACTTGCGCAACTTTGAGTTGGGGAGAGCTAAGAAAACATATGTAAGCTTGGTCATTCTGAGGGAGGTACGACCGAAAGAATCTCCCGAAGGTTTAGGAGATTCCCTGCCTGTGGTAGGCAGGCTTCGCTTCACTCGGAATGACGGAAGTTACACATGCTGATCAATCAGTATATGATTGCCATCGGGATCGGTTAAGACAATACTGGCAGGACCGGAGGTAGATCCGTCAGTTTCACGGTCCAGTTTTAGGTCACTTCCCTTCAAAGACTTTTGTATATCCCTGACATCATCGAAGGATTCAAGAATATTTGCGTCCTGATCCCATCCGGGGTTAAATGTGAGGATGTTCTTTTCAAACATACCTTGGAATAGACCGATGAGTTTGTCCTCATTCTTCATGATCAGATAGTTCCTTTCCGGGGCACCTGCGAAGACACTAAAACCTAGTTTTTCATAAAAGGCTTTGGATACCTGAAGATCCTTAACGGCTAGACTGATGGAAAATGCTCCTAGTTTCATAATCGATTTTGAGTTTAAGAAGTGCTAGAATCTAATTTGAGAAATTATAGAGTCTTTTCCCAGAGGCTATTGACAAATGAGAAGTGATCGTCACCCTGAATTTATTTCAGGGTCTAGTTTCGATAAATATAGATGCTGAAATAAATTCAGCATGACGAAAGGAAACTAAGAAAAGGTGAATAAACAGTTTTAATCAACCAGGCACACTGTTCTTACACTGCTGAGACTCTGACTCAAGACCTGCCAGTTTTCACCATTATCTTCCGAGAGGTAGAGGTTGCCATTATTGCTGCCAAAGGCCATCGTTTGCTTAATTCTGTCAAAACTTGCTCTTAATACTAGATCAAAGGCAGCTTCTTGTGGTAACCCATTACTTTGTGCTTGCCACGACTGTCCTGCATTGCTTGTTTTGTATACTGCCAGTTTGTTGTGAATAGGATAGCGGAGATCATCTGATTGTGCCGGAATAACCCAGGCCGTATTTACATCCTCAGCATCGATGACCATGGCGAAGCCATAAACTGCCTGGCCATCAGGATCGGATACGTTAACCCAACTACTTCCACCATCTGCAGATCGATAAATACCACAATGGTTTTGCTGCCAAAGTACATTGGAATCCTTTGGATGTCTCAAAATGATATGGGGGTCATGTCCAACCTCAATCTCCGAATTAGGCAAAAAGAAGGATTTGAGCCCTTGATTACTCGGTTTCCATGTATTGCCAAGGTCTTGAGATTGAAATACGCCTGCACAACTAATACCTACAGTAAGGTGATTACTGTCTTCGGGATGAGTGACAAGGGTATGTAGAAAAGGACTGTTGCTTCCTTTACCACCACCTTGCCAGGTAGGTCGGCTTTTGTGTGCTGTAAGCCCTGAAAGCTCTTGGAATGACGTACCATTATTTTCGGATAAGAAGAGGGCTGCGGGCTCGGTGCCAATGTAGAGCCTTTTAATTGGTCCAATGCTTTGACTTGCTATGCTCCAGATTGATTTGAGAGAATAGGGGCTTGATGTATCAAATCTAGGTGCGGAGACTTCTTGGTAATTTTCTCCTTGATTACTTGAGGAATACAGTTTTGGCCCCCAGTGTTTGTGATTGATCGCTACCCACCATATACCATTTCCATCTTGATGAAAGGCACCAACAGGCATACCAATAAACTGGATGTCAGATAACTTCCACACCCCAGTAATCTTCTCGTAGATGATCAGTCCCTTATCTGTGCCTGTGATGAGTTTCATATGTTTGGTTCGTCATTGCGAGGAAGCGTAGCGAACGAAGCAATCCCCTAAAGATTGATGATGAGACTGCCGCATCCTTCGTCCTTGTAGTGACTGCTACAATTGATAATCTGATTTGCCTCCAGTCTTTTTGATGAGTTTAGTTTCTTTGATCACGATGTTGTGCGAAAAGGCTTTGCACATGTCATAAATGGTTAATGCGGCCACTGATGCACCTGTTAATGCTTCCATCTCAACACCTGTTTTGCCACTGCATTTGGCCAAGGATGTGATCTTAACTTCCAAGTCCTCATTTACACTGATTTGAATGTCAACCTTGTTCAAGTTGAGCTGGTGACATAAGGGGATGAGTTCTGAGGTCTTTTTGGCCCCTTGAATACCCGCAATAATGGCTGTTTGGAATACAGGACCTTTCAGTGTCCTGATTTCACCATCGGTAATATAAGGTTTCATGTCGTCAGGAAGCTGGACAATCGCCTGTGCTATCGCTGTGCGTTCAGTGACTTCCTTTTGACCAACATCCACCATAGAAGGGGAATCCTGATCGATATGCGTGAATTTCTTAGTCATTAAAAATCCTTTCGGTACAAAATATACGGATAAACTTCTCCCTTCTTAAACTCTAATTTATCGCTAGGTAAAATGACAAAGCCATTGGCTTGACTCATATTAGCAAAGTCTCCTGATCCATGCCCTCTAAATGGTGTGGCTTCAAGCTCACCAGAGGAGCTAAATTCGGCACGACATTCTAAAAAGTAGGTAAGGGGCGGTGCAAAGTCAATATCCTGATTGAGCTTGACGTAAATCGTCTGATCATTGATGCCAAGGGATTTAGTCAACCATTGCTTAATATAGACATTAGCACAGGCAAAGGTTGAGACGGGGTTGCCAGGCAATGCAAATACTGTCGAGCCATTTGGAGCAGTGCCAAACCAGAAAGGTTTACCAGGTCTTTGCTTCACCTTGTGAAAGTGCTTTACAACTCCCAATTCTTCCAATACTTCTGGCAGAAAATCAAACTTCCCTCTGGAAACTCCTCCAGTCAGTACTAGTAAATCTACTGTTGATATGATTGATGATAATTTATTCATAATCAATTGTTTATCATCATTTATATGATATTGTTTTGCGCCAACATTCCATTGCTTCAGCAGGTCTTGAACACCATAATTACTGGACCTCCTAATCTGATGATCCAATGGGGTTTCGTCAATGCTTACCAGCTCATCACCAGTGGTAATGATGGCGGCCTTAGGTGGAAGGAGCACTTCTAATGTTGGTTTGCCGATAGAGGCTGCGATAATCATTTCTGGAGCACCAAGGACTGTGCCTTTGGGAAGGACAACATCCCCTTGCTTTTTGTCTTCTCCTTTGAAATGGACGTTTTGCCGAGGCTTTACTGTATCAACATTAATAGTCGCTATGTCATCCTCTATAGTAATGTCTTCATAGCGAATAATTGTATCTGCATTCAGTGGGAGCATGGCTCCGGTCATGATTTGAACACATTTCGCAGTATCCTCTAGACTAGATTGAGGCATGCCAGCGCCAATAGTCTTTTCTATTTCAAAGCTTCGTTGTCCTTTGTCAAAAGCTTCGTAGTTTATAGAGATGCCATCCATAGTCACCCGGTCGTAGGGTGGAAAGTCACGATCTGCATAGAGGTCTTCATTCAGTATATGGCCATTGATCTCTCCAAGCTTTAAGTGCCCTGACTTGGGTTCAAAGGGATATTTTGAAATGGTTGCTAAAGCTTCTTGATAGCTAATCATACTTAATTACGAATGTTTAATGTTGAATGAAGAATGAAAAATGGGCATTGATAATTCATAATTCAAAATTAACTAGCCTCCAATAGTTGCCATGGATTCAAAAGAACTGGAGGTAGACGATTTTTGCTTTTCTGCTTCAAAACCATCTTTGGCACGTTGCGCAAATAGCTTTTTGAATTGTGCTTCAATTTCCTGATCGGTTGCTCCATTGCGTATAAAATCTCTAAAGCTAAAGCCTCCATTTTGATAAAGGCAGGTCTTTAGCTCTCCTTTTGGCGTCAATCTGATCCGGTCACAACTGCCGCAAATGGTGCGTGTATAGGCAGGTATAATGCCTATGCTTCCTTTTGCATCTGGGAGTCGATAGTTGTATGAAGTGGAGCTCTTTTCATCTGCTATTTTTGCAAGGTCTGGATATGCCGACTTGATATGTTCGAGAATGCGGTTATGGTCCCACTCTATAGGTGTATAGCCCTTAGAACCACCATTAAACGGCATTTCTTCAATGAACCTTACGCTTACATTATCTTCAATCGTCAATGCGCACATCGCAAGAATATCATCCAAATTATGCTCTTGCATAACCACTGCATTGATTTTGGTATTGATACCAGCGTCCAACAAAGCGCGATAGTAAGTCATCACTTGTTCGAATTCATCTCTCCGGGTAATCTTATGGAAACGATCACGATCGAGGGAGTCTAAACTTAGGTTGACAGCATGGATACCCATTGCTTTTAAAGCATCAATTTGCTTCAAAGGGCCCGTTCCGTTCGTGGTTATACTCAATCTATCGATACCTTCAATACCAGATACCGTTTTCATAAAAGGGATAAGGTCTTTACGGACAAAGGGTTCGCCACCCGTGATCCTTACTTTTGAAATCCCCAGTTTTGCAAGAATGCGTATGAGTCGTTCCATTTCCTCATAGCTCAGGATTTGTGACTTCTTGCTGAAATTCAGGCCTTCTTCAGGCATACAATAGAAGCATCTCAAGTTGCAACGGTCGGTGACCGCCAGTCTTAAGTAATTCAGTTGTCTACCGTGATTATCGAAAAGCAAATTGAATGTATATTGTTACCAATTCAAATATACTGGCAAAGCGTACATAATGTTAGACATTCTTCCACGAATAAGAGAGCTGATTGCAGGAAATACCGAATTCGCTATAGCAACGGTAGTCAAGACCTGGAGAAGTTCACCACGGCAGCCTGGTTCATGCCTGGTAGTGACAAAATCAGGCGAGATGATCGGTTCTGTGAGCGGTGGATGCGTTGAAAATGCCGTAGTTACAAAGGCTTTGAATGTGTTAGAAACAGGCGATGCCGAGTTGGCCAAATTTGGCATTGCCAATGAGGATGCCTGGGAAGTGGGGCTAAGCTGTGGGGGAGAAGTATGGGTGCATATTACACCTTTCTATACTCCAGACCTATGGCGGATGCTTGATCAGAGCGTATTCCAGAATCAGGGTATGGCGATCGTTACCAACCTCACTACGGCCGATCGTTCCGTGTTTAGTCCCGATGATGTGCCGACCAATGAATTGACCAGTACGGTTGCTCAGGAATACGCCAAACGTAACAATGACCTTATCTCTTACGAGGGAGTAGACTACTTTGTACATAGCTTTCCCCCAAAGAATAAGATGCTTTTGATCGGCTCAGCTCATATCACGACTGAGCTGATTGACCTGGCTCATATGTATGATTTTGAGACAATCGTCATCGACCCTAGAGATACTTTTGCACATAAAACGGACTATAAGACAGCTCCAGACCATTTATTGGTTAACTGGCCTCAGGAAGTGCTTGGGAACTATGCACTGGATAACGAAACCTATGCGGTTATTCTGTCCCATGATCCTAAGATTGACGATGAGGCCCTGAAAATGTTGTTGCCTTCTAATGTAAGATACATTGGTGCTTTGGGCAGCAAGAAGACGCATGCTAAGCGCGTGGAACGCTTGAAAGCTTATGGCTTCTCAGCTGAAGAGATTGATCGCATTCATGCACCAATCGGTGTATACATCGGAGCAATGTCTGCTAAAGAGATAGCCCTTAGTGTAATCTCCGAGGTTGTAAAGGTCAAGAATGTTATTTAGGAATATCTGCGCTTACCCTTGATCTACGCGTGTTTTTGAAGTCATTGGTGATCCAACCGATCTCACCATCACGATTGGAAACAAGCCAGAAGTCTCTGTTTTTACCAAGTATTGATAATTCCTCATCCGAAGAGAGTTCGGCATAGAAGGCTCTTCGGTCGGGTTTCTTCAATAAAATCCCTTCAGAGCGTGTATAAAGCCGCTCCAATGGCCTTTCAATTGACGTTAAGACATTCTTACTCACGTAGCCTGTTCGACCATCCGGTAATTCTATCCGATATTGGTTTGCGTTAATACCTATTGCCGTGGCAATTTGGTTCTTGCTCAGTCGCACAGCGTTTCTTCCATTCAGGCTGGTGCGCATATTTACATTTTTGTTCAGTCTGATTTCGGACCCAAGAAGACCGAGATCAGTATTTACTTTTCTTAGTCTTTTGCCTTCGGCACGTAAATGGTTGATCGGGTTGGTGGCTCCATTTCGATAAATACCAAAATGCAAGTGAGGTGGAGTAGTACGAGCATTGCCGGTGTTTCCTACTGTGCCCAAGGTATCGCCACGCTTAACACGATCCCCTTTTTCAACTAAAATCTCATTTAAATGTGCGAAGTACAGACTTTGAGAACGTTTGGAGTCATATAGCCACACTACTTTGCCACCAATCCCTCTTGTACCGGCAGTTCTAATGTAACCGTCAGTGGGTGCTACGATTGGCGTACCTCTAGCTGCAAAAATGTCAACACCTTCATGTTTCCTTCTTCCACCATCACGTGGAGCTCCCCAGAAGCTCCCTATTGCACTGGCAGTTTTGCCGGCTACCGGAAAGCTTAGGGTTGGTACATTTTCTATAGTGATTTTAAATTGTCCACCTCTTAATAATTCGGGCTGAAAGCGTAATACGTATTCTGCATCACGCCTGGGCTCAAAACCCAGCAATAATTCGACACTATCCGCGCTGGCAACATGTCTGAATGACTTAGTTTCATCTATTCTGAACAGGTCTACAAAGGTCTTCATTTTGGTCTGAGATATATTGGTGACCTTGACCTGTACCTTTTGGCCCTTTTTTGCATTGAACCTGTAGCCTAGAGCCGTGGCTTCTTTTTCATCCACGTAAATAGCCTCTTCATAAGGAGATGAGATACTTATTGGGGTCTCAAGGGCACTTTTGGCAAGATTGGACCAGTCTTGCCCTAAAGCTGTGCCCAATAGGTTAGCTTGCTTGAGTCCGTAATGATAAGCTTCGTGATCGTTTCGTGGCTTAAAAGCAATTGGGACTTTCTCTTGTTCACAAGCCGATAATAAAACAATAAGTGCAATAGATAGGGTAGTGGCGATGCGTACGCGCATTATTAACAGTTGAGTTTTGACCTATTTGATACACTAACTCCCAAAAGACGAGTCAGGTTTCATTTACTAAAGAGGAACGAAAAAGTAGGAGCTTATTTTATATTCACTTTCAATTAAGCTAATCAGAAATATTCCTTAGTTTCATTTCAACTTCAACACAAACAAGATCAAATGTACGTAAGACGGAAAATCCGACCAGGTGTAGTCTTGAAATTTGCCTGGAAGAATATATTGCTTTCCACCATTTGGGCAGCGATTGTTGTATTTCTTTACCAAGAACTAGAGGACAATAAGCTGCACATTGGAATTCCCTTTCTACCGCTAAGTACTATTGGTATTGCAGTAGCCTTTTATGTAGGCTTTAAGAACAATCAGGCCTATGATCGTTTTTGGGAAGGTAGAAAGATTTGGGGAGGTATTGTAAACTACAGTCGTACCTGGGCCAATCAGGTCTTGTCTTATATGGATTGTTCTCCAAAGCTTGCAAAAGAAGAAATGCTTGTGATTCAGGAACGCTTAGTAAAAAGGCACTTGTCTTATATTAATGCACTCAGAATTCAATTGAGGGCTACCACCATTTTTGATCGTGAGAATCTTACCTATGTACCGAGTTTCAGTTTGGAGAATGATAGAGACTGCAAGGATCATATATCCAAATACATTACTGCTGAAGAGTATGAGGGCGTGATGAGTAAGTTTAATCCGGCAACACACCTGAACAGATTACAAGGGCAAGACCTGGCTATGCTGAGAAAGAATGACTCCATTAATGATTTTCAGCATATCAATTTGATGGACACCTTGGCCGAATTCTACAACCTTCAGGGTAAATGCGAACGCATCAAGAGCACCCCATTACCACGTCAGTTTGCTTATTTCAGTTCTTTGTTCGTTTGGATTTTTGTGCTGCTTTTGCCTTTCGGTATGGTGGAAGAGTTCAATGATATCCAAGATGGTAATATCGTTTGGCTTACTGTTCCATTTAGTGCTTTGGTAGCTTGGGTTTTCAATTCTATGGAAGTGATAGGAGATAATAGTGAAGATCCCTTTGAAAACTATATTAATGATGTGCCTATGAGCGCCATTTGTAGAACAATAGAAAGAGATTTATTGCAGTTGATTGATGAAGACCCGGCTAAGGTGCCAGAAAAGGTTCAGCCGGTGAATGACATTCTCCTTTAGTTGTCGTAGGCCCCATTGAGCCAAAGCCAAAAACGCTTCAAAGGGTTTTTGGTGGTAGGAGTAGACTTTCTGGGTGAAGCTCCATGATGCACCGTTTGCGTGGTTGGTGCAACATGTTGGTCTGTTGCTTTGACGGCCTTCTTTTTCTTCTTAGAGGCAGTTTTGGACAGTTTGGCTCTTACATTTTCCTCGTAATGCTTGCGCTTTTGTTCTTTTAATCGTTGCTCTTGCTCGAATTTCTTCTTTAAGGCGAGTCTTTCTGCTTTTTTACGTTCTTCAGCAGGAGAGAGGGTGTTTCTGTTCTTGGTCCGACTCTTTCTATCTCTTCTATTAGCGTTTCTTTCTCGAGTTCTTCTTGTCGGTTTTTCAATTGCCTCCTCTGATTTCTCTTTTATAACAGGTTCAGGGAGATCGATTTTACCTACAACTTTCAAGCCTTCCAAATGCGGCTTTTCCGTTTTGTACAGCTCAACGCCATCTGTTTGTGCAAGGAACTCTTCTTCCAGTGTAATAACCTGAGGTCTTAGAGATTCAATAAATTCTGGTGCTTCTTGTTCTTCAGGAGTAGTCTCAATGTCTTCACTTGAAACTTCTTGTTGTTCATCCTCGACAAGCTCTTTTACTTCAGGTATAACTTCTTCAGCTACAGGTTGAAATTGATTCTGAACAAAGGCCAACTCTTCTTCTGTCAGCTTGATGTTGGGGTGATTATTTACCTCACGAAAGTTGTCGTTCAATAACTTTACAATTTTGTCAGAAGAGACATCGAGTTGTCTGGAAAGTTGTCCGAGTCGCATGCTTGGGAGGTATTAAGAATGCGAATATAGTGAAATGTAAAAAATATTTCATAGTGGTTTGATGATAGAAAAAAGGTAGATTCTGATGATGAGAGACACTTTTTGATTTTCTGTGTAACCTTTCGTTTGTTTATTAGTCTTACATTTACGACATTAATATTTGTCTTACAAATAGAATAGTAATATGAAAGGTACCCACCTAGGCGAACTAGAGGAGTTGGTTTTACTCACAACAGCAGTATTAGATGGTGCAGCCTATAGCGTTACCGTGGCTAAGGAGATTCAGTTGGTGTCAAAGAGATCCATCACCTTGAGTACTGCGCATACGGCTTTGTTTAGATTAGAACAGAAAGGCTTTGTTACCTCCTACATAGGAGGTACCACCAAGGAAAGGGGTGGGAGAAGAAAGCGTCTCTATAAGATCAGCAAGACTGGTTTTGAAGCACTTAACGAAGCAATGTCTATTAGAAACACCATGTGGCAACGTATGCCCAAAATCGCATTTGACATTTAATGATGGGACGAAAGGATAGAAAGCCACCAATTTGGGCAGACAGATTTCTGCGATGGTATTGTGCCGATCAGTTTTTTGAAGAGGTTCAGGGAGACTTGCACGAATGGTTCTACATACGAGTGGCCGAGCAAGGGCTTAGAAAAGCTCGCATGATGTATTTCATAGATGTAGTTCGCTATTTCCGCACATTTCGACTTAAGACAACAACAAAGGTCAACAACAACTCAAAATATATCTTTATGAAAAACCTGATCAAGTTAACGCTGAGAAATCTTTGGAGAAACGGTTTCTTTGCGTCATTGCGCATTGGAAACCTGGCGATAGGAATGCTGGTGTTCCTGTCTGTAATTATCTATGCCGACTATGAATTGGGTTATGATAAGTACCATAGAGACAGTAATCGGATTTACCGTGTATCCCATACGCTGGCTGACCAACCATGGGCCGCTTCGCCCATAGGTTTAGGACCATTTATTGTAGACAACTCTACTGTGGTCGAATCCATGACGAGGGTCTTTCCGGCACAGGAGAATTGGATTAAGAAGGACAACTTAATTTTCACCGAAAATAATGGTCACTTTGTAGATTCGACATTCTTCGAAGTTTTTACCCACGAAGCAGTTTATGGTGATTTGGCAACTGCTCTTGTCCAACGCAATGGTATAGTTCTTACCAAAAATCTAGCAGAAAAATACTTTGGCTACGAAAACCCGATTGGTAAAATCTTAGAACTGGGCCAGGATGGTGGAAAAGAAAGAATGGTAACAGCAGTCATTGAGAACGTGCCTGAACAATCACATTTCCAGTTCGACTACCTTTTGCCTATGTCTACTTTCAGTGAAAGGTTTAGTCGAGCCTGGAGAAACCTGGCAACTTATACATATATCAAAGGGAGCGAGGAGGCTGACTTTACTGCAATGAAAGAAGTAGTGCTGGCGAAGTACCTTGAACGATATGGAGGTCGAGGTGGAGATGTTGAGGATGCTCAAATCCTAATGACGCCTGTTAGCAATATTCATCTAAAAACTAATTATGAAAAAGAACTGGCGGATAACGGTAATATTAACTACGTCTATATACTGCTTTCAGTTGGAGTTTTTGTGCTTCTTATTTCATGTATAAATTTTATTAACCTATCAGTCATCAAAGGTCTTGATCGGGGTAAAGAGGTAGGGCTAAGAAAGACCATTGGTGCCTCTAAGTTTCAGATCAGAGGTCAGTTTATTGCCGAGAACTTTATTGTCATATTCATTTCAGCCCTGTTGGCTATTGTTGGCCTGGCTTTGCTGTCTCCCATGTTCCAAAGATTTTCAGGTCTTGCACTGCCGCTGAATATCTTGCAATCTTCGAATATTCCAGTGCTGATTGGGTTGTTGGTGTTTGGGTTGACTTTAATATGTGGTCTGTATCCGGCTTTTGTGCTAGGAAGGTTTAAGCCGGCTTATATATTAAAAGCTGGAGGAACGGGAGGTTTGAAACTTGGGCGTTTAGGCTTTCTACGAAAGGGACTTATTATTCTGCAGTTTGGCATTTCATTGGTACTTGTTATTTGTTCGGTTTCGATTTACAACCAACTAGACTTTATCCAAGGCAAAGACAATGGCTTAGTAGATGAAGAAGTCCTGTTTATGAGGCTAAGCAATGAAATGCGTAACGATTTCGAAGTTTTCAGGAATGAATTGGGGCAAGTTCCAGGCGTGAAATCAGTTACTACATCATCACATGTGCCAGGATATCGAATCATGGTTGAGGGCATAAGAGAGGTTGGGGTTGAGCGTCAGGGCGCTAATTTAACTACGCGACTTTTGTTGGTAGATGATGAATTTGTTGACGCTTATGGTTTGGAAGTACTTGAAGGGCGTGACTTTCTGCAGGATGTACCTGACAAACCAGTAGAATATCTGGTAAATGAAGCTGCGGTGGACTATTTGTTTGAAGACAGAGATCCATTGACACGAAAACTAATCTGGAATGGAGATACTGGCAGGGTAGTGGGTATAGTAAAGGATTTTAACTTTCAGTCATTACACAATGCCATTGAACCGTTGGTTATTTCATCCAAAACGAGATGGAGTTATGCCTCAGTCCGATTTGATACTAAAAACAAGGAATCTGTCATGTCCGGCATTGCCAGTTTGAACAAATCTATTTTTAAGGACTTGCCATCCATAGAGTATGAATTTCTAGAAGATAGGTTTAGTGCATTGTATTTATCAGAGCGGAAGTTAAAGTCTATTGTCTGGGCCTTTTGTCTCATTTCAATCCTATTAACCATTTCGGGAATATTTGGAATGGCTACATATGTGGCTAAAAGAAGGACCAGAGAAATAGCCATAAGAAAGGTGCTTGGTGGTAATTTGTCTCACCTCTTTGGTTTGATGTCCAAAGGTTTTTTACAACTTCTAATAATCGGTGTGGCCATTGGAATTCCAACCGCCATCTACCTGACAAATTGGTGGCTTCAGGGCTTTGCCTATCGTGCCTCTATTGGAATTGGAATTTTCTTATTCGCAAGCCTGGCAATCTGCTTATTGGTATTGGTCAGTTCGGGTTATGTGACATTAAAGGCTGCAAAGTCTAGCCCCACAGATGCTTTGAAAAATGAATAAGCTCGTGTACAGAAAAGGCCCCTTCTAGCTAGAAGGGCCTTTCAGTTGAGTTAATCAAATCTAGTCCTTTGGAAAAGAAGGGTCTGCCATAACCTCCTTCATTTGATCCGTATGTCGTTTGGTGTGACCTGACATGAAAAGCAAGGCCTGATAAACATCGATTGTTCCAAAAGGAAG
>JGI12316J15309_10001269_pt1 | contig 50799 bp, 47 predicted proteins | sample MarCyaLeptolynsp_FD_15309 | JGI IMG/M metagenome (IMG submission 15309) | reverse complement strand
CCATCGCGACGATGAGTGCCAGAATCCCAGCAACGCCCGGGCTGTCGATGATCGCCAGGAACGCAAACGAGACGATGACCGCCATGAGCGCGGTGGCCGCGTAGGCGAGCGTGATCTTCAACCGGAGAACCATCTGAAATCTCTCAATCTAAAGACGCCAAGACCGGGCCGCTGAAAGCGGAGTGCCCCCAAAATGGCGAATCCCCCCGACCGGCCCGTCCAGGAGAGCCTCGCCCGTTGTGGTTAAAACTCCCTTAGGATCGCGCCCATCTTGGACATGGGGCTCAAAAAACGGGGCAAACCCGCCTAGCGGAGTGCCGCGGCGATGTTGCCGCCGTCCACCGTCTCAACGTCGCCGGTCGTCTTGCGCGCTTTGGCCAGCGCCAAGAAGGCCTGGGCCACGTCCTCCGCCAGAACCTCGGACCGAAGCAGGTTGCCGCGCATATACTCGTCCTCGGACAGACCGCGCGCTTTGGACCGGGCGGCGATCATGTCGTCCGTCAGCAATCCGCTCCGGATGCGATCGGCATTGACCCCGTTCGACCTGATTCCGTCCGCGCCGTAGTCGAGCGCATATTGGCGCATGAGGAGCATGGTCGCGGCTTTAGGCAGGCCATAGGGTCCGAAGTTCTGCCCGGGGTTCACCGCCTGCTTGGAGATGTTGAACAAGAGCACGCCACCCGTGTCTTGCTTCAGCATCACGCGGACTGCCGCCTGGGCCACCGTTTGGTGCGCGAAGAAGTTCAGCTCAAAACTCTTGCGCAGCACCGCATCGGAGACCTCCCCGATGCGGCCTTGCCACGCCGCGCCTGCGTTGGATACGAGAATGTCCACACCCCCGAACCGCTCGCACACGGCCGCAAAGGCGCGCGCCACTTGGTCCGGCTGGGTCACGTCGCAAGCAAGCCCGAGCCCTTTCACCTCGTCGGCGACGGCCGCGGCCGCTTCGCCATCGATATCGAACACCGCGACGGCGGCGCCGTCTCGTGCAAGCGCTTTGGCGGTTGCAGCCCCGATCGCCCCGGCGCCAGTCACCACCGCGACTTGGCCGGTGAGCGGTTTGACCACCTGTCCTTTGAGCTTGGCCTGTTCCAAGCTCCAATACTCCAGCGCGAAGAGATCGCTTTCCGGCAGCGGTTCGTATCGCCCGATGGCCTCGGCGTCCGTCACCACCCTGATCGTGTTCTCCGCAAGGTCGCCGGCAATGCGCGCGTCCTTCGCCGTGCGGCCAAGTCCGAACAAGCCGACGCCCGGCACTAGGATGACCCGTGGCATGGGGTCGAGCTTGGTCTTGGTGCCGCCGACAGCCGCGTTCTCTCGCGCGAAATAGGCATCGTACGCGGAGACGAAGGTCTCGACCGCCCGCTTCACGTCGCACGCAAAGTCCTCGAGCGCGCCCGCTTCCGGCGCGGGAACGAGCAGCGGCGTGTTCTTGGTCCGGATGATGTGGTCCGGCGTCACCACGCCCCGCTGGCTGTAAGAGGCAAGCTCAGCGCCATTGACGTAATCGAGAATCTCGGGTCCGGAGCGGAGCTCCGCGATGAAGCGGATGGGTTCGGCGCCGTCTTCGCGGATGGCGCACGCGCCGCGCAAGACCGGCGCGATGTCCGCCGCGGTCTCCAGCGCAGCGGGGACATTCGCTTTCTGAAAGACTACGGGACGTCCCTGCCGCGAACGGCTTTCGGCAAGAGACACCATCTCGATCATGCGCTCGTAAGCCTCGCGCGCCGTCTCGCCGAAGGTGAAGATGCCATGCTTGTGGAGGATCAGTCCTTCCACATCGGGCTTCTGGTCAAACACATCGGCCGCCGCCTTGGCTAGGGCGAACCCCGGCGCGATATAGGGCACGATCCCCATGCGTCCGTTATAGACCTCACGGGCCAAGGCCTCGCCGTCGGGCTGATCGACCAGCGACAACACCGCAGCCGCATGGGTGTGATCGACGAATTTATGCGGCAAGAAGGCGTGCAGCAGCGTCTCGACCGACGGATTGGGCGCCGAGGCGTCCAGGAGGTTCAAGCGCTGCACGTTAACCATGGCTTCGTCGGACAGAGCATCCAGCGCACGCATCTCACGCAACGGCTCAAGCTTCACGGCCGGCAGCCCCCACGGCTCCATGTCCGCCATGTCGGCCCCGGAGCCTTTGACCGCGATGACCGCGTGGTCTTGGCCGAGATCGTCCGTGGCACGGGTCTTTACCGAAGTGTTACCGCCCCCGTGCAGGACGAGCAGAGGGTCTCTCCCAAGCAGGCGAGTGGTGTAAACGCGAAGGGCGATGTCCTCGTTGACGCCTTCGGCGCCATAGGCTTCGACCGTCTGCCTCGCGGCGTCGTCATTCCATTGGCTTTGCATGAGGCGGGTTCTGGCAAGTTTCGTGAAGCGCGGCAAGCGCCGTCGAAGAGAATCCATATTTCCGCCGCCGTCGCATACTGATTCGAAACATATTCATATGAAAAATAGGCCGTTAGAGGCTCTTTTGGATAAGGGATGACAAGGTGGGTAGTTTCCGAGATGCGTATCGGCCCGAGCGCCACTATATGCGCGGCCCAGGACCAAAATGGCACGCCAAGCACACCGCCTCGCTGGTCGCCGCCGCCGGGGTTCAACCCCTGACGGCTCAGGATGCGCCGCGCGGGCGGTCCGGATCGGCGCAGCACGCCGTCAAGACTTGGCTCGCGTCGACAGCGGCGGCCGCAGGGCTAGGCTTCGTCGCCGTCATGATGCTGGCCTAGACGAGCCACAGTCCGGGAGTTTTCTTGCTGCGGACGTGCAGTTTTCCGCGGTCTGCAACCGGCCGCGCAAGATTAACATTGACTTGGGTGGGTTCCTTTTTGGGCGCCCTACCCCCACCTTTAGGTTTCGCCGAGGACGGATAACCAAGTACGCGAGGTAAACCACTCATGCGCGCAGTTTTTCTCACGGCCCTTGTGGGCTTTCTGGCCGCCTTCGTCGTCGCGAGCCCCAAGCCCGCCTCGGCCTTGCCGGCAGCCACCACCAAGGCACTGCACCATCCTCAGATCACAACGGACCTGGTTGAGGTCAAGAAACGGTGGAAGCGCCGGTACTACCGGCCCTATCGCTACTATCGTCGGCCCTACTACCGGCCTTACCGCTATTACCGGCGCCCCTATTATCGGCCCTACCGGTATTACGGACGGCCCTACTACCGGCCTTACCGCTATTACCGGCGCCCGCGCGTGAGCGTGTATGTCGGCATCTAGTCGGTCTTAAGGGTTGTGGAGAAGGGCGCGAAGCTTTGGGTCTCGCGCCCTTTTTTGCGCCTATCCGACGCCGGCCATTTGCGACACGAAGACGCTGACAAAACCCGCGACGAGCATGACACCGGTCGTCAGCAAAAGCCGCCACCCTAAAGACCGCCCGCCGAGAAAAAGGGCGATGGCGCATTTCGCGACGGTATTGGCCAGCGCCGCGATTACGATGGCGACGACCGCGACCTGAGCGGTCCCGCTCTTGGCGAACTCCGCCATGGACAGCGCGATGGCGTCGACATCTGTCAGCCCCGAGATCGCGGCGACCACGTAGACGCCACTTGAGGAAAAGTTGTCCTGCGCAATCTTGACGGCAACGAGCACCACGGCAAAGAAGGCCGCGAACTTCGCTGCCTCGGTGAGGCTGAACGGGTTTGCGATTTGCAAACCGCTGGCCTGCTGCTTTGGAGCTCCATCACGCTGGTAGAAGACCAATGCAAACGCGCCGATAACCAGCCCCATCACGCAAAACGGGACGAGAATCGGCGCCAGCAGTGCGCTGTTCACAACCGCCACCAGAACCAAGACCCGGGCGAACATAACCGCCCAAGCCAGCAGGATGCCGCAAGCGAGCGCGACCGTGTTGTTCGGGGTAACGCGCGCCTCCCGGGAGAATGACAAGGTCACCGCCGTCGAAGAGACCAGGCCGCCGGCGAGCCCCGTGACGAGCGCCCCCCTGCCGGGCCCGAGCCAGCGGGTCAGCGCATAGCCAATCAACGAGAGGCTGGAGATCAGGATCACCAGAAGCCAGAGCTGATATGGGTTCAAGGCGCCCCATGGATCGACCGGACGGTCAGGCAGGAGCGGAAGCGCGATGAAGCTCGCGATCAACAGCCGCAGTCCCGCGAACACATCGTCCCAGCCGAGCTTGCCCACGAACCCGTGCAGCGGCTCCTTGTAGGCGAGCACGGCCGCGGTGATCACGCCTAAGCCGATCGCGATCTCCGAGAAGCCAAGCATTACGACGGCCCCGAGCACGAAGACGACGATGGCGGCCACTTCCGTGGTAAGGCCGACATAGCGCGTCGTCTCCCGCGTCGTTACGAGATAGCCCACGACCGCGAACGCACCGACGATCAGAAGCGCCGCTGCAAGAATCCAATAGGTGTCAAGCTCGCGCGATAACCACCCGGTGCACGCCCCAAACAAGGCAAGCAGGATGAACGTCCTGAGACCCGCCGTTTGACCGGTCTCAGTCTTCTCCGCCTTGTGCTTCTGACGTTCGATACCGACCAAGGCGCCGAGCAGAAGCGCGATGGCAAAATCGAAAGCGACTGCGGCCAGGTCTTGCTGCTCCATCCGCGCCAGTCTCCGTCCAACACTGCGCGGGGCATCCCCCGAAAGTTAGGCGGCTTGCCGCCGCTCGGGGTACAGCACGGTGAGCCCATCGCGGGTCGCCGTGGTGATGCCACGTTCTGTGATCAAGCCGGTCACGAGACGGGCAGGCGTCACATCGAACGCATAGTTCGCGGCGGGACTCCCCGGCGGCGCGACCGCCACAGTGGCGATCGATCCGTCCGGCAGTTGCCCCGTCATATGCGTCACCTCGCGCGCATCGCGTTCCTCGATCGGTACCGCGCGGCCGTCATCCAGTGTCCAATCGATGGTTGTGGAGGGCAGCGCCACGAAGAACTGAACGCCGTTATCCTTGGCGGCGAGCGCTTTCAGATAGGTGCCGATCTTGTTGGCGACATCGCCATTGGCCGTGGTGCGGTCCGAGCCCACAATACACAGGTCGACGAGCCCCGCTTGCATCAGGTGGCCACCGGTATTGTCGGCGACGATGGTGTGGGGCACGCCGTGGGCACCGAGCTCGAAGGCCGTGAGCGAAGCACCTTGATTGCGCGGCCGCGTCTCGTCCACCCAAACATGCACGTCAAGCCCGTCGTCATAAGCCCGGTAGATCGGTGCGAGCGCCGTTCCCCAATCCACCGTAGCGAGCCAGCCAGCATTGCAATGGGTCAAGATGTTGACGCGCTTGCCACCCTTCTTCTCGGCGTGAGCTTGGATCAGGCCGACACCGTGTTCGCCGATCCGACGGCAGGCCTCCACGTCGTCATCGCAGATCTCGCCGGCTCGCGCGAAAGCGGCGGCCACGCGCGCGCCCTGCGGAATGTCAGAAAGCGCCGCCTTCATCTCCCCCAGCGCCCACCGCAGATTCACCGCGGTTGGCCGCGTCGCGGCAAGCACCTCGCACGCACGCTCCAGGGCCGCGTCGGAGGCGTCCCCCCGCATGGCCAGCGCCACGCCATAAGCGGCCGTGGCCCCGATCAGCGGCGCCCCGCGCACCTGCATGGTCGAGATGGCGCGCGCCGCGTCCTCCAGGGTTCGCAAGGCAACGATGTCCAGAGCGAAAGGTAGTTTCGTCTGATCGATGATCTCCGCCGAGATACCATCTTGCCCAAGCCAGATGGTGCGGAAGGGCTTGCCGTCGATGTTCATGAGCCTTCTTTAGCACACCCTCGACGGCAAGTAGAGAACGCGCGCCCGCAAATCGAGCGGCTTCGCTCTAATCACCTTCAAAGTCGATGAGCGTGTGGCACTCCACGCCGAGCTCTGCGAGACGCGCGCAGCCCCCAAGGTCGGGCAGGTCAATGACGAAGGCCGCGCCCACGACGTCCGCCTTCAGACGGCGCAGCAGCTTGACCGCCGCCACGGCCGTACCGCCGGTGGCGATCAGATCGTCCACCAAGAGCACCGGTTCGCCCGGGCTCAGAGCGTCCTCATGGACCTCGATGACATCGACGCCGTATTCCAGCTCGTAGTCCTCACCGATCGCCTTATGGGGCAGCTTCCCCTTCTTGCGGATCGGAACGAACCCGCAATGCAGCCGGTCGGCAGCGGCACCCCCCAGGATAAAGCCGCGCGCCTCGATCCCGGCAACCGCCTCAACGCGACGGTCCCGGAACGGCGCCACCAATTTCTCGATCGCACCGCGAAACCCGGAAGGGTGCCCAAACAGCGTGGTGATGTCGCGAAACATGATGCCGGGCTTTGGGTAGTCTGGAATGGTCCGGACGAGACCTTTGAGATCGATATCGGTGGTCATGGTGTTGAGGTCTCCCGCGCGCAAGTCAACGCGCCTTGATACTCGAAGGACGGGCCACTGGAAAGGCGCACGCCTCAGCCGTTCAAAACCCGGCCGGCGACCGCATCGAGCTTCCTCAGAAGCGCGGGGTCGCGCGCGTCCGGCGCCGTGATGATGGCCGTGTCGAGCGCGCGGTCTGAGCCAATGGGACAGGGCTCGTGCTCACGCGGGAAATCCCGCGCTAGGCGCGCGACGAGCCGCGCCGCCTTCTCCGCATTCGCCGTGAGCACGCGGATGATGTCCTGGACGGTCACAGCGTCATGGTCGGGATGCCAGCAATCGAAGTCGGTGACCATGGCGACCGTGGCGTAGCAAAGCTCTGCCTCGCGGGCGAGCTTGGCCTCCGGCAAATTGGTCATGCCGACGACCGAATAACCGAGCTCCTTATAGGTGAGGCTCTCGGCAAGCGTGGAGAATTGCGGGCCCTCCATGCACACATAGGTTCCGTCACGCACGAACGGGATGGCCTCCGCCTCCGCGGCCTCAGCAATCCGCATACGCAGACGTGGCGCGGTGGGATGCGCCATGGAGACATGCGCCACGCAGCCTGTTCCGAAGAACGAGGTGGCGCGATTGTGCGTGCGGTCCACGAATTGATCGACGATCACGAACGTGCCGGGCGGCAGGTCCTCCTTGTAGGAGCCGCAGGCCGATAGCGAGATGAGGTCGGTGGCCCCTGCCCGCTTCATCACGTCGATATTCGCCCGATAATTGATGTCGGTGGGGGAAATCCTGTGCCCCGTGTCGTGGCGCGACAAGAATACAATAGGAAGCCCGTCGATGTCGCCCAGACGCACGGCCGCGGACGGCGCACCCCAGGGGCTGTCGATACGCTCCTCGCGCACGTTCTGAAGCCCGGGCAGATCGTAAAGACCCGAGCCGCCGATAATGCCGAGCACTGCTTTGGTCATGCTTCCCCCAGTCGATAGCAAAAGGAGAGGCGGGTAGGTCCGCGAAAGGCGAGCTTACTCGCCGACATGCATATAGACCAAGACTCGGAGATGGCCGCGAGAGCGATCCGCACGGTCAGCGTCTCTTAAGCAGCGTTTTTCTGATCGCGGCGATGCAGACGCGCCCAAACAGCCCGCTTGGACAGATACATGATCACGGCGAAGACGAGCAGGAAGATTATGACCCGCGCGCCGACCTGGTACCGCTCTTCCAGCTTCGGTTCCGCCGCCCACATGAGAAAGGCGGACACGTCCTTGGCGTAGTTGGAGACCGTGGGCGGCGTCCCATCCGTGTAAGGAATGGACCCTTCCACCAGAACATTGGGCATGGCGATCTGATGTCCGGGAAAAGCCGCGTTGTAGTGCATGCCCTGGCTCATCTTGGTGCCTGCGGGCGGCTTCTCGTAGCCAGTCAGCAGCGCGTAGATGTAGTCCGGTCCGCCGGCGCGCGCCTTGGCCATGACCGAAAGGTCCGGCGGATAGGCGCCGTTGTTTGCCGCCCGCGCCGCCTGTTTGTTTGGGTATGGCGACCGGAAGCGGTCCGACGGGCGGCCGGGCCGCTGGAACATCTGGCCCGTATCGTCGGGCCCGTCCGTGATCTGAGATTGGGAGGCAAGGATCTCGACGGCCTCCGGTGAGAAACGCGGTCCGCCCGGCTCGCCGAGATTGCGGTACGACAGCAGGTTCATGCCATGGCACACCGAACAGACCTGCTTGTAGACAAGGTAGCCCCGTTGAAGCTGAGCCTGGTCGTAATAGCCAAAGGGCGGACCGAACGTCCAATCCTGCGCTTCGATCTTCACGGCCTCGCCGGCGGCCAACGCCGCGCCGGAAACCGGAAGCGAGACCATGAGTGCCGCGGCAAGTGTCCTGAGCCACTTCATTACGCCACCCCCTCGCTGACGGCTCCACGCGGTGGCGCCGGCGGCGCACGGGACGCCTTGGGGCCAAGAACGGACTCCGTGATGCTACCGGGGAGCTTCTTGGGTCGTTCGATCAGCCCAACGACCGGCATGATGATCAAGAAGAAGGCGAAGTAGTACGCGGTGAACACGCGGCTGAAGAACAGGTACCAGCCTTCCGGCGCCTGCGCGCCGAGATAGCCGAGCGCGATGCAGGTGATCACGAACAGCCAGAAGAACCACTTGTAGATCGGACGGTACTTTGTCGAGCGAATGCGCGACGTGTCCAGCCAAGGCACGAAAAACAGGATGCCGATAGACCCAATCAGCGCCATGACCCCCATGAGCTTGTCTGGGATCGCACGCAAGATCGCGTAGAACGGCAGGAAGTACCACTCCGGCACGATATGTGCCGGAGTCACCAAGGGATCGGCCGGGATGTAGTTGTCCGCGTGGGTAAGCAAGTTAGGCGCGTAGAACAGCAGGACCGCAAACAGGATGAGGAACAGCACGAGCGCGTAGCCGTCCTTGATCGTGTAGTACGGATGGAAGGGGATGGTGTCCTTTGGCGACTTCACCTCAACACCAGTGGGATTGTTGTTCCCGGGCACATGCAGAGCCCAGATGTGCAAGATCACGACGCCGGCGATGATAAACGGAAACAGGTAGTGAAGAGCGTAGAGCCGGTTCAGTGTCGGCTCTCCCACCGAGAACCCGCCCCAGATCCATTCGACCACCGAGGTGCCGAGCCCCGGGATCACCGAGTCCAACGATGAGAACAGGTTGGTGATTACGGTCACCGCCCAGAAGCTCATTTGGCCCCATACGAGCGAATAGCCCATGAAGGCCGTTGCGATCATAAGCAGCAAGATGAGCACGCCGAGAATCCACAACACCTCGCGCGGCGCCTTGTAAGACCCGTAGTAGAGCCCGCGAAACGTATGAATGAAGGCGGCGAGGAAGAACATCGATGCGCCGACCTGATGGGCGTAGCGCAACAGCCAGCCCCAGTTCACGTCGCGCATGATCTTCTCGATGGAATCGAACGCGCCCGCCGCGGTCGGCTGATAGTGCATGGCCAGCACGATGCCGGTGACGATCTGCGAGGCCAGCATGAAGGTGAGGATGCCGCCGAACGTCCATAGGTAGTTGAGGTTGCGCGGCGTCGGGAAGACCATGAACTGGTCATGCATCAAACGCGGAACCGGCAGACGCGAATCGAACCATCTTTCGATGCCGGTTGACGGCTTGTACGTAGAAGGATGCGCCATGGCCGGGTCTACCCGATTTTGATCTTGGTGTCGGACGTGAAGGTGTAGGGCGGGATGTACATGTTCTCCGGCGCCGGCCCGACACGGACCCGGCCTGACGTGTCGTACTGCGACCCGTGACACGGGCAGAACCAGCCGCCGTAGTCGCCCTTGTACTGACCCACCGCCTGGCCCTGCGGAATGCAGCCGAGATGCGTGCAAATGCCGATCATCACCAACCACGGCTCTTTCTCAGGCGCCGAGACGCGGTTTTCGTCCGTGGCCGGCGCATCGTCCGGCAGGTTGGCGTTGCGAGCCAGCTTGTCCAGGAGATCCGAGACGGGCGTGTCCTTAGCTTCCTCGACCTCCTTGGCCGTCCGGTGGCGGATGAAGATCGGCTTGCCGCGCCACATGACCGTGATCGCCTGCCCTTCTTCGATGGGCGCAAGGTCCACGTCGATCGTGGCCAGAGACAAGGTGGAGGCATCCGGATTCATCTGATCGAGCAACGGCCACAACATCATTGCGCCGCCGACTGCCGCAAAGGCGCCAGCGCCGATCAGGATCACGTCGCGCCGCGATGGATCGTCATCCGGAAGAAGGGAGGGATCAGTCGATGAATCGGAGTCAGCCACGGGCCCAACAACTCCTGACGATTAGAAGGAGCCAAAGAGAGCAATGCCCAGCCTCTCAGCCCCCAGATCGGCGCCAGCCGCGCCGAATTTTCGTTATTGGTCTCTCAGCACCGATATGCGGCACCTTTGGAGCGGCTTTCTGGCATCGGTTTCCCCCATTGTCCAGCACCCACCACGCCCAGTCTGTGGGCAAATTGGCGCATGCCTCTATTCCCTCTCCGTTATAGTAGATCATCCGGGGCTAAGTTGATCCCGGTCAACGCTGCTAAACTGCGTTCGCACGACGCAATTCCCACGATGAAGCCGCGACAAAGAGGACGGGGACGCAGGCTACCGCCTTCGACCAAAGTACGAACGGAAATGAAGCTCCAAGACCACGCAAAAGACCGCGCGAACAGCGCTGGCAAGACGCCGGTCGCAACCTTCGAGGCCAACAAGGCGCGGGCGCAAGACTGGTTTGAGTCCTTGCGCGACAGCATGCTTGCGGCGCTTGAGACCGTAGAGGACCAGGCGGACGGCGCGCCCGGCTGCGAAGGCAAACCGGCCGGCCGCTTCACCCGTACGCCTTGGACCCGCGAGGACGGCGGCGGCGGCGTCATGTCTTTGATGTCGGGACGCGTCTTCGAGAAGGTCGGCTGTCACGTCTCAACCGTCCACGGCGAGTTCCCCGAGGCGTTCGCCAAGCAGATCCCGGGCGCAGCCGAAGATCCGCGCTTCTGGGCGTCGGGCATGTCCTTCATCGCCCATCCGGTGAACCCCAACGCGCCCACCGGCCACATGAACACCCGCATGGTGGTGACGTCCAAAGGCTGGTTCGGCGGCGGCGGCGACCTGACCCCCGTATTGAACCGGCGGCGCATCCAGGAAGACCCGGATTCCCAAACCTTCCATGCCGCCATGAAGGCGGCATGCGACGGGCAGCCCTCTGCCGACTATCCGCACTTCAAGACCTGGTGCGATGAGTATTTCTACCTCGCCCATCGCAAGGAGCCCCGGGGCATTGGCGGCATCTTCTACGACTATCTGGACAGCGGCGATTGGGAAGCCGACTTCGCCTTCACCCAAGAGGTGGGGAAGCACTTCGTCTCGGTCTATCCCGAGATCGTCGCCCGCAATATCGAGACGCCTTGGACCGACGAGGATCGGGAGGAGCAGCTCATCCGCCGGGGCCGCTACGTGGAGTACAACCTCCTCTACGACCGCGGCACCATTTTCGGGCTGAAAACCGGCGGCAATGTCGAAGCGATCCTGTCCTCCATGCCGCCTTTGGTGCGGTTTCCCTGAGCTGGCCCCTACCCCCGGACGCCGGCATACATGAGGGGCGGGGTGGCCGTGGCCGGGATGGCGCTGCCGGCGGTCGCGGCCGGGGCCAAGCGGCCATCGAACAGCGGAGCGTTGAAGCTGAGGCCGACGAGACCCAGGGCAAGGCCCGTAAGTACCAGAACCGCAACGATTTTCCGCATTTTTGTCTCCCTTCCTTCGGCAGGGTGAGCGCGTGCCTCGCGCATCACCTGTGCCTAGGTTTAGGGAGTGGCCGCTGAACCCAATCTGAGGCGGCCGTTCATCTGGCGTTTAGGTTGGCAAATCCCCCCAAAGGTCCCACTTGCCAAGGGGTTCAGCATCCCCCATGTTCTTAACACCGGGCGCTCTTCGGGGCGCGGACTTGGACGACGGCAAGTGACTATCGCGGCGAAAAGCTCGACCCTTTCCTGACATCTGACGACGTCGTGGGCCCCTGTTCTGCGAGGGGGGGCCGGCGGTCCGCTATTTTGAAACGACCAACGGGAAAGGACTACCCCATGTCTCGTGTCAACGGCACAGTGAAGTTCTTCAATCACACCCGCGGCTTCGGCTTCATCCAGCCCGAGGACGGTGGCAAGGACGTGTTCGTTCACGCCACGGCGCTGGAGCGGGCCGGTATTCCGGCGATCAACGAGGGCGACAAGGTCTCCTTCGAGATCGAGGACGACCGGCGCGGGCGCGGCAAGCAAGCCGCCAACGTGCAGCTCGCGTAAGCGGCCTGAAAAATCGAACTTCAAGAGCCGCCGGGCCTTGCGCCCGGCGGCTTTTTTCGTGCCTTGGCAGGGCTCTAGCCCGTTCAGACAGGGTTCATCTTGCCGGCCCTAAATTGCCTCAAATCGGAGCCAACTCCGGTTCACCCTATCCCTGGGGGGCACCCTCAACTTGCGAGAGACGGGCCTGCTCGGCTCTCCCACAAAGGAATGCGACTATGGGCAAGACCACGGGCAAGACAGTTTTCGTAGCTTTCCTTGCCGCTGCGCTTGTTGGACTGACGACCCTGATGCTGGCGACCCCGGCGGAGGCCGGCCGCTATGGCAAGGGCTACAAGGGCGGCCGCCACATTCACCATCACTACCACAAGCGCGATAACGGCATCGGCGCGCTCGGCGCCGGCCTTCTGGGCTTCGGCGTCGGGGCCATTGTCGGCAGCGCCCTCACCCCGCGCGAGGTCTATGTGGCGCCGCCACGGCCGGCCTATCGGCGCGCCGGCTATGGTCCGCCGCCCTGGACGCCGGATTGGTACACCTACTGCTACTCCCGCTATCGGAGCTTCGACCCGAATACGGGCACCTTCATCGGCTACGACGGTTACGAGCGTTTCTGCCGGTAACGCAACCGCTTGAGGTTCAGCGGCCCCGCTGGTTCCGGCCGGCGGGCCGCTACGGTTAACCTTGGGATTGGCCGACTCGGTTTGACTGACTTGGGTCGCCCGCCTGCGGCAACAGCGTCTGCGATAAAGCCGCTTTGTGCCTTGAACGCGCCCCGGCAACGGCCCAAAATCCGGACCGAGTCCAACGAGCCGCCGCGAGGCTCGGCGGACCAGTCGGTCTCGCGTGTCTGGAAACCCCGTGTGCTCGGGAAACCCTGAAGGGCTCTTGAACGACCATGCCGTCGATTGTCGCCGAACCCGCAATCACCGAGACGTCGCGCGATCAACCGAACGCTGCGGCTGATCGGGAAGCACTTCAGAAGGTCAAGCCCTATCAGGGCATGGTGGCGTGGCCGACTGTCTTTCTTGCTATCGGCATCGTCGCCGCATTCGCGTTGGTCACCACGCTGGCGACTATGAGGATCATCCCGCTCTGGCTTGGGCTGATCCTCAACACCTTCATTCTGTATGCGTCTCAGACGCCGCTCCACGAAGCCTGTCACGGCAATATCGCCGGCCGGGATTCCCGCTGGCTCTGGCTGAACCATCTCGTCGGCTTTGTCTGCGGCAGCATCCTGCTGCACGAGTACAAGGCCTTCCGCTACATGCACCTGGCTCATCACCGGGACACCAACGACCCGGAGCTAGATCCCGATCATTGGGTCGCGGTGAAGAACCCATTCAAGGTGCTGTTCCGCTGCCTGACAATCGTTTGGTGGTATCACCAGTTCTATTGGAAGCACATTGCCTTCCACCCGCACATTCCGGGCATGCGGCCGCTGGCGATCCATATCGCGGTGATGCACGCGCTCTATTATGGGCTTGCTCTTGGCTTGGCGGTGATGGGTTACTGGCGCGAGGTTCTGATGCTGTGGATCTTCCCGCACATCCTCGCCTCGGCGTTGATCATCTATTTCTTCGCCTACCTCACCCACAAGCCGCACAAGGTTCATGAGCGTTATCGCGACACCAACATCTTCTGGGTGCGGGGCAAGATCATCGAGCCGGTGGTGAACTGGCTTTACATGTTCCAGAACTATCATCTCATCCATCACCTGTTCCCGCGCATCCCGTTCTACAAATACGGCGACGCCTTTCGCGACCTGAAGCCGGTCCTCGATAAGGAACAGGCGCACATCTACGAGTACGATTTCGGCCCGCAGACCAAGGCCGAAGCGCGCTCGTCCTCCTGAAACCGGCTCGCCGCCACGGACCCTCCCTGCCCCGGTCGCGACGTTGCGGCCTCTTCGCGTCTCACCCATAATCGGCTCACTCGTTTCTCGGCACGGGCTTGGGGGAAGGCAAGATGGGCCGGCCATTGCGCAGCATCACCATCGTCGGTGGCGGCACGGCGGGCTGGCTCGCCGCCGTCTTTCTCAACCGCTTCTGCCGCTCCAAAGATGCCAAACATCGGCTTGAAATCACGCTGATCGAGTCGCCCACAATCCCCATTGTGGGCGTCGGCGAAGCGAGCTTGCCCGGCATGGTGGTCCTGCTAAACCAGCTTGGCGTGTCGGAGTCCGAATTCCTCAAGGCGACGGACGCCACCTTCAAAGTCGCGGCGCACTTCATAAATTGGAACCACGATGACAAGGGGAAGCCGGTCGAGTTCTTGAACATCCTCAACGCGCCCAGCGCGATCGACGGCCGGCAACTAGCTGAGTATTTCGTCACCTTCGATCCGGCGCGCGCGGACGCCGATGCCGGGCTCGCCTATGCACGCACCTTTTCGCCTGTGGTGGAAATCGTTCGCGGCAACCTCGCTCCGCGCCGGCCAGGCGCGCCTGAGTTCAGTGGCGAGGTTGGATACACCTATCATTTCGACGCCACGAAGGTCGCCGGCTTCTTGAAAGACGTCGCGACGAGCCGCGGCGTAAAGCACGTCCTGGACGACGTCGACGCCGTCAATCTCGACGAACGGGGATTCGTCAAGTCGCTGAACCTGCGCCGCCAAGGCGAACATGCCATCGATCTCGTCATCGACTGCACCGGCTTTCGCGGTTCGATTCTACAGCAGGCTCTCGGTGAACCGTTCGAGCCCTACGGCGACTATCTTCTGAACGACCGTGCGGCGGTCGTGCAAATCCCACACAAGGATCCCCGCATCATCGCGCCAACGACACGGGCGACAGGTTTCTCTGCCGGCTGGAACTTCAACATTCCGCTGACGACCCGCGTCGGCACGGGCTACATCTTCTCCAGCAAGTTCATCTCCGATGACCAAGCCGCAGAAGAGCTTGTCGCGTTCTACGGCGATCAGGCGAAGGGACACGAGCCGCGGATCATCCCAATGCGGACGGGCCGTGTGCGCAATGCGTGGGTCAAGAACTGCGTGGCGCTGGGGCTCTCCAGCGGCTTCATCGAGCCATTGGAGGCGACGGCCATATTTATTACCGATTTGGGCGTGCGCTGGCTGCATCACTATCTGCCGACGCAAGACTTCGAGCCGGAGCTCGCCGCCGCCTACAATCGGCAGATCAGCCGCGTGTTCGAGGAGGTGCGCGACTTCGTGCAGCTGCACTATCACCTCAACAATCGCCAGGATACCGCGTACTGGAAAGCGGCTCGCGAGATGCCCCTGTCCGACCGGCTTCAAGAGAATCTCGAACTATGGCGGCGCGTGGTGCCGGAAGGCTTGGACCTGGAAAGCGCCTATCTCTTCAGCAATCCTGTCTACGCGCTTTTGCTGATCGCCAAGGGCTTCTACAAGGACGCGCACTTGGCGAGGGGTCCGTTTTTGAGCCGCACCGCCTACGACCGCTACCGTGCCGCCGAGCGCAAAGCGCGGCCGGGTCAGCTTGAAGGCCTCATCAGCCATGCGGAGTTTCTGAAGACCGGAGGCAAAGCAGCGGCCACCCCATTCATGGGCGCGCCGCCGGGTGTGGCCCCCGCTCTTGCACCGGCCGGTACGAAGATCAGGCTTCCGACGCAGCCGGCACATCGAGCGGCCCGGCGCAAGCCGAAGCCCCGGTAACGGGGCCACCACTTCAAATAGAGAGTTCGGCCTTCATCAACGAAAGATCATCGGGGTCGCGCCGCACAGTGAAGCCAAGGCTCTCAGCCAAGTGTAGCATCGGCTCGTTGAGCTCGTGGATCGAGCCCCAAATGCGCGTGTAACCCATCTCCTTGGCAACAGCGAAGACCGTCTCCAGCGCTTGTCTGGCCAGTCCGAGTTCTTGGGCTTCAGGGCGCAACGAGACGGAGAACTCGCATGATGTACCATCCGGCGCGCCGGTGATGCGGGCGCCCCCAAGAATTTCACCTTCAAGCTCGCCCCACCCCTCCAGGACCACGCATAAATCGCGCTTCGGGTCGGGCATGCAGAATTCGAGCGCCATCTCATCGGTGAGATGCGGCACCGAGTGCAGCATGCGAAACCACTTGGACGCATCCGTCATTGCGTCGTAGCCGCGCATGAGCGAGGGCGCATCGGACGGACGAATGGGGCGGACGGCATACGACCGTCCGTCCTTGCCCGTGACAGCGCTCGCCGAACTGTCCAATTGCTCCCGTAGGGTCATCCTGCCTCTCTTGCCCGGTCCCGCGAATTCCAAAGACGGGGTCGCGACGGCGACCTCCGCGCTTCGCGGCACGGACTGCAGACCTTACAAAGCCAGAAGGTGGGGAGGATTTATGTCGGACGCATGTTCATTTTTGACGCAGATTGGACCCAGCCTACAGGCGCCAAGGAGAGCGACACGAGGTGCGTCACCTCAAGCGGTCTTCCGGGCCACGATGAAAGGCGTCGATGTGCTGGCCCCAAAATGCCGCGTCTCCATAATCTCAAAACCTTGAGCCCGGATACGGTCCTGAAGGTCCGATTCCGTCTCGAACCGCACAAAGGGCGCCTTCCCGATCGCTTGCATCAGCGGCAGAGCGAGCTTGATCAGCCGGTACTTCAGCGGCAGGCCCGCCCCGGAGCTGCAGAATGTCTTGGAGATGAACACGCCTCCCGGGCGGAGCAACGAACCGATCTTGCCCAAGTCCTCGTCGGGATTGGGGAGAAGATGGATCAAGTTGAAAGCGAGCACAGCATCGAATGGCCCGTCGGCTGCTGAGATATCGCCGACGCTTGCTGTCTTGAACTCGGCGTTCACAGCTTCTTGGGAGCGGGCCTTCTGCTGAGCGATCTCGATCATGGTGGTCGAGATGTCCGTGCCGAGATACGACGTCACACTCTCGCAAAGATACAAGGCCGTCGTGCCCGTGCCGCATCCGACCTCAAGTACCCGGTCGTCATCGCCCAGATAGGATCGCGTCCGGTCGAGTGTTGCCCGATAGGCGTTCATGTCCTCGATCGGCTTCTGTGCGTATTTGACCGCCGACTTGTCCCAAAACGTCGTGGCATCGATCATCGTCACCTTCCTTTCACCCGAGACTTAACCCATGCCATTTTGAAAAGAGAATTGCCAAAATACGCAGCTCGTATATGCAGATTTGCATGAATTGGCAGGCCATCTCCTTTGATTGGAACCAGGTCCGCGCATTTCTCGCGACGGCCGAAACTGGCTCGTTCTCCGCAGCCGCGCGGGCGCTCAAGCTGGCCCAACCCACCTTGGGCCGTCAGGTGGCCGCGCTCGAAGCAAAGCTCGGCGTGCTCCTCTTCGAGCGCGCGGGCCGCGCGCTCATCCTGACCCGGTCGGGCATGGACCTTCTGGAGCATGTCCGCGCCATGGGAGACGCCGCCCACCGCATCTCCTTGGTCGCCTCCGGCCAAAGCCAGACCGTCGACGGCCTCGTACGGGTCACGACCACAAATGTGATGGCCGCCTACCTGCTGCCGCCGGCCATGGAGCAGCTTCACAAGATGGCGCCCCGTTTGGAGATCGAGATCGTCGCGTCCAACGACATTCGCGATTTGCAGCGTCGCGAGGCCGACATCGCCATCCGCCATGCACGGCCCGAACAACCGGACCTCATCGCGCGCCTGGTTGCAGAAGCGGAGGCCCATCTCTATGCCTCGCGAAGCTACCTCAAGCAGCATGGCCGACCCCGCTCGCCGGCGGACTTGGACGGCCACCACATCATGAGCTTTGGGGACCACGAGATTACGATCGGCTATCTCAAACAGCTGGGCTTGAGCGCAACGAAAGAGAACTTTCGCCTGGGCTCCGAATGCGGCGTCGTCGCGTGGGAAATGGCCAAGCATGGTTTGGCGATGTGCCTGATGTCTTCGGACGTCGCGGCGAAGACGCCCGATGTGGAGCGGGTCTTTCCGGACACCCCGCCAGTGACCTTTCCGATTTGGCTCACAGCCCACCGGGAACTCGCAACGAGCCGCCGCATTAGGCTCGTCTATGATCTGCTCGACGATTTTCTCTCGGCTAAGAAGCCGTCCTAGCTGCTATTCGAACTTCAAGTCCGCCGGCGAGATCAGCACCCCGAACTGCTGGCACCAAATCACCACGCTCGGATAGTCCTTCAAATTGACGCCGGCGGGGATCGCGTAGTTTTGACTGCCTTCGAAGGCCCGCAAGCGTCCAAGGTCGACATACATCGTGTTCTTGACTTCGCCTGAATCCCGGATGTCTGCTTTCGGGACGAGATAGACGTGGTAGTCCGGCCCCGGCCCGACCTCGAAGTCCTCGCCGAGGAAGACTGTGCTGGGATAGACGCTGACGCTGCCCTTGCCGTAGTGCACCGGATCGTTGGGATCGGCGTGGATGAAGGTCCCTTTGGCCACCAGCGCACCGGTCTCGTCGCGGCTCAGTGTTTCCTGAGCTGCCGGCGGAGGAAAGATATAAGGGAACGCGAAAATCCCGATGCCGAAGCCCACGATTACGCCGATCAGGCCACCAGACAGAAATCCCTTCATGAATCGCCACATGGCTTTCGCCTCCCGAACCCTGACGGAGCTTAGGAGCTTGCCATGGCGGCGCGATGAAGGCGAGTGCGCTAGTGAAGACGCAGCTCGCCGGCCACGAAGCTGAACTCGCTCGGCGCAACCAGCGTCCGGTGCGCCACCCGCACGCGGTAAAGCGGCCCCTCAAGATTGGTGTCCCAGAAATCTAGGAAATCGGTGAGCTTGGGAAAGCGCGGCGCCAGGTCGTAGTCCTGCCAGACATAGCTTTGGAGAAGCTTGGGGTGGTCGGGCAGCCGGTAGAGAATCTCGGCGGTGGTCAGCGAATATCCAGCGATCTGGCGAGCAAATGCCTGGTCCATCAGTCCTCGTCCCTGTTTGGCCCACATCTTCTTGGTCTGTTGATGCTACGGTCGGACTCCGCTTGCGTCCAGGTTATTTCATGAGCAATTTCAGTGTATTGGCAGCAGCCCGGGGAGAGTGCTGATTATCTGGCACTCTCCCCTTGAAAGTGCCAAAAGCGGATTCTACATACCGGTCGGGCCGACCCGCTTCCGGGTCAGGCCCATTTCTCGACAATCTGTTAGGAGGAGATCGCAAGATGAAGTTTCGTCCATTGCATGACCGCGTCGTGGTGCGTCGGATCGATGAGGACGAACGGACCCGTGGCGGCATCATTATCCCCGACACCGCGAAGGAGAAACCGCAGCAAGGCGAGGTCGTCGCTGTGGGACCCGGCGCGACCGACGAGGCGGGGCGCCAACAGCCGCTGGATGTCCACCCAGGCGACCGTGTGCTGTTCGGAAAATGGTCCGGCACCGAGGTCAAGATCGACGGCGAGGACCTGCTCATCATGAAAGAGAGCGACATTCTCGGCGTCCTTGAGGCAACCGCCGCAAAGAAGAAGGCGGCGTAACCACTTTAGACCAACATTTTTCCACCACCCGCGCGCGACCAAACGAACGGCGCCGCGAGGTGAGGCCGACTAGGAGCAAGAAGCAATGGCTGCAAAGGATGTGAAGTTCTCTCAAGATGCCCGCGAGCAAATGCTCAAAGGCGTCGATGTCTTGGCCAACGCGGTCAAGGTCACCCTTGGCCCCAAGGGCCGCAATGTCGTCCTGGAGAAAGCCTTCGGCGCGCCGCGCATCACCAAGGACGGTGTGACGGTCGCCAAGGACATCGAGCTTGAGGACAAGTTCGAGAACATGGGTGCCCAAATGGTGCGCGAGGTTGCCTCCAAGACTGCCGACGAGGCGGGCGACGGCACCACCACTGCAACGGTCCTGGCCCAGGCGATCGTCAAGGAAGGCGCCAAGTCCGTTGCCGCGGGTTCAAACCCGATGGACCTGAAGCGTGGCGTCGATCTCGCGGTCACCGCGGTGGTCGAGGCGTTGAAGGACAAATCCAAGAAGGTCACGTCCAACGAGGAGATCGCGCAGGTCGGCACGATCTCGTCCAATGGCGATCACGAGATCGGAAAGTTCATCTCCGACGCGATGCAGAAAGTCGGCAATGACGGCGTGATCACCGTGGAGGAGGCCAAGAGCCTGCAAACCGAGCTTGAGGTGGTCGAGGGCATGCAGTTCGACCGTGGCTACATCTCGCCCTACTTCATCACCGACGCCGACAAGATGCGCGTCGAGTTGGAGAACCCCTATATTCTCATCGACGAGAAGAAGCTCTCCAACCTGCAATCCATGCTGCCGCTGCTGGAGGCTGTTGTGCAGTCAGGCCGTCCGCTCCTCATCATCGCCGAGGACGTGGAAGGCGAGGCGCTGGCCACGCTCGTGGTCAACAAGCTGCGCGGAGGCCTGAAGGTTGCAGCCGTCAAGGCGCCGGGCTTCGGCGACCGCCGCAAGGCCATGCTGCAGGACATTGCCGTTCTCACCGGCGGCCAGGTCATCTCCGAGGACCTCGGCATCAAGCTGGAGGGCGTGACCCTCGATATGCTGGGCCAGGCGAAGAAGATCGTCATCACCAAGGATGACACCACCATCGTCGACGGTGCCGGCAAGAAGGCGGACATCGAGGCGCGCGTCGCCCAGATCCGCGCGCAGATCGAGGACACCAGTTCCGAGTACGACCGCGAGAAGCTGCAAGAGCGGCTGGCGAAGCTCGCCGGCGGTGTTGCGGTGATCAAGGTCGGCGGCGCCACCGAGGTCGAGGTGAAGGAGAAGAAGGACCGCGTGGACGATGCGTTGAACGCGACCCGCGCGGCCGTCGAGGAAGGCATCGTGCCGGGCGGCGGTGTGGCTCTCGTGCGCGCGATCGAGGTGCTCGACAAAGTCAAGGGCGCCAATGACGACCAGAAGGTCGGCGTCAACATCGTACGCCGCGCCCTGCAAGCGCCCTTGCGTCAGATCGCCGAGAATGCGGGCGAGGACGGCGCCGTGGTCGTGGGCAAGATCCTCGACAAGGACCAGTACGCTTACGGCTACAACGCCGCCACGGGCGAGTACGGCAACCTTGTGAAGCAAGGCGTGATCGACCCCGCCAAGGTCGTGCGCACGGCGCTACAGGATGCAGGCTCCGTCGCAGGGCTACTCATCACCACCGAGGCCATGGTGGCCGAGCTGCCGAAGAAGGCGGCGCCGGCCCCCGCCATGCCTGGCGGTGACATGGGCGGCATGGGCGGCATGGGCTTCTAGCCATATCGTGTATGTCCGCGTCGCGTGTGATGCGTTGAGGACAAATCGAGCCGCGCCTTCGGGCGCGGCTCTTTTCTTGTGTGCACACCAAAAAACTGCGGTACGCATACGCTATGACGAGCGGCGAACCACGAGGCGCCATCCGCGCCGGCATGGGCGGTTGGATCTACGCGCCCTGGCGCGGCACGTTCTATCCTAAAGGGCTCAGGCAAGCCGACGAACTCGCCTACGCCACGGCCCACGTCACGTCCATCGAAATCAACGCCACCCATTACCGGCTGCAGAGCCCAAAGAGCTTCAAGCGCTGGGCGAATACGGCACCGGACGGTTTCGTCTACTCTGTCAAAGGTCCGCGCATCGTCACCCAGCAAAAGGTCTTGGCCGAGACGGGGAAGTTCATCGAGCGTTTCGTCAGCTCAGGTTTGAGCGAGCTGGGGGACAAGCTGGGGCCGGTCCTGTGGCAGTTCGCGCCGTTCAAGAAATTCGACGCCGACGACTTCGCCGCTTTCCTGGATCTCCTGCCTCGCGAGTTGGAGGGGCAACGGCTCCACCACGTGGTCGAGGTCCGCCACAAGAGCTTTCAGGACCCCGCCTTGATCCGGCTCTTGCGCGAGCGCGGCGTCTCGCCCGTCTATGTCGACAGCGAGGACTACCCATCCATTCCCGACGTGACAGGCGACGTGGTCTACGCGCGACTGCAACGGGGCAGCGACGCGATCGAGACCGGCTACGCGACCGAAGACCTCGATGCCTGGGCAGCCCGCGCCAAGACATGGGCGGCGGGCGGCGCTCCGGACGACCTGCCTCGCGTCGACACCGCGCAGCGTCCCGACGAGAAACCACGCGACGTATTCGTTTACTTCATCCATGAGGGCAAGCAGCGAGCGCCCGCCGCGGCAAAAGCGCTGATCGAGCGGTTGGCTTAGGAGGCGAGCGCTTTGGCGCGCTGCAGAAGCTCGTCGCGGGTTTCGACAAAGCCGCCGTCGATCCATGCGGCCTCCGCTTCACGCAGGATCTTGCCAACGTCCGGACCCGTCACGGTCCCAAGCCCGGTGATGTCGGAGCCGCGCAACGGAAAGGTGGGCGCCGTCCAGCGCTCAGGCAGCGTCAGTGCCCGCCGCCAATCCGCATCGTCCGTCGGCGCAGCACAGTCTGCCCAAGCGAGGAGGACTTGAAGCGGAAACCGCTCCGGTCCGAGCCGGTACAGCAGCCGCCTGGCAGCCGCTTCATCAGGGAGCGCAGCGTCCAGGCTTTCATCGGCACCGAGCGCGAGGTCGGCTTGGTTCGCGTTCGATAGCTTGAACCGGGCAGCGAGCCTCTGCGCATCTTCGCGCACGTAAACGGCAAGCGCTGCAAGCCGCAGGATCGCCGCTGGCTCGCGCTGCAAAGCGTGTTCGATCCCGATCAGGCGCGACAGCCGCGACAGCCGCGGCGCGGCAGCCAGCAGGCCGCTCAACAAGCCCTGATCGAACAGCGCCTGGATCGCCGCATTGGCCCCTGGCGCGATAAGGATACGGCGCAACTCGCTGGCGACACGTTCGGCGGAGAGCTTCCGCATCCCGTCGCGCTGTCGCACGCAGGCCGCCAGTCCCTCGGCGTCGAGGGCGCCCGTCCCGTAATAGGCGTTGAAGCGGAAGAAGCGCAGGATGCGCAGATAATCTTCTTTGATCCGCGCGTCCGCCTCGCCGATGAAGCGGACGCGGCCCGCGATCAGGTCCGCGAAGCCGCCGAGCGGATCGTAGAGCGCGCCGTCCGCGTCCGCGTAGAGCGCGTTCAGCGTGAAGTCGCGCCGCTTTGCATCCTCGGTCCAATCCTCGGTGAACGCGATCTTGGCCCGGCGTCCAAAGGTCTCCACATCGCGCCGTAGCGTGGTGATCTCGAAGGAGTGGCCGTCCACCACCACCGTCACCGTCCCGTGCGCGATTCCGGTGGGGACGGCCTTCAGCCCGGCCTTGCGCGCCAGCGTCATGACCGTTTTCGGCAAGGCCGTGGTCGCGAGGTCCACTTCTGTCACCTCGCGGCCCAGAAGCGTGTTGCGCACTGCACCGCCCACCGCGCGCGTCTCAATACCGGCTCCGGTGAGCGCCCCAAAGACCCGAACCGTCTCCGGCCGTTTGAGCCAGCCGGCGTCCTTCAGAGACGGCGGCGCCACGGCGCGGGAAGAGGAAGGCTCGGCCATGAAGACCTCTGAGGTCAGTCTACCCGACCCGGTTTGATCACACCGTCTTCCAGGACCGGCGGGTGGTAGGTGCCTTCGCGGTCGCCGCCCGTGAAATGCACCAACGCGATCATCGCGACGAGCAGGAGGGCGACGGCCACGGCGAACAGCCACAGAAACGGCGCGTCCTGCCACGCGGCCACCGGGGACAGACCCTTGATCCAAATCGCGTAGGCCGCGTAGAGCAGGAAGGGCAGCGCAAAAATCAGTAGTTCGATGAGGGCGATGCGCACCATCGGCGGGAGACTCTCCTGGTATTTCGATTTCGCGGAACTTTAGCTTCGTGCGCGCCTCAATGCGAGTGCACTTCAGTCGCCCTCCATGGGAAAGGGAAAGAACGCGCCGTCGCTCCACACCCCGGGTCCCTGCCCCGTCTCGACCGCGAACTCCGTGAGTTCGTAGTAGACCGGCCGTGTCAGCTGCGCCCGCAAGCCGTCGCGCACGACGACATAAGGGGCATGGCCACCCTCGGGCTCCTCGCGGAAGCCGATCTCGTGGCCGGGCCCCGCGGTCACCCAATCGTCCACATTGGTTCGGAAAGCGAGCCGCTGACCCCGGCCCTCACCTTCGCGCGTCATCTCGACGGCGGCGAACGGCTCCCCCTCGACCGCGATCGGGACCTTCTCCACAGGTGTGACGAGGAAGAACCCGTCCGCTTCGCGGCGCAACACCGAAGCGAATAACTTGACGAGTGGCTTCCGGTTGATCGGCCCGCCTTGGTAATACCAAGTACCGTCGCGGCCTATTCTCAAGCCGATATCCCCGCAAACATTAAGGTTTGGCAATATTGGCTTGCCTGGTTTGCCGCCGACTTGGGCAGATGCTACGAGTCTGGCTCTTTGAACTTCGTCAGGCATCACCATATTCGCCGTAATACAGCGGCTCTTTCAAGCCGCCCAAATTGGGACGTACAAGACAGGGACGCACCGCCGCCAACGGCATTGTGACCGAATTGCCGATCAAAGTGTTCCGCTTTTCCAGGCCTTTGGCCCTATAGTTTTCCATTCAGAGGATCGAGCGAAACTGGAGCCATGTCGACACTTGAATCCGAAACACAGCTGGTGGACCGCCTGGACGAGCTCGGCGCCAAGGTTCAGGACGTAAGAGAGACCACCGCAACCGTCATCTTCGGTCAGGACCGCGTGATCGATCTCGCCCTGATCACTCTTCTGTCCGGCGGCCACGCGCTCCTGATCGGCGTGCCAGGCCTCGCCAAGACGAGCCTGGTGGAGACCCTGGGCGCGGTGCTGGGCCTCGACAACAAGCGCATTCAGTTCACACCGGACCTGATGCCGTCCGACATCGTGGGCTCGGAGGTGCTGGAGGAGGAAGCCGGCGGCCGACGCGGCTTCCGCTTCGTCAAGGGGCCGATCTTCACCCAGCTCCTGATGGCCGACGAGATCAACCGCGCAAGCCCAAAGACCCAATCGGCGCTGCTGCAAGCCATGCAGGAGCACCACGTCACCATGGCCGGTGTGCGCCACGACGTGCCACTCCCCTTCCATGTGCTCGCCACCCAGAACCCGCTGGAGCAGGAAGGGACCTATCCACTGCCCGAGGCGCAGCTCGATCGGTTCTTGTTGCAGATCGACGTGTCCTATCCGGACGCGGATGCCGAGCGGCGCATGCTGTTCGCCACGACCGGCGTCGAGGAGCGGAATCTTAAGACGATCCTCTCCGCCGAGGAGCTGATGATGGCTCAGCGCCTGGTCCGCCAGCTGCCGGTCGGCGATCAGGTGGTCGACGCCATTTTGCAGCTGGTGCGGTCCGCTCGTCCCGGCACCGGGATCGACGCGACGATCGACGACATGATCGCTTGGGGCCCTGGTCCGCGTGCCAGCCAAGCCCTCATGCTGGCCGTTCGCGCCAAGGCAATGATGGACGGGCGGCTGGCGCCGTCAGTCGATGACGTCGTCGATTTGGCCGAGCCTGTCTTGAAGCATCGCATGGCGCTCACCTTCGGCGCACGCGCCGAAGGGGTCGATATGAGCGACATGATGGCTAGGCTCCTAGAACCCCTGAGGTAGCCAAGCCTTGGCCAAAGCGCAGGCGACATCGCTTCAGCCATTTCTGGCGGAGGAAGCCGAAGCCCATGGGCTCGCGGCGCGCATGCCTGCACTTCTCATCGAGGCGCAACGCGTCGCTCACACGGTGACGCATGGCACCCATGGGCGCCGGCGTCCGGGCCCGGGCGAGACCTTCTGGCAGTTCCGGCACTTCGACGCCAACGACTCTCTTGCCGGCATCGACTGGCGGCGGTCGGCAAGCTCCGACCAACTGTTCGTGCGGGAGCGCGAATGGGAGGCGGCACACACGGTTTGGCTGTGGGTCGATCTCTCGCCCTCGATGCGGTTCCGGTCGTCCCTGTCGAAGACCACCAAGGAAAGCCGCGCCGTCGTCCTGGCGCTTGCTTTGACCGAGCTTCTGTCGCGCGCCGGAGAACGCGTCGGGCTGTTTGGCGGCCTCCCTTTCACAGGCCGCTACGCCGGACGGAAGATCGCCGAGGTTCTGTTGAACGAGACGGCGGAGACGAGCCTGCCGCCGCCGGCCCGGCTCAGCCGCTTCTCAGAGTGCCTGCTGTTCTCCGATTTGCTGGAGCCCGTGGACGAGACAGTCGCGCGGCTCCAGGCCATCGCCAGCCAAGGGGTACGCGGTCATCTGATTCAGATCCTCGATCCCGCAGAGGAGACACTGCCGTATGCGGGGCGCACCGAATTCGCCGCCAGCGAGGGCGGCGACCGGTTGATCGCTGGCCGCGCGGAGAATTTGCGCGACAGCTATCTGAAGCGAATGAAGCGCCACCGCATCGACTTGCAGGAGGCCGCACGCCGCATGGGCTGGTCGCTCGTCGTGCATCACACCGACCGGCCGCCCGAGGAGGTGGTGCTCGCCGTCCATAGTCATCTCGCCGGTCTCGACCGCGACTATCGCTATCGCGCGAACGCCGCGGCTCCTGCGCAAACCGAGGCCAGCGCCTCATGATGACGCTCGGCCCCATAGGTTTCCTGCAGCCCTGGCTGCTCGTGGCGCTGGCGGCATTGCCGGCCATTTGGTGGCTGCTGCGGTTCACACCGCCGAGCCCGAAGGTCGTGGTGTTTCCACCAACGCGCCTCCTGAAGGACTTGAAGCCCACCGAGGAGACACCCGCTCGCAGCCCGTGGTGGCTCACGCTCCTGCGCATGCTGCTCGCGGCGCTGCTGATCTTGGCGCTGGCGCGGCCCGTGCTCAATCCCGACCGCGAGACCTTTGTCGGGGAAGGCCCACTCCTTCTCGTGGTGGACAATGGCTGGGCGTCCGCGGCCCATTGGAGCGCGCGGCGCGAAGCCATCGGTACCGCCATCGACCGGGCCGACCGTGATGGTCGCGCCGTCCTTCTGGTACCGACGGCGACAGTCCAGCCGCTTGGTGAGCCGCTTCCCGCCGACGAGGTGCGCGAACGCATTGCCGGTCTGGTTCCGGAGCCTTATGCCCCCGACCGCGAGCGCCTCGCCGCGACGCTTGAAGCGGATCTCACGCCGAATAGCGGCTACAGCGTCGTTTGGTTGACCGATGGCCTCGACTACGGTCAGGGCGAGAGCTTTGCGGAGCGCCTTGCCACGCTCGCGGACGATGGCGGCAGCCTGACCGTGCTCGAACCGAACGCCAGCGAGGCGCCACTGGCATTGGGGCAAGCCTCCGGCGAGGGCGGTGTACTGGCCGGGCGCGTGTTGAGCGGGACTGACGGCCCGCGCTCCGGCACGGTGAAAGCCCTGACCGGACGCGGCGAGCCGCTCGGCAGCGCCCCCTTCACGATCGAAAGCGGCGAACGCGAAGCCACCGCCGCGTTCGAGCTACCGCTGGAAATCCGCAATCAAGTCGCGCGCCTGCAAATTGATGGCGAGCGCTCCGCCGGAGCGGTTCATCTGCTCGACGCCCGCTCCCAATGGCATCGCGTCGGCATCGTTTCCGGTGAATCGCGCGAGGAAGCGCAACCGTTGCTGTCACCGCTCTATTATGTGGAGCGCGCGCTGTCTCCGTACGCCGACGTGATACGGCCCAAGGACCCGAACGTGGCGACCGCAGTGAACGATCTCATCGACAAGCAGCGGGTCTCCACGATTGTCCTGGCCGATATCGGCAAGCTGGTCGCCGGCACCCAAGAGGAGCTGGAAACCTGGCTCAATGACGGCGGCGTGTTGATCCGCTTCGCCGGTCCGCGGCTGGAGCAAGGCGGCGACGAACTGCTCCCTGTGGCGCTGCGCCGAGGCGGCCGCTCCTTGGGCGGCTCGCTGTCGTGGAGTACGCCCCAGCCGCTCGCCGCGTTCGAAGACAAGAGCCCCTTCAAGGGGCTCAAGATCCCCGACGACGTGCGCATCAACCGGCAGGTGCTGGCCGATCCAACCGTCGCCATGGATGCGGAAGTTTGGGCGGCCCTTGCCGACGGGACCCCGTTGGTGACGGCAGCCAAGCAGGGTGAGGGCTGGGTCGTCCTGTTCCACGTGACCGCCAATTCCGACTGGTCGAACCTCCCGCTGTCCGGCCTTTTCGTGGAGATGCTCCGCAGCACGGTCGCGCTTGGCCCGAGCCAAGTTGGCGCCGCTGTAAGCGAAGACGCCGCGTCCGTTGAGGCAGGTGCACCGACACCGACAACCACGACGGCCTTCGCGCCGATCCAAACCTTGGATGGTTTCGGCCAGTTGATCCCGCCACCCTTGCACGCGGCCCCCATCTCTCCGGAGACCTTCGACACCACCGAGCCGTCTCCGGAGCACCCGCCCGGTTACTACGGACCGTCGAACGCGGCCCATGCGCTGAATGTCGTAAGACCGCAGACCAAGCTGACGGCGCTCTCCGCCGTCGAAGGCGCAAGTACGGTGAGCGGCTACATCTTGAAGAAGCCCTTCGCCTTGGAACCCTGGCTCTACGTGGCCGCGCTGGCCCTGTTCGCCATCGACATTCTGGCCGTGCTCGCGTTGAGCGCAGGCTTCGGATTTAGGCGCCGGGGCGCCGTCGCCGCGGCCGTGGTGCTGGCACTCGCGCTCGTTCCGCTTGCCGCTGGGTCCACAAGCGCCGTCGCGCAGACACAGCCCGAGACGCCGTCCGCCGCCGACGCGGCCGAAGACTTCGCGCTGAAGGCCTCGCTCAAGACGCGTCTCGCCTACGTGATTACAGGCGATTCGGAAATCGATCGCACTAGCCAGGAAGGCCTTGGCGGTTTGAGCAAGGTCTTGAGCGCCCGGACCGCGCTTGAGCCCGGCGCGCCGATGGGCGTCGACATCGACAATGATGAGCTCTCGTTCTTCCCGGTGCTCTACTGGCCCGTGCGCGAGGACGCGGAGCCCATGTCCGACAAGACCTTGGCGAAGATCGATGCCTATATGAAACAAGGCGGCATGATCATCTTCGACACGCGCGACCAAGAACGCGTGTCCTACGGCGGCATGCAGGGCAAAGCACTCAATCGGCTGATCGGCCAGCTCGACATTCCGCCGCTTGAGCCGGTGCCGGAGAATCACGTCCTCACCAAGTCGTTCTATCTAATGCACAGTTTTCCGGGCCGTTGGGACGGTGGCTCGCTTTGGGTCGAGGCAGCACCTGCGGACGAGGCTGAGCGCAGCGAACGCGCCCGCCGCACCGACGGCGTCAGCTCCCTGGTGATCACGTCGAACGACCTCGCTTCCGCCTGGGCGCTCGATGAGGCGAACCGGCCGATCTTTCCCGTCGTGCCCGGCGGCGAGGTCCAGCGGGAGATGGCCTTCCGCGCCGGCGTAAACCTCGTGATGTACGCGCTCACCGGCAACTACAAGGCCGATCAGGTGCATATCCCTGCCCTGCTCGAGCGCCTGGGACAGTAGCGCCATGAGTTGGTCTATCGAGTTTCTCCCCTTCGTGCCCTGGCCGGTCCTGTGGATCATCACCGGGGTCGGCGTCCTATTGCTGGCGCTGCTGTTTTGGCGCGCACGGCGCGGCGCGATCTTGCGGCTTCTGGCCTTCGCTCTTTTGGTCCTTGCCCTCGCCAATCCGCACCTCAAGCAAGAGGACCGTGAGGCGCTGAACGACATCGTCACCGTCGTGGTCGACGACAGCCAGAGCCAAGCGATCGCCGGCCGGACCGAACGCACCGCAGAGGTGCGCGAGGCATTGGAAGAGCGCCTGAAACAGGTTCCCGACCTGGAAGTGCGTTTCGTGCGCTCCACCTCCGCGTCTGCCGACAATGAGCGTGACGGCACCATGCTGTTCACCGATCTCGGCCAAGCCCTGACCGACGTCCCGCCGGACCGTCTGGCCGGTGTGGTCATGATCACCGACGGCGAAGTGCATGACGTACCGGGCTCGGCCGCAGCACTCGGCTTCGAGGCGCCGGTGCACGCGCTCCTAACGGGCAAATCGGATGAGTTCGACCGCCGGCTTGAGGTCTTGACTGCCCCGCGCTTTGGCATCGTCGGCAGCATTCAGCCCATCGAAGTGAGGGTGAGCGAGACCCGCCCGTCCGGCGAGGAGTTCGTCACACTGACGATCACCCATCAGGGCCGGCCGCCCAGCAAGGAAATTGCCCGCATCGGCGATACGGTCGAGATTCCCGTCGAGATCGACCATGCCGGCCCGAACATTGTTGAGATCGAAACCGACAGCGCGCAAGGCGAGCTCACCGAGATCAACAACCGCGTCGTGCTAACGGTGGAAGGCGTTCGCGAGAACTTGCGCGTGCTGCTGGTCTCCGGGGAACCCCATGCGGGCGAGCGCACCTGGCGCAACATGTTGAAGTCGGATGCCTCGGTCGACCTGGTGCACTTCACCATTCTGCGCCCGCCCGAGAAGCAAGACGGCACGCCCATCAATCAGCTGTCGCTGATCGCCTTCCCGACCCGCGAGCTGTTCCAGGAGAAGCTCGAGGAGTTCGATCTGATCATCTTCGACCGCTACCAGCGGCGCGGCGTGCTGCCTTTGCTCTATCTGGAGAACGTCGCGCGCTACGTGGAGCGCGGCGGCGCCGTGCTCGTCTCCTCCGGCGATGACTACGCCTCTGCTCTCAGCCTATTCCGGACCCCGCTGGGTCAAATCCTGCCGGCGGTACCCTCAGGACGCGTGCTGGATGAACCCTTCAAGCCGGCGCTGACCGGCCTCGGCGGCAAGCATCCCGTGACCAGCGAGCTGCCCGGCGCGCGCGGCGGCGGCCCGAATGCCGATGAGCCCACCTGGGGCCGCTGGTTCCGCGTGGTCGATGTCAGCCCCCGCGACGCTGAAGTGCTGATGAAGGGCGCCGATGAGAAGCCGCTGCTTGTCATCGGCGAGCGCGGCAAGGGACGCGTGGCGCTGTTGTTGTCCGACCACACTTGGCTATGGGCCCGCGGCTATGACGGCGGCGGCCCCTATTCCGATCTGCTGCGGCGCCTCGCCCATTGGCTAATGAAGGAGCCGGAACTTGAGGAGGAAGCGCTCAAAGCCTCCAGTAAGGGACAGACCTTCATCATCGAGCGCCGCTCCATCGAAGACGAGATCGAACCGGTCACCGTGACCACGCCGTCCGGCAAAGAGGAGACGGTCACGCTCGACAAAGGTGCGCGCGGCGTCTGGCGCAAAGCAATCAATGTGGAGGAGCAAGGCGTCTACCGCGTTCGCTCCGGAGAGCTCGCCAGCATCGCCACCGTAGGCAACGCCAACACGCGTGAGCTTGCCGCGGTGACCGCGACGGACGGCCCGCTCTCTCCGATTCTGGAGGAGACCGGCGGCGGTGCATTCTGGCTCGGCCGCGCGGAGGGCGAAGCCGCCGCGCTGCCTCGGCTAGCCATGGTCCGCAGCGGTCACGTGATGCATGGCGGCGATTGGCTGGGCTTGCGCAAACGCGACGCCTATCACGTGAAAGGCGTGCGGCTCTTCCCCCTGTTCACCGGGTTCCTGGCGCTCGGCCTATTGCTCGGTCTACTCGCGGCGACCTGGTACCGCGAAGGCCATTAGCCGCCGGCGCGCACAGCCCTGACCAACCCTACCTTGCCCTCAAGTGCGCCGGTGACGAGCTCAGAGGCGAGGAGCCGGGCGGGATCCACCGGTCCCGGAAGCGTGATCTTGCCGGGACTTACGGGGACGAACCCGAAACGGCTGTAATACGGCATATCGCCTACGAGCAGCACGAGCTCGAACCCTTGCGCCTTGGCCTTTTCCAACCCGGCGCCGACCAGCGTCTTGCCGTAGCCGCTCCCCTTGACCGCAGGATCGACCACGAGCGGTCCGAGCAGGAGCCCGCCTTCGGCCTCGCCGATGCGGATCGCGGTGAAATGGATGCCGCCCACGAGACGGCCGTCCAGCCACCCGGCGAGACTGAGCGTCGACACCGGCGGCACGCCTTCGCGCACCCGGTAGGCTGTGCGCGCGAACCGCCCGGGGCCGAAAGCTCGGGCGGACAGTGTTGTCAGAACCGCTTCGTCGGCGGTGGTTTGAGGGCAGATTTCAAATGTGGTCATAGCATTGTGCACTTGCTCATCGAGGGAATGTCCCTCGCCGGCCGGGCAACGCACACGGGTCTTCGATGGAAGAGGACGAGGCGGCGGCGAGGCTCAAGCGGTCCGCGGGAAGCGGGCGCGCCCTCGTCGTCGGGAAAAGGCCGGAGCTGCGATCATCGTCCACATGACGGGCGGTGGCTTATCACGGGAGGCCCCCGCCGGTCCAGCGCTCCTTGCAAAGGTGCGGTTCGTGCGACATTTACGAACCCTCCGAAGTTCATTAAGTGTTATCGCCTCTCGTCACAGTGTTGAATCTGCTAGGCTAAAGACTGACGAGACGGGGGCCGCCAAGCGCCGCCCTGGACGGTCAAGCGGGGAAATTCTCGATGGCGGATACTGCGCAACTACTGGTTCTTTATCATTCGTCGTACGGCCACACCGAAACCCTGGCCTATGCGATCGCCCATGGCGTGCGCGCCGTCGATGGCGTCCAGGTGACGGTCAAACGGGTTCCGGAGTTGATGCCTGAGGAGGTCATGCGCGGCGCTGGGATGAAGGTGGAGCAGCCTGCCGAGATGGCCGACCCGCAGGAGCTGGCCAACTACGACGGGATTATCATCGGCACGCCGACCCGGTTCGGCAACATGTCCTCCCAGATGCGCCATTTCCTCGACCAGACCGGACCGCTCTGGGTCGCCGGCGCCCTCATCGGCAAGGTCGGCAGCGCCTTCGTCTCCACGTCGACGGGCGGCGGCAACGAGACCACCATCGTCTCTGTTCATTCCACCCTACTGCACCACGGCATGGTCGTGGTGGGCCTGCCATATTCCGCGCCCGACCTCCCGGACATCAGCGAGGTGAAGGGCGGCTCGCCCTATGGCGCCGGCACCATCGCAGCGCCCGACGGCTCACGGGTGCCGTCGCAGAAGGAGCTCAACCTTGCGAGCTTCCAGGGCCACCACGTCGCCAAGATCACCAAGAAGCTGGCCGGCGGCCTCGACTAGCCCGACCATTTCGGATCGAGCGGCGCGCCGCCGAAGATCTCGGCGAGACGCCGGCGCGTGCCCGCATCCGTCCTTGGCGGGACGTCGCCCGGCGCAAACATCTCAGCTTCGGCGATCTCTCCGAGTCGCAAATGCCCATCCCGCCGCACCCAGTCCCGGATGAGATAGACGGCGATATGGTCACCGGGAAAATTGGCGTTGTTGGAGAAGATGCCGTGCAGCACCGGCGGGCCTTTCAGCGTCACGCCCACCTCCTCATGGAGTTCGCGCGCAAGCGCATCCTCCAGCGTCTCACCCCACTCCACGCCGCCGCCCGGAAAGAACCATCCCGGTCGGTAGCTATGGCGCACCAAAAGCACCTTGTCTGATCCATCGATCACCACGCCCTGAGCGCCAAGCGTCATTCCCCGCCGCAGGCGCCAATAGGGCCGCAGAAGCCGCGTTACCAGGCGCGACCCAGCCTCGCCTCTGGGGCGTTCGCCGCTCACAGGCGCCGCCAAACTGTCTCAAAGAGCGTCATGAGCGAGCCTGTAGCAGTGAAGCATCGGCCAACACAACGGTCCGCTGCGGCCAAGATCGATTTGGCGAAGCGCGCGGAGCCCAGTAGGGTGCGGGCTCGGTCCCGCCGCCAAAGCCAGTACTTTGTTCACCCTCACCCATCTATCCGACATTCACTTAAGCCCGCTTCCCAAGGTGAAGCGCAGCCAGCTTCTATCCAAACGACTGCTTGGCTACGTGAACTGGCACAACGGGCGCAAATTCGTCCACCGGCGCGACATCCTCGATCTCCTGACCCGCGACATCGCCGAGCGGCACCCGGACCACATCGCCGTCACCGGAGACCTCATCAATCTCGGCCTGCCTGAGGAGTACTTGCGTGCGGCCGATTGGCTGCATCACCTCGGCCCGCCCGACCGCGTCACCGTGATCCCCGGCAATCACGACGCCTATGTCCGGCTGCACCCCGATACCAGCACGCGGCACTGGCACCCCTATATGATGTCCAATAGCGCGGGCGAAGCCCTGTTCGAAACGCCAGGAGCGGGCTTTCCTTTTGTCCGCCGTCTGGGCGATATCGGCATCATCGCGCTATCCTCTGCTATCCCCACCGCGCCGTTCATTGCCGCGGGACGGCTTGGGCAGAGACAGCTTGCCGGCCTTGCGAGCGCTCTGGAGGCGCAAGGCCGCGCGGGGCTCTTTCGCGTTGTGCTCATTCATCACCCGCCGCTTCCGGGACAAGCGGACTGGCAGCGGGGCCTACGCGACGCCAAAGATCTGAGGGACGTGCTAAAGACCCACGGTGCCGACCTTGTGCTGCACGGGCATAACCACAGGCAGAGCGTACAAGAGCTGGACACCGAGAACGGACGCGCGCTCATCGTCGGTGTGCCGTCCGCGTCCGAAGCCGTCGACGGGCGCGCGCCGGCGGCGCGGTACAACGAATACCACATCGACAGAGCAGGCAACGGCTGGCGCGTCGAGATGGTCGGCCGCGCGGCCGCAAACATCGATCAGGTTTGGGAGTGTGAGCGGCGGGTTCTTCGGGACCGCTGACTTACGGAATGCTGAGCCACACCGCTGCGAACAAACCAGCGGCGCCGGCGATCACGCCGATGATGAACGCAGACAACACGATGCCCATGCCGGGTGCGGCGCCGTCCGACTCGATCACGGCTTTGGGGCGCGGCACCGTATCCAGAAGCGCCGCCTCCATGCGCTCCCGCCGTACGATCTCGTTGGCCATATAGGTGGTGATGCGATCTGCCATCTCGGCGACGGTGTTGGCGCTGAACAAGGTGCGCCGTCCGCTCTCGCTGTTGCGAATGAAAAGGTACGCGCCCGAGGCATCGTCCACCGCAACATACGTGAAGAGATCGATCCACAGCCGGGCGGGCCGGCTCGGCGCCAACACCAAGTTGAAGCGGTCGTCGTTCCGGGGCACCTCGGCGAACACCGTCTCAAGCTCGGTCTTGAGCAGCTCAAGCCGCGCGATTTCGCCGTCGCGGGTATCGGCGGTGGCTTCCAGACGCTCGGCCTCCTCCACGCGGGCCTTGCGGATCGCCTCCCGCAAGGACCGGCTCGCGGCCGGACGTCCGATCAGTTTCGCATTGTCTTCCATCCCTGCGACGTCCCTATCCTTTTCTTCCTTGGACTCAGGATAGCCCGCCAAGCTGCGGTAATGCGACCCAAATTCTGTCTCACCGTGCTGGCCTAGGCTACCTTGCCCCGCGGGGGCATCGGCGAGCCAAGGCGCATGACGCCCCCTGCCACCCTCGCCCCAGGGGCGAGAAGGGGGATCATCCGGCCCGCTCAGAACTCTATTTGGAGGCAAGTACAACGGAGGCCCTCGCATCGTCGAACCACTTATCGATTGCGGTGTCGACGCTGGCCTCAAGCCCCGACTTCCACGCCGCGATAGTAGCGTCGAGTGCCTCCTCATTGGCAGCAACAAAACCATCGCGGTTAACGGCTTCGCTCGCCTCATTGGCGAGGTAGTCCACGGCGATGCCGATCGCCACGCCGATCGCCGCACCGATCACCTGCCCGCCCATCGGCTGGACGGCCGTGCCCACCGCAGCGCCCTGCAGGGCGGGCGTGGCCCGCGTAGCCAGTGAGGTGGCGACCCGGGCCGACATCTGGCCGAAGCTGCGGCTGACGATGGCATTGATGGATCGCCCGAGCGCAAGCGCCCCCACCGTGCCGCCGGCCGCCGCCGTACCCACTCCAACGACGCCGTCAAAGGCGCGATCCTCCATCAGATAGACGGGCGCCTTCCACTTCTGGGCATCCCAATCGAGTTTGACGTTCGTCATCGACGTGGAAGCCGGAATGTCCTCCATGTGACTCGTGTGCTGGGCGAGAAAAAGCTGCAGGCGCATATCGCCATTGGCAATCACCCGCCGGTAGCTCTCATGGGCATGCCGTACGGCCTGCTCCACCCCCTTGGTGATCGTCTCGTCGCGAATCTCCGGCTTCAGCACCTGCTCGGTGTAGTTGCGCAGGAAGTACTCTTTGACATCGGCCTCAATCGCCTCGCCTAGCGATTCGTACTTCCCCGTCTCCAGAACGCGGGAGATGGCCGACGAGATGGTCTCCTTCAACACGACATAAGATCGCTTCCAGGCAAAGAACCAATCGGCATACGCCTCGATCGTCTCGTCGCGGTCCTGGAAGGCGAGCGCGAACGTACGATCGATATCCCGGTGCGCAGCTTCCTTGATGCGCGCACGCTCATCGTCGAGCATGAGGATCGTGTCGTTGATGAACTTGTCGGTTTCCGACTTGCTGGCGAGGACGCGATGCAGCTTGCCGTCCACGTCCCGCACCACAAGATCGACCGCATCCGGCGGCAGCGTTCGGCTCGGCATGAAGATATCGAACACGCTTGCATCTGGATGGACGGCGGCCGTGTGGTCGATGTGCCGCATATAACTGCGATAGAAGGTCGTGCCGAGTGACATCAACGCGTAGGCGATCAACACGAACGCGATCGCCATACCGATCGGCTTGAGCAGCATGCCGAGCGCGCTCGGCTTAACCACTTTTTGCTTGATCGCCCGCGATCTCCGCCGCGCCTTGACCGGCGTGGGGTCCGTGTCGTGTTCGGCTACCTCAGACCCTGAGGTCGCGGTCAGGGCTGTGCCTTGGCGTGGCATGTCATCCAGCATGTCCTTGACACCTTGGAGCGAATTGAAGCGCGCACGCAACAACACCCCCTGTCCCGCACTCTATATAGGGTTTTTGGCCTACGTTTTTAAGGCGCGAGCGGGCTTCAAGGCTAACGCCCAGGGGACTCGCAAGGGGTCGTCAGGCGCGCGCGTCGTGCACCACCTGCCCCAGCCAGTCGAACAGTCCGTCCCGGTCCGTCCTGAATTGCGCCTTGGTGTCGCCGTCGTCGATCTTGATCGAGATCCCGCCTAATGCGTTGACGGCGGCAAACGCATCTTCGTCGGTGACATCATCGCCCATATAGACCGGGACACGGCCCTTGAACGGCGCCTCGTTCAGGAAAGCTCTGACCGCGACGCCCTTGTCGCAGCCTTTGGGTCTCACCTCATAGACCATCTTGCCGGGGAGGATGACGAGATCCTCCGCCATCGCGACGGCGTCCTCCACCGCCGCCTCACAGAGCGCCCGCAAGTCAGACCGCTGGCGGTAATGCAAAGCCACGGAGGTCTGCTTGCGCTCCAAGAGAAGTCCGGGATTGGCCGCCACGAAGCCTGCCAGCGAATCGCCGACGGCGATGACCGCCTGTAGGCTGCCCGTGTCGGCGAAGACATGACCGCCGGCGTCGCGCCGGATCGAGCCGTGCTCCGCGGCGGTCGCCAGCTTGAGCGGCGCCAGAAATCCGTCCACCACCTCAAGCGGACGCCCGGTGATGACCGCGACAGCGCCCGCGAATCGGTGGCTCAAGCCGCGCAGCAAGGTCTCGACGCGCGGTTCCACCTCGACCAGCTCCGGGCGCGGCGCGAGCGCCACCAACGTGCCGTCGAAATCGAAGAAAAACGCCAAATCATCGGTCAAGGGTGGCAAAGGCTGAGGCATCGTCTTTCGTGATCAAGCCGTGATATCAATGGAATAATCGCTCGGTCGGGCGAGGCTGGCCGCCGCTTTGCTTAGAACAATTCTACCCATGTTAGGAACCCACTATCGCGTTTTCGGTTTAAAGTACGCCGCTTCAACTTGAAGGGGAGACATGGAGGCGTCATTCAAAGCAGCTATGTACATGCCAGACGTCTCAAGCGTGCATTTGGCCCGCGCACCCGCCGAGACCGCCTGCGAACACCGGGAGGCTTGAGATGACTGGGAAGGCGCGGAGACTCGTTGTCGTCTCCAATCGCGTCGCGAACTTCAACGCCAAGTTCCAGACCGGCGGTTTGGCCGTCGCCCTGGGGGACGCCCTGAAAGCGTCCAAGGGCCTCTGGTTCGGCTGGAGCGGCGATGTCACCGACGATGCCGTGGAAACCGCGCCGAAGGTCGAGACGGTCTCGGGTCTGACCGTCGCCACGATTGATCTCACGCCTCAGGAAGCCGAAGGCTACTACTACGGCTACGCCAATCGTTGCCTGTGGCCGGCCCTGCACTACCGCCTCGATCTGGCCCAAGCCAACGAAGAGCACAACGAGGTCTACTTCGCCGTCAACGCCCGCTTCGCCGACGCGCTGATGCCGCTCGTTGGCCCCGACGATCTGATTTGGATCCACGACTATCACTTGATCCCGCTCGCGGAAGAGCTTCGCGGCCGAGGCTGCACATCGCGCATTGGGTTCTTCTTGCACACGCCGTTCCCCTCCCCGGAGATTTTCGCCGCGGTGCCCGGTCAGAAGCGTCTCGGCAACGCGCTCATGGTCTACGACGTGGTGGGCTTCCAGACGACAGCCGACCGCGACAATTTCCGCCGTTACGTGGCCGCCTCGCTGGACGGCGAGCAGCTCATCGGCGACCGCATCGCCGCGCAAGGCGAGACGACACTTGCCTCGGTGTTTCCCATCGGCATCGATGCCGCGGCTTTCCGCAAGCTGGCGGAGAACGAAAGCGCCAAGGGCCCGATCCTTCCAGACGTGATAGAGGGCATGAAGACGATCATCGGCGTGGACCGGCTCGACTACACGAAGGGACTACCGGAGCGCCTGCGTGCCTTCGAGATGCTGCTGGAGGAATTCCCCGAGCATCGCGGCCAAGTGCGCCTCGTACAGATCGCCCCGCCGACGCGCGAGACCTTGCCCGTCTATCAGGAGATACGCGAAGAGGTCGAACGGCTCGTGGGGCGCATCAACGGTCGCTTCGGGGATCTGCGCTGGACGCCAGTGACCTATCTCCACCGTGGCGTGCCGCAGGATATTCTGACGCGCCTTTATCGCGAGAGCGCCGTGGGGCTCGTCACGCCCTTGCGCGACGGCATGAACCTTGTCGCCAAGGAGTACATCGCCGCGCAAGCGCCTGCGGACCCTGGCGTGCTCGTCTTGTCGCGCTTTGCCGGTGCCGCAGAGCAACTTCGTGAGGCGCTCCTCATCAACCCGCACGACGTCAACGAGCTGGCCCGGGCCCTAGACAGAGCCCTCACCATGCCGCGCCAGGAGCGCTGGGCACGCCACAACCGGTTGTGGCAGCGGATCGAGACCTACGATCTGGCGAATTGGCGCGACAGCTTCATCCAGTCCTTCGCGGAGTCCGACACGGACCCGGTCAATCTGTTTGCCAAGAAAGCGGGCGCGGCCTAGAGCCGCCTTTAACCACGAACCGCGGCGTCGCGCATTTTTGCGCGGGGCGCGGCCGATGGCCCCTAGTCTAGACCTCCGAAGCCGCTTACCTTCCCGAAAGAGTTCCGCCCATTGAGGGGCCTTTCGAGTTCAGCCCGCCCTGCCCCCGGCCGCCTTAACACCCCCATGATCGATCGCACCGACCGGCACTGGTACAAGAACGCCGTTCTCTACGAGCTGCACATCAAGGCGTTCTTCGATTCCGACAATGACGGGATCGGCGATTTCGCCGGGCTGGTGCGCAAGCTCGACTATTTGCACGACCTAGGCGTCACCGCCGTTTGGCTGCTGCCGTTCTATCCCTCGCCGTTCCGCGACGACGGCTACGACATCGCCGACTACACGTCGATCAATCCAACCTACGGCACCATGCGCGACTTCCGCCAATTCGTGGCGGCGGCCCATGACCGCGGCATCCGCGTCATCACCGAGCTGGTGGTCAACCACACCTCCGACCAGCACCCCTGGTTTCAGCGGGCGCGGAAGGCCAAGCCGGGCTCGGTGTGGCGCGACTACTATGTGTGGAGCGACACCGACCAAAAATACCCCGGCACGCGGATCATCTTCCTCGACACCGAGACGTCGAACTGGACCTGGGATCCGGTGGCCAAAGCCTATTTCTGGCACCGCTTCTATTCGCACCAACCGGACCTGAACTACGACAACCCGCGCGTCCTTGCCGACATCTTGCGGGTGCTGCGCTTCTGGCTCGACATGGGCGTCGACGGACTGAGATTGGACGCCGTGCCGTATCTCGTGGAACGCGAAGGCACCAACAATGAGAACCTGCCCGAGACCCACGACATCCTGAAGCGTTTCCGCGCCGAACTCGATGAGCGCTATCCCGACCGCATGCTGCTGGCCGAAGCCAATCAATGGCCGGAAGACACGCGCCCCTATTTTGGGGACGGCGACGAATGCCACATGGCGTTCCATTTTCCGCTGATGCCGCGCATCTTCATGGGGCTAGCGCGCGAGGACCGCTATCCCATCACCGACATCATCAGCCAGACGCCGCCAATTCCGGAGGATTGCCAATGGGCCATCTTCCTGCGGAACCATGACGAGCTCACCCTGGAGATGGTCACGGACTCAGAACGCGACTATTTGTGGGAGACTTATGCCACCGATCAGCGCGCGCGACTCAATCTCGGCATTCGCCGCCGGCTCGCACCTCTTCTCGACAACGACCGGCGCAAGATCGAGCTGTTGACCGGGCTGCTCCTGTCTATGCCGGGCACGCCGGTGCTCTATTATGGCGACGAGCTCGGCATGGGCGACAATTTCTATCTCGGCGACCGGGACGGCGTGCGCACACCCATGCAATGGTCCGCCGACCGCAATGGCGGCTTCTCCCGGGCCGATCCGCAAAGGCTCTATTTGCCGCCCATCATGGACCCGATCTACGGCTACGAGACGGTCAACGTCGAGGCGCAGCAAAAGCACGCCAACTCATTGTTCAACTGGACGAAGCGCATGATCGCCGTGCGCCAGACGCATAAGGCGTTCGGCAATGGCAACATGACTTTCTTGCGTCCGAGAAACCGCAAAGTGCTCGCTTACCTGCGGGAGCACAACGGCGACGTCCTTTTGTTTGTGTTCAACCTGTCCCGCTCCGCGCAAGCCGTCGAGCTCGACCTCACCGAACAAAAGGGCAAGGTGCCCGTCGAGATGACCGGCGCCTCGCCCTTCCCGCCGATCGGCACGCTGCCTTACTTGCTGACACTGCCGGCTTACGGCTTCTATTGGTTCACGTTGTCCGATCCCGCCCAGCTTCCCACGCTGCCGGACGTGGAGCCGGAATCGCTGCCGGAGCTGGAAACGCTCATCCTTGGCGAAGGGTGGACCCTGGTGGAGGGCCAGGTCGGTGACCGCCAGCGTACGGATCGGTTCATCTATGAACTCTTGCCGACCTATATCGCGCGTCAACGCTGGTTCGCGCCCAAGGACGCGGTCATTGAGTCGGCAACACCGGAGCGCATCGGCGAACTGCCGCAAGAAGATCACGAGAGCTTCCTCCTCTTGACCGCCAATGTCGTCTTGGAGGAGGGCGCGACACAGCGCTACTTCTTGCCGTTGGCGCTGTCTTGGGGCGAGGACGATCTGCGCGTGGACAGTCCCCTCCTTCCCTATTTGCTGGCCAAGATCCGGCGGGGCGCACAGTCGGGTCTTGTTTTCGACGCGGCCCACGGCGAGGCCTTTCCGCGTGCGCTGCTGCACGCCATGCGCACCCATGGGACGCTGCCGGCCACCAAAGGAGGCTCGTTGCGCTTCGACGCGAGCGATGCACTGCAAGCGTTGGACCTTTCGGAGGAGCTTGAGGTCCGTCGGGTGGCAACGGGCGAAAAACTCCACACCGTGCGCACGCTGGGCGATCGCGTGAACCTCAAAATCTCCCGGCGCCTACGCACCGGCATGGACCCCGGCATCGAGATGGGCCGCTTCCTCTCGAAAGCGAATTTCGCCAACAGCCCGCCATATCTCGGCGCGATCGAATATATCGATCCGGAGGGAACCCCGACAGCCCTGGCCGTTGCCTTCGAACACGTTAAGAACCAAGGCAACGGTTGGACCGTGGTGGTCAACGCACTCGACCGCGAATTGGAAGAGGAGAGTCTCTCAGGCGACGATATGGAGAGCGGCCTCCCCTACTCGCTGTCCTTGGTCGAGACAATCGGACGCCGGACCGGCGAACTGCACCGCGCCTTGGCCGCTGCGGACCCTGAGGATCCCAACTTCGCGCCGGAGCCCATCTCGAGCGCCGACCTGGAGGAATGGTCCTCCCGCGCAACGGCACGGGCCGAACAGGCCTTCAGCCACCTTGAGACCTTGCCCCATACGATTGACGAGGAGACGCACGACCTTGCCATCAAGCTTCTGGCGCTCCGCGAGCCAATGCTCAAGCGCATCGAGACGATCGTCCCGAGGATCGCTCGCGGCAACAAGCTCCGCCTTCACAACGACTACCACTTGGCCAAGATCCTAGTGTCCGCCAACGATATCTATATCGTTGACTTCGAAGGCGAGCCGGATCAGCCGGTGGACGAGCGTCGCCAAAAGGCGCCGACCTCGCGCGATATCGCCACCATGCTGCGCTCCTTCGACTATGCAGCACGCAGCGCCATGGACCGGCAGAGGCAACGCGGCGCAAGTCAGCTCGATGAGATCGAGGCCCGCGGTCTTGGCTGGCGCGCGCTGGCCGAGCGGCGGTTCTTGCGGGCCTACGGCATGGCGCGCGATGATTCGACCAGTGGATCGCATCTTGCCGGCGGGGAATTGCTGCCCTTGTTCCTCGCCGACAAACTCTTCCAGGAAATCGTCTACGAGAGCATGAACCGGACCGTGTTCTTATCTATACCCTTGCGCGCAGCCCTTGAGATGGTTGAACCCATGGAGGAGCCCTCCAAGGAGGAAGATCATTGACGTCGCCACTCAGGTGTCCGCCAGGACCGGACCGCCGGCCATGAAGCTGAAGCTCGGCCCTGGGACACCCCGGCCAATTGGCGCGACCTTTGACGGCCGCGGTGTGAACTTCGCGCTCTTCTCGGCGCACGCGACCCGCGTGGACCTCTGCCTGTTCGATGCGAGCGGAATGGAGACGGCGCGCATCACCTTGCCCGAATACAGCGACGAGGTATGGCACGGTTACGTGCCAGGTCTCGCGCCGGGTCAACTTTATGGCTATCGCGTGCACGGCCCTTATGCGCCGCGGGACGGACACCGGTTCAATCGCAACAAGCTGCTGCTTGATCCCTACGCGAGAGGCCTTGCCGGGCGCTTCATCTGGGACGACGCCTTGTTCGGTTACCAGATCGGCGCCAAGCGCGCCGACCTGACCAAGAGCAAGACCGACAGCGCACCTTTCATGCCCAAATGCGTTGTCGTCGGTGAAGGCCGGCACTTGGTCCATCCGCGACCCAACCGCGCCTGGCACGAGACCGTGATCTACGAGGCCCATGTGAAGGGCATGACCGCACGCCATCCTGACGTCCCGGCGCCCTTGCGCGGCAAGTTCGCGGGCCTCGCGCATCCCGCCGTTGTCGACCATCTGGTCCGCCTCGGGGTCACCGCCATTGAACTCTTGCCCGTACACGCCATCGCCGATGACCGGCACCTTGTGGATCAGGGGCTCAAGAATTACTGGGGCTACAACAGCGTCGGCTTCTTCGCACCCGCCGAACGCTATGTGCCGCCGGGCGAAGGCATCGACACGTTCCGCGCCATGGTGGATACGCTCCATGCGGCCGGCATCGAGGTCATTCTCGACGTGGTCTATAACCACACGTCCGAAGGAAACGCGCTCGGACCGACGCTCTCCTTCCGCGGCATCGACAACGCCTCCTACTACAGGCTCGCGGAAAACAAGCGCCACTATCATGACACCACAGGCTGCGGGAACACGCTGAACGTCGGGCACCCCCGCGTTTTGCAGCTCGTCATGGATTCGCTTCGCTATTGGGTGGAGCAATGCGGCGTGGACGGCTTCCGCTTCGACCTGGCGTCCGCGCTTGCCCGCGACGGCGAGAACTTCGACCAAAGCGCGGCCTTTCTCGACGCGGTCGGTCAAGACCCTGTCTTGCGCCAGGTGAAGCTCATAGCCGAGCCGTGGGACCTGGGGGAGAACGGCTATCAGGTCGGCGGCTTCCCGCCCGGATGGGCCGAATGGAACGACAAATGGCGTGACGGGCTACGGTCCTACTGGAAGGGTGAGATGGCCATGCTGCCAGCGCTCGGCCGCTGCATCTCCGGATCGGCCGAGCTCTACGACCGGCGCGGCCGAAAACCCTGGGCCAGCATCAACTTCGTCACCGCCCATGACGGCTTCACCCTGACGGACCTCGTCTCCTATGACGAGAAGCACAACGAGGCCAATGGCGAAGAGAACCGCGATGGCCATTCCGACAACCGCAGCCACAATTGGGGCGTCGAAGGTCCGACCGACGATCCGGCCATTCTGGACCTTCGGGACCGGGTGCGCCGCGCGCTGATCGCCAGCCTGCTCTTCAGCCACGGGACGCCCATGATGCAGATGGGCGACGAGCTGGGGCGCACGCAACAGGGCAACAACAACGCGTTCTGCCAGGACAACGAGATCTCCTGGGTTCAGTGGCAGGACTTGAGTGAGCGGGACCGCGCCTTCCACGATTTCGTGCGCGGCGTGGTGCGCTTGCGCGCACAACTGCCGCTGCTGCGCAGCCCGCGCTTTCTCCATGGCGAACCCGTGGCGCCGCTGATCCGCAACATGACGTGGTTCAAACCGGACGGCGAGGAGAAGCAGGCGGAGCATTGGGAGGACCCCGTGGCAAAGTGCATCGGCGTGTCCTTCGCCGGCGAAGGCAACATCCTGCTGCTCCTGTTCAATGCCGACGCCGAGCCGATCGATTTCATCTTCCCATACTTTGGCAAGCGGCATCTGCACTGGCGCCTGCTGTGTGATTCCGCCAACGGTCTGATCCGCCCGGACCCCGTCGCCATCGCCACGGGGAAGACCACTATTCCCGGGCGCGGCCTGCTGCTGTTCGAAAGGACGGATCGGTGACCGCGGCGCGCTTTGCTCATCACTCGCCGTGGGGGACGCAGATCGTGGAGGGCGGCGCGCGCTTTCGCCTCTGGGCACCGGCACAAGACGCTGTGTCCGTGATGAGCGAGAGCGGCGCGGCCGTGCCGATGGCACGGTCTGACGACGGCTGGTTCGAAGTCACCACGAACGCCATCCCCATCGGAGGTGGATATCGCTTTGCTCTCGCCGATGGCATGTGCGTTCCCGACCCGGCGGCCCGTGCGCAAATGACGGACGTGCATGGGCCGAGCCGGCTCGTCGACCCGAAGGCCTATGAGTGGCAAACGCCCGATTGGACCGGCCGGCCCTGGGAAGAGGCCATTCTCTATGAGCTCCATACGGGAACCTTCTCCGCCGACGGTACGTTCGCCGGGATCGCCGCCGATCTTGACCGCCTCGTCGATGTCGGAATCACCGCGATCGAGCTCATGCCCGTCGCACAGTTCGCCGGCGCGCGCGGTTGGGGCTATGACGGCGTACTGCTTTACGCACCGCACGTCGCCTATGGTGGACCGGAGGGCTTGAAGCGCCTCGTGGACGAAGCCCACGCGCGCGGGCTGATGGTTCTGCTCGACGTGGTCTATAACCATTTCGGCCCGGAAGGGAATTACCTCCACCATTACGCGCCGAACTTCTTCGATGCGAAGCGGCACACGCCCTGGGGCGCCGCCATTGCCTTCGACCGCACGCCCGTTCGCGAGTTCTTCGTGCACAACGTGCTCTATTGGCTGGAGGAGTTCCGCTTCGACGGTCTGCGCTTCGATGCCATCGATCACATCAAAGACCCCGCGAACGAGGAGATTCTCGCCGAGATGGCCCGGGAGGTGCGCACGCAGCTCACCGGCCGGCATATTCACCTCACCGTGGAGGACGACGAGAACACAACGCGGCTCTTCGACTTCGACGCGACGAACCAGCCTCGTCTTTTCACTGCCGAATGGAACGACGATTGGCATCACGCCATGCACGCGGCACTCACGGGCGAGGACACCGGCTACTATCAAGACTATGCCGATGCGCCGATCCAACGCCTCGCCGAGGCGATGGCTTACGGATTCGGCTATCAAGGGGAACCCTCGCCCTTTCGGGAAGGACGGCTGCGCGGCGAGCCCTCGGCCCATCTGCCGCCGACCGCCTTCATCGACTTCTTGCAGAATCACGACCAGGCGGGAAACCGCGCTCGAGGCGACCGCATCACGACGCTGGTCCCGCCAGAAGCCGTCGAAGCGGCGCTGGCGCTGCTTCTTTTGTCGCCCCACATCCCGCTGCTCTACATGGGCGAGGAATACGGCGAGGAGCGCCCCTTTCTGTTCTTCACCGACTTCACCGGCGATCTCGCCGAGGCCGTTCGGCGCGGTCGCAACCGTGAGTTCAAGGCGAACAAGGCATTTTCCGACGCTTACGCCAAACGGTTGGTGCCCGATCCAAACGCTTATGAGACGTTTGCCGCGTCCAAGCTCGAGCCAAAGCGGACCGCACGCACGGCGTTCGTGAAGCGGCTGATCGCGGCGCGCTTCGCCCATGTGGTGCCGCGCCTTGCGGGGATCGGCGGCGACGCGGGCGCAGTCGAAGCGATCTCCGACCACGCCCTTGCCGTGCGCTGGTCGTGCGCAGGCGGCGAGACGCTGCACCTTGCCGCGAACCTGGCGGACGAACCCGCCACGCTGCCCCTGGCTGCGTGCGGCACGCCCTTTTTCACGCATCCCGGCGACATGGACCTTGCTGGTGGCACCGTGCCGCCTTGGTCCGTGATCGCCGCAATCCGCAATCAGGAGTAAGGCATGCCGGAACGGCTCAAGGACTTGGCAGACCGGTTCGGCATCGCCGAAGGCTATATCAGCGAGCAAGGCGAATGGGTGACAACGGCGCCCGAGGTCAAGGCCAAGGTCTTGGAAGCCATGGGCATTCCCGTGCAAGACGCGGGCGCGGCCCTGCCGCAGCCTCCAAGATTTGAGGATGCGGCAGGGTTATCGGGCAGCGCCTACTGGCCGCCCTTCTTGGTGGATCAGCGGGCTTGGGGCCTTTCGGTACAGGCCTATGCGCTGCGTTCTGAGCGCAACTGGGGCATTGGCGATTTCGAGGACCTGGCCAGGATCGCCGAATTCGCCGCCAAGCTCGGCGCCGACTTTGTCGGCGTGAGCCCCTTGCACGCCCTGTTCATGGCGGACCCATCGCGCATCAGTCCCTATAGCCCGTCGAGCCGCGGGCTCCTCAATCCGATGCTGATTGCGCCGGACCAGGTGCCGGGATTCACCAGCCTGCCGGACCGGGCCGTGCTGGAGGCCGCGCTGTCGGCCCTACGCGATGCCGAACTCATCGACTATGCCGGCGTTGCCAAGGCGAAGATCCACGCGCTGGAAGCGCTGTTCGCCCACTTCGTCGCGCACGCGAACGCCGAAGCGAAGGCGGCGTTCGATGCGTTCTGCCGTGCGCGCGGCAAGATGCTTGAAGGGCACGCCCTGTTCGAGGCCCTGTCGGAGCGCTTCGTGGCCGAGGGCCGGAACGCCGCGTGGGTTACCTGGCCCGAGGCCTATCAGGGCCCCGACAACATTGCCGTGCGCGACTTCGCCCGCGCCGCCAAGCACCGGATCGCGTTCCATGCCTGGCTGCAATGGGTCGCCGAGAACCAACTTGCCAATGCTCGCGAGCGCGCCAAGGCGGCCGGCATGCGTATCGGCCTTTACCTCGATCTGGCGGTCGGGATTTCGCCGGACGGCTCGCGCAGTTGGCTGGACGGCCCGGCCATTGCCCAGCACGCGCGGATCGGCTGCCCGCCCGACCCCTTCAGCGCCTCGGGCCAGGATTGGGGCCTCGTCCCCTTCTCTCCGGTGGGGCTTGCGGAGGAGAAGTACGAGCCGTTCCGGTCGGTGCTGCGGTCGAACATGCACCATGGCGGCGCGCTGAGGATCGACCATGCCATGGGCCTACAGCGTCTCTACTGGATTCCGGAAGGCAACTCGGCGATCGATGGCGCCTACGTGTCCTATCCCTTCCGCGAACTGATGGAGAGCATCGTCGAGGAGTCGTGGATCTCCGAGACGATCGTCATCGGTGAGGACCTCGGCACCGTGCCCCCGGGCTTCACAGACGCCATGGTCCGCGCCGGCCTGTTGAGCTACCAGGTCTTCTATTTCAGCGAGCGGGAGGGCACATGGATGCCGCCCCATGCTTACCGGCGCGAGGCGATGGTCTGCGCCTCCACCCACGATTTGCCAACGCTGAAGGGCTGGTGGGTCGGCCGCGACATCGACTGGCGTGAGAGAACAGGACGGGCCACGGAGGCGGAAGCCGGAGCGCAACGCCAAGACAGGACCCGCGATCGCGGGCGTCTCATCGACGCGCTTGTCGACGCCAAGGTGCTGTCGGCGGAAACGGTGGCCATGCAAGCCGCGGCCATGCCCGATGAGGTTCTCGTCGGCGTGCACCGTTTCCTCGCGCGCACCCCCTGCCGCCTCTTGACCGTGCAGTTGGACGACGCGCTCGGCCTCGCGGAGCAGGCAAACTTGCCGGGCACGGTGGATGAGCATCCGAACTGGCGGCGCAAGACCCCCGTAGCCCTGGAGGACTTGAGCCACCACGCCCTGTTTCGGTCCGTGGTCGACGCGGTTACAGCCGAGCGGCCGAAGCCTTGACCATGAGAGCCAGTCCGACCGCTACAAGCTAGAGCGCGTCGGCGCCCATCTCTCCGGTCCGCACGCGCATGGCGCCTTCCAGCGGCAGCACGAACACCTTGCCGTCGCCGATCCGCCCCGTGCGCGCTGCCTCCGCGATCGCCTCGACCACGGACTCAGCAACGGAGGCGCTGACAGCGAGCTCGAGCTTTACCTTGGGTACGTACTGCATAGTGTACTCCGCCCCACGGTAAATCTCGGTTTGGCCCTTCTGCCGGCCGAAGCCTCGCACCTCGCTCACCGTCAATCCCTGGACTCCGATGTCGGCAAGCGCCTCGCGCACGGCCTCCAGCCGGTGCGGCTGGATCACTGCTATGATGTATTTCATGTGCCGTCCCCGCTCACATGTTGTAGGCGCGTTCGCCATGGACGTTGATGTCGAGGCCTTGCTCCTCAACCTCGTCGCTGACGCGCAACCCGACAATCGCCTGAACGACCTTGACGATCAAAAAGCTCACGACGACCGACCATACCAAGACCGCGACAAGGCCGGTCAGCTGAATCAGCGCTTGTCCGCCCATGGTCTGTCCCTCGGCGAGCCCGATGCCACCCAGCGCCGCATCGGCGAACACAGCCGTGAGTAAGATCCCGAGCGCACCGCCAACGCCGTGCACGGCCAGGACATCGAGAGAGTCGTCGATCTTCAAGCGGTGCTTCACCACCATCACCCCGAGATAGCAGATCGTGCCTCCCGCAAGCCCGATGACGAGCGCACCGCCCGGCCCCACATAACCGGAGGCCGGCGTGATGGATGCAAGTCCGGCGATGGCGCCGGTCACCGCGCCCACCATGCTGGGTTTGCCGAACTTCACCGCCTCGATGACGATCCAGACCAGCGTCGCGGTCGCCGCGGAGATATGGGTGACAGCCAGGGCCATGCCCGCATCCGCCCCGGCGGACAAGGCGCTCCCGGCATTGAAGCCAAACCACCCGACCCACAGCATGCAGGCGCCCATCATGGTGATCCAAGGCGCGTGCGGAGGCCGCACATCACTAGGGAACCCGGTACGCGGCCCTAGGACGATCGCAAGCAGCAATGCGGAGACGCCTGCCGTGAGGTGCACCACAAGCCCCCCGGCGAAGTCCATCACGCCTCGCTCCGCCAGCCAGCCGCCGCCCCAAACCCAATGCGCCACTGGCACGTAGACCAGGAACAGCCAGAACGCACAGAACAGCACCACGGCACCGAAGCGCATCCGCTCCACGAAAGCCCCGACCATCAGCGCCGGCGTGATGATGGCGAAGGTCAGCTGGAACATGAAGAACACAGTCTCGGGGATCGTGCCGGAGACCGCATCGCGCGGCACCCCGAGGAGCAGCACCTTCTTGAGGTCGCCGATCCATGCCCCCTCCCCGGAGAATGTGAGGCTATAGCCTGCCACCAGCCACAGCACCGTCATCAGGCTGGCAATGGTGAAACACTGCATGAGCACCGAGAGCAGGTTCTCGGCCCGAACCAGGCCGCCATAGAAGAGCGCAAGCCCTGGTAGCGTCATGAATAAGACGAGCGCGGTGGCTGTGATCAGCCACGCTGTATCCCCAGCGTCGATCATGTGTCCCTCCCCCTAAATCGCCTGCTCAAAAACAGGTCGTTGCCCAATCCTGTAGCACAATCGGGCGGGGACCCGGCAAGATCGACGCTCAAAACTGCCCCATTGGCCGGGAGCTCCCGGACCGCGCTTGGAACCCTTCCGGCGCCTCAAGCGTGGTACAATCATTTGATGAGCAAGGCTTTCACCAAGGAGCCTGAGGGCGGGGACGTCTATGACGATCTCCCCGACCGGCCTATATCGCCTCACAACCTTGTGACCCCCTACGGCCTCGAACTCATCGAGGCCGAGCTCGCACGCTTGCATGAGGAACACACCGCGGCCCACGACGCCGACGACAAGCCGCTCATGGCCAAGCTCAATCGCGACCTACGGTATTGGACATCGCGGCGTGCTACCGCCCAAGTGATCGAGCCGCCCACCGACACGACGGAGGTTCACTTCGGCTCCACGGTGACCATCGAGCGCGAGGATGGACGCCGCCAGACCTACCGCATCGTCGGCGAGGACGAGGCGGATCCCACCCACGGCACGTTGTCTTATGTCTCCCCCGTGGCCCAGGCGCTCATGGGCAAGCCTGTCGGCGAGACCGTCGAGGCCGGGGCAGGCGACGCCACGATCGTGGATATTTCCTGAGGGACGTACTGGCGCTCCGGGCTCGCTGGAATTCTATAAACTATTGAAATATCTATGATTTTCTCTCGACATGGCCGAGATTTCGGTCCGGTGCCACCCGGTCGCGGACGAGCTGTTTCAGCTCCTTGATGTCGGGAAAGCGCCCACGTTCGGACCGTGACCAGACCAGGTCGCCGTCGACGCGCACCTCGAAGACCCCGCCGACGTCGTTGGGCTCCAAGGTGACAGACCCAAGCTCCTCCGCGAACGTGGATAGGAGCTCCTGCCCCA
>JGI12316J15309_10010951_pt1 | contig 50843 bp, 46 predicted proteins | sample MarCyaLeptolynsp_FD_15309 | JGI IMG/M metagenome (IMG submission 15309) | reverse complement strand
GAAGATCGAAGAGCACCCCGATTGGCCACTGGCGACGCAAGTGCGCCCGACACCTGGTTGCCGGATCAAGCCCGGCAAGGCATTCGGGGTTTGCGCGGCCCCCCAGTCACCCAGGGTGGCTACTCCGCATTTCCCAAATCCCGCCGTCTCGAAACCCATCCGGATCGATTTTTTTTCGCCCGTGATCGAATAAATTCATTTCACACCGGCGGGTCGAGTGGGCAAGATTTCGCGATACCCGCTCCACCGGAAGACAGGCCCTTGTCCAGCATCTCCCCCTCTCCGGCCCTGGCGAACGACACACCGCAGGGCATCCTCTGCATCCTGACCGGAATGATCCTGTTCGCGGCCCAGGACGCCACCATGAAACTGTTGATCGAAACCTATACGGTCTGGCAGTTGATCGGCGTTCGCGGCCTGATAACGGCCGCGATCCTGGTTCCCGCGATCCTGATCCTTGGCGGCGAGCATAGGCTGCTGACGCCCCACTGGCGGGTGCACATTCTGCGCGGCGCGCTGTTTGCCGTCGGTTTTTCCCTGTTCTATGCCGCCTTCCCCTATATGAATTTCGCCAGCCTGGTGACCATATTCTTCGCCGCCCCGCTGATCACCGCCATCATGGCTTCGGTCTATCTCGGCGAACACATCGGGATCCACCGCAAGGCGGCGCTTGCGGTCGGGTTTGTCGGCGTGGTGATTTCCATGAAACCGGGCAGCGATTCCTTTCAATGGGTGTCGCTCTTGCCGCTGGTCTGTGCGGTGACCTACGCGATCTCCCAGATCGCAGTCCGGCGGGTCGGCCGCAGCGACTCGACCCTGACGATCGGCCTCTACACGATCGTCAGCGCCGGCCTCTTTGTGATCCCCATGAGCTGGGCGCTGAATGCGCTTTTCGGGCTGGGCGAGCATGCCCCGCACCTGGCCTTCCACTGGGTGCTTCCGGCCCTCGATGCCACGCCGGCGCTGATCGGGCTCGGGGCGCTCGGCATGGTTGCCTACATCCTGTTGTCGCGGGCCTATCAGGTCGGCGACGCCAGCGCCATCGCGCCGTTCGAATATGTCTATCTGCCGATCGCCGCGGTGCTCGGCTTCTTTGCCTGGGGCGAGGTGCCGACCTGGAACACGCTCGCCGGCATGGCCTTCATCATTGCAAGCGGCATCTATATCGGCCGCCGCGAAATGGCCGACGCCAGGCGCGCGCGCACCCCGGCGCCGACGGCCGAAACCCCCTTCGTGCCCGGCCATCCGCCGCCGATCCCGCCGGTCGACGACCGCTGACGCGAGAGACAGTCCTGGCCTGGGGTCTGTGAATCGAGTCCTCTCCCGTCGCGACGATTGGCAGGCAACGGACGGGTCAGTAGGGTAGGCTCAAATCGATCCTTGCCCTGATCGGGAACGGAGCCCCCAATGGAAACCGAGCCAATGATAGTGTGTCACTGCAATTGCGGCACCGTCGCCTTTGCCATCGAACCTCCGCTTTCGGAAATCTTCGCATGCCATTGCAGCATCTGCCGCCGGTTCACCGGAAGCGGAGGAATCCCCGTAATCATCGTCGAGAACAGCCGTTTCAAGTGGCTGCAAGGCCGCGACCACGTCAGAATCTGGTCGAAACCGGATGCCGACTGGGAGGCGAATTTCTGTTCGCTCTGCGGATCTTCACTGCCGGGCCGCAACGACGATCAAAGAACGTTCGTTCCGGCCGGACTGCTTCCCCCCGACATCGAAACATTGACCGTCGGTCATCACATTTTCGTCGGTTCGAAAGCGTCCTGGGACGAGATCGGAGACAAGGGCAAACAGCACGAGAACGCGTTCAGCGGATAGGCGTCTGCGACGTCCATCCGCTGTTCGTCCTGAGCGGCCCGCCGCCGTCAGGCGGTTCCCCGGACGGGTCGATCGTTTTTGATGTTGAACGTCATGCCGTCCAGAAGTTCCTCCAGGTCCGGGCGCGCGGCGGGGCCATTGGAGATATCGACGAGCATCAGCGTGCCGTCGGGACGAATGGCAAAGGTGCCGGGCTCGGCGAACCGGTGGGTGGTTTCCGCATCGGACAGGGGGTCGGAAACATAGAGCCCGAGGGCGCGCATCTGCGGTTCCGTCATTCCGTAGCAAAGGTCGAAGTCCCATCCGAACTCCTCATTGTCCGCCACGGCCTTGTCGCGGGAATCGGCCGAGACGACGACCACGTCGAGGACCTCGGTCCAGGAGGCCAGCGCCGCATTCAGCTTGTTCAGATAGCGTTTGCAGCGCGGGCAGTGCCGGCCCCGGTAGACGAACAGCATGGTCCAGCGGTCCTTGGTCTGGCCGATCGAGATCGATCCTGAGCCATCGGCCCTGGGAAAGCTGAGCGAGTCTATTTGCATGCCGACACGCGGTTTGAGGTCTGTCATTCTGTGTCCTGACAATGTTGGAGGGGGACAGTTCGGGGTCGGGACCCGCGACATGTCGAGATTTCCCGCACCATAACGACCCGGACCGAAAGGTACAAAGCCAAACTGCGTCATGGCGTGTGACACGCAAATGCCGGATTGTTTCGCAGGACCTTGAGGTGCACCGCCGACTGTCGGGAGCAAGCGGTTGCTTCGACACTTTGCCGAATGCGGCAGGTCCTGAGGGATCTTCGCTTTGATCACATGGGACGGTGGCGGGGCCAAGCGGCCCTTTGGCCAATACCGGTCAACGGTGTTCAAAGCAGGTGAGCCGGCGGCCACCTGAAAAGGCTTCGCTCGAACTGCGTTGTTGATTTTGAAAGCCATCGCATAAACGCTTTCGCCGCAGGTCGGACAGGACCGGAGAGCGTAACCATATAATATCCGATTTCCGGGATGGGGTCGTCGAACAGCGCGATGAGGTCCCCGGACCTCAGTTCATCAACAATGAATGCGGGGACCGTCGCGCCGACACCGTCGCCGCGGCGAATACCATCCAAAAGCATATTGCCCGGCATTCGGACGACCCGTCGACTGGCGTCGGGCGAAACGCCGACTTTCTCCAACCACAAATCGAATTCAACCGACGCATGTTCCTGAAGCAGAGTGAACTCGAGAAGCTCGGAAGGGTGTTTGAGCACCCGTTTGCCGATCAGATCGACGGAGGCGACGACCGTCAGGCAGCCCGGCAACACAATCTGCGCCTTAAGCCCGGGCCACTTTCCGGTTCCATAACGAATGGCCAGATCGACGCCGCCCGGCCGCAGGTCGACGGCCTGTATCGTGGAATCGATTCTCAACTCGATATGGGGATATTCTTCTATGAAAGTCGAAAGACGAGGCATCAAAAAGGCGCTTGAGAACATCGGCGTGGCGCTGACCACCAGCGGTCGAACCGCTTCCGCACTCGAAACGCTTTCGGTGAGAGATTCCATTTTGGCAAAAACCTCCAGAAGGCCTGCCGCCAGGAACTCACCCTGCGGTGTCAACGAGATACCGTGCCGGGTGCGGGTCACAAGCCGGGTGTCGAGATGTTGCTCAAGTCCCCGGATCTGCTGACTGACCGCCGAGTGGGTTACATTTAATGCCGCCGCCGCCTTGGTGAGATTTCGGAATTCGGCGGCCGCGGCAAATGCCCTGAGCGATGTCAGCGAAGGGAAGGTTTTCCAATCCATATGTCAATTGATCTTACATCTGAGAAAAATTTACAACTACGGTTTTTTCCCCTCCTCGCGCATGGTGACCGGAACAGGATTGTTTTCTTGAAGGAGGAAATACTGATGAATCTTGCGGTATTGGGGTTGGGAAACATGGGGTCGGCACTGGCGCATTGCCTGTTGAAGGCAGGGTACACTGTCAGCGTCTGGAACCGGACACGGTCCAAATCCGACCCGCTGGCCGACGCCGGCGCGCAGGTCTGCGCGTCACCTGACGAAGCCGTGGCCGCCAGTGACTTCGTACTCGTTTGCATCAAGGGCCATAGGGAGACCGTCGAACTGATCTCCGGACTGGGTGTTTCACTGGCAGGAAAGACCATCTGTGACATGAGCACGGGCGATACTTCCGATGCGGACGCCCTGGTCTCGTTACTGGACGAGCGGCGGGCCGATTGCATGCTGGGTATGATCAATGCCTATCCCTCCGGCATTGGCAGCGAAGACACAACGATCCTGACTGTGGGCAGCAGTGGAACCTGGGGCCGATACGGTGATGTAATCAAGGTCCTGGGAGGGAAATCGGCCAATGTCGGCGAAACTCCCTCGGCCCTTGCCGCACTTTTTGCAGGATTGTTCACGGTACGTCAGGGCTTCATGTTCGGAATGATTTATGGAGCGCTTGTCTGTCGGAAGGCGGGCATTCCGATGCAGATCTTTTCAGACCAGCTCCCGGCCACGATCAAGTTGGTCGGCGATTACCACGATCTTTTTGCCAGGACCGTACCCGCCGAAGACTATGACGATGCCGAAGCCTCGTTGAAAGTCTATGCGATGGCGCAGGAAGACGCATTGAAGACTTTCCTCGCCCTTGGCGCTCCGCCGGAGTTCATGCAATTGATGTACGATCGAACAAAGGCGGCATGGAACGATGGCAACGGCGACAGGCAACTGACGGCGCTGGTTCAACACATGGCGCGCGGACTATGAACACAATCGAGGCGGGGACCGGAACGGAACCGTCGCGCGAAACGACGCCGACGGTTGAGACCGGGTGCCGACAACCGTTCATGGTCGGCGGGCATTTGTGGGGGGCCGGGTTGCCGCAGGCATTCACGCGGTTTGATGGTGGCTTTGGCGTCCCGTCACCGCGAGCATATTCGCAAGACGTTCGTCAGGCACGGCCTGAAAGCATGCCGGTTTGCGCGGCGAACACGTCTGTTTTTCTGCCAATCGGAACATTCAGACACCTTCAACGGCAAGATTTCCGATGGATCCGCCTAGGCTTTTCGGAATGCTTTGAAAAAGACCACGATGCCGAATATCCCGAGACCGATCCCGGTCAACAGGATTGATACCGGCCCCATCAAACCGAAATCCGTCTTCAGGATATGATAATTCTGGTCCCCGAACTTGAAGAGGCTCGCGGCCATTGCAATGACCAATACGGAGGATACGAGACGAAACATGTTCATTGCCGAGACACCCAGGATTATCTGGATGCAGCAATACCAGTCAAAGATTAATTATGCTGAATATATCTCCTTAAAATTGCATATTCTGAGGCAGAAATTGACTCCCTGACCTGAACGGAACCGAGTGCTTTCCCTGGGGAAAGTCCAGGGGGCCTCATCGCGGCGGATTTCGCCAGCGCATTCCAGATCGAGCTTTGATCCACAGGTTCGGTTGTTTGATGAGGAGCGTATTGTCACTTTGACAAAGCTCAATGCAAAACAGCCGGCTCTCTCCTACCGTTTCACTCATCCACCGGCAAGAAGCCCCATCGCCAAAGGCACTCGTCAAAACCATACGTGAACCCGATGAACACGAACGATGATCAGAAAGATACTGAAACTGCGACAAGGATAGTTGATCCAAATGCACCGCCTGATGACCACAAGGTCAAAGATTGGGTCGGCGCACCCGCATACGAGTATTGGCATCGTCTCGGTGAAATGATTGACGGGCTTTATCCGGGCATTTTCACTCCAGAGTGGCTCAACGGTGGCAAGAAACATGGTTGGTCGTTGCGATACAAGAAGAGCCGATCGTTTTGCACCTTCATACCGGAGCGGAACACTTTTAAGCTCCAGATTACCTTTGGCGCCAGGGAGCGCGAGAAGGTGGAGGTTTTGCGAGACCGGATTTCGCCCTCGACTATGGAGGCCTACGACAATGCCACCACCTATCATGATGGCAAATGGTTGCTGCTGACAGTCGATAGTGATGCCATCTTGGACGACATCAGAATGCTGCTCAGCATCAAGCGAAGACCTAATCAGGTCACAGGCGTTTGATCGTGTTTCTAAAAGTCGATCCGAGAGAGGCATGATGAAAGCATCTGCGTGAGTGCCAGTTGAACACGTTGGAGAGTACCAGGTAGTGGGCGATTCAATGGCGGCATTGGGGTCCGTCCCGCCGTTCGCTGCGCCGCAAACGAGTGTCTGGGTATGGCGCAAATTTCCCCTACTTTGACTGCGTCACAAACAGAATTCTCTAATTAATTCAATTACTCTCAAGCTGCTTGAGAGGTCCGGGAACACACCGGTGTTCATTATCCTCCACCTCATCCCGAGGTCGTGGGTTTCATGCTTCTGTTCGAGCGCAGAGTGCGAACAAAATCAGCCTGATCCAGCCCTTGTCGCGCCTTGGATTGATATGTTTGTTTTGGCAACGAGGTGCTGAATCTGTGACGCAGTCAAACTACAGCGGGTCGCTGGAAATCGGATTCACCCAACAAGCTGTAGACCTTTTGTTGCGCAAATCGTTTTCGTTTGATCTGAGGCAGATCAAACGCGACATGCGATAGCGCAATCGGCTGGAACAGGTCCGAAGTTCGATGCTCACCGGACCTTTTCCAGGACGCGCAACCAGGTCGCCTTTATGAGTACACGGTCTAGAAAGAGATCTTCAGCCCGCCACGGAATCTCCGATCGCACGGCGAAGTTTCATCTGGAAAACTGTTTTCGGAAACCCGGCGCCCGTCGGCGCAGCCAGGTGATTTTCGAGGCCCGAAGACCGGGCGAGATATGAGGCTTGACCTCATCAACCCTCACAGGGCCTCGCCATGCGCCGGAGTGTGCGGAAACGGACCCAGATGCCTCGCCCAATGCGCCATGATGTCCAGACCGAATTCCGAAACCGGGACAGATGGCTGACGCGCCAGCCCGTTTGACAGGCCGAGCCGCAGCGCCGCCAGGTGCTTGCCATAGGCGATGAAGTTCTCAACCGAGCTCATCATGAAGACGATCAGAGGCAACAGGTCGCGATGCAGGGATTCCGCTTCGGCAATCGCTTCCGGCGTCCCCGTTCGCATCAGTTCGTAGATCCGCACCTGCGGGTCGAACAGGTCGACTGCCGGAATCATTCCTACACATCCGGCGCGCAGCGAATCCGGGAACTGGATGCCTGCCATGCCGCCGAAAATATCGAACGCACCGTCGGTATCGTCCATCAATTGCTTCAGATAGGTTGCCGGGCCCTCGCCCTTCAGCAGGCAGACATTGGGATGCGCCCGGTTCAGCGTTTTCAGCGCGCCGTTTGAAAGGCTGGTTGCCATCAGTCCCGGCGCGTTCTGCACCGCGAGCGGAATATCGACCTTTTCGGCGACGTCGCCCAGAAACCGGACATACTCGCTTTCCGGAACGCCGGCGATCGCCGGAGGCTGCAGAATGCACCAATCGGCTCCGGCCGCTTTCGCGGCGTTCACAAACGCGATCTGCCCGGAAACGCTGCTTTCGCCGACGGTGACGGCCAACGGCACGCGCCCGGCAACGTCCTCGCCGACCCAGTCGACCATTGTGCGCCGTTCATTGACGTCCAGCTTGCCGACCTCGGTGGCCAGTCCCATGACCGCGATGCCATGCGCACCGGCGGCGATGGCGCCGTCAACCTGTCGGCGCATGGCCGAACGATCCAGCCGCCCCTGATCGTCATAGAAGCTGTAAAGGATCGGGTAGACCCCATGAAAGTCCGTGTTTGTGCTCATGCCTGGCCCTCCTGCAGTGCGCGCCTGGAGATGATAAGGCGGTTTGCGTTGAATGGAATGCATTTTCCGCCGGCAATGGTTTTCCCGCCGATACCGGAGGCTTGCGGGCGGCTGTCTGGAACCGGCTGTCGCTTCGGCCACATGCCCGAACGGCGGATCTCGACCCGACGCGGACGGAAACGACGATTGCCGCGTCCCCGCAAGTCTGTCCGGCATGCAATCCAATTCGACCGCTCAGTTCGAGCACGGTTTTTCCCCGCGCCGCTTAAAAAAACCGACGATGGGAAACGGCAGATAGACCAGGAACATCAAAGCGAGCGCCGCAGGCAGTCCGTGCGGCGGCAGCAGGTCCATGGCGCCGCCGGCCATCGGCAATCCCACGACACTGCCCACGCCCCACATGGCGCTGAAGACGGCCGTGGCGCCGGTGAGATCGGCGCCGCGAAACTGCTCGCCGACAAGGACCAGACCGAGCGTATAGAAGCCGCCGAGTATCCCCCCGACGAGAAACATCAACACCCCGTTCCAGGGCGTTGCGGCAATCAGGCAGGGCATTGCGCCACTCGCCGCCGCGATTGCAGCGACGCTCGCGGCAAGCAGCAGGCGACGGTCCATGTGGTCGGCCAGCCATCCGATGGGAACCTGGCAGGCGATCCCGCCCAGGCCCATGGCCGTGATAAGGTAGAGCGCCCGGGTTTCCGTCAGCCCCAGGTCTATGCTGTAAAGCGGGAGAAACGTGATCAATGCGCTGTCAGCCGCAGCCGCGGCAAAGTTGGCCAGCATCGCCACCGGCGCAAGCCACAAGAACGCGAGCAGACGCACGGACGACTGGTCCTGCATCGCCGGCACGAACGAATGGGCAAACAGGAGCGGAGCACCCGACGCCGCGATCATCGCCGCCGACACAAGAAACGGCAGCCAGCCCTCGCTTCCTGTCTGTGCCAGCACAAGAGGGCCAAGTGTAAAACCGGCGGCAAGCGCCATGCTGTAGAGGCCGACCACCCGGCCGCGTGTCTGTTCCTTCGCGATCGCGTTCACCCAGGCCTCGCCGGCGATCCACAGGAACGCGTTGGCCGAGCCAAGCATGAACCGGAGTGCGAACCATGCATAAACATTCGGGAATACCGGCAACAGCAGGAACAGCACAAGGCTGAGGCCGACCGAAACCAGCATCAGGCGGGCCGGTCCGAGCCAACGGATTGTCCGCGAGGCAATCGGCGCCACGGCGAAGACCGCAAATCCCTGTGCCGCCGTATTGAGGCCGATCAGCGTCTCGTTGACGCCCTGCCGCTCAAGAACCAACGCCAGGAGCGGATAACTGAACCCGTAGATCAGGCTTGTCACCGCCATGGAGGAAATGATGGCAACAAAGCTGCGCCGCCTTTCGTGCCCTTTCAACGCGGTTCCGTTCATCCGTCGGGTGTTCCTCGTGGATCTTGTGCCGGGACGATTGCTGCGCTCCGTTTGCTGCGCCAACGCCTCGTTTTGCAACGGTTTTCAGGGTAAGCCCATTCAACAGTCTAAAGCGGTTGCAAAAACGATGGCAGAAAACTGGACTGTAATCCTATTATTGAACTTCAGGAATTTTTCCATTTGGAGGAGAGATTCCAATAGCGGTAGATTGCCAGTTCTCCTGTTTCGGGTGGATCAATATGGCGCGAAAGACCTTTAAAGTTTCGGTTGCGCAGCTCACGGAGAATCGAGGGTATCGGTATCCCTGGGTTAAACATGAATGGGGCGAGGCAGAATTTACGGCCTCTTTTGCCACCTGCTATTTTTCCGGAAGAACCTTTTTGAAAATCAAGGGCGGCGGCCCCAAAGGAGGGAACTATTTCTGCAAGGAAGATGGCGAGGAGTACAGAATTTCCCGGCATTGAGATTGACCGTCGTAAAGTCGATGGACTTTGCGGAAATTCAAATTACGAACCTCAATTCCGAAGACAATAATACAATTGTATATCCAGTTGTCCGTCACCCTACTTTGGCTGCCTCATAAATTAATTTCACTAAGGAATTCAACGATTCCTGAGCCGCTTGAGAGATCCCACACACAACGATGTTCATTTTCCTCCTCATCCCGAGGTCGCCAACACGGGTGTTCCCGTGTTGGGCATCAGAGCGCCACATCGGGAACACCCGATGTGGATGCGAAGCAGAGCCTCGAAGGACGGATGGCGTGCACTGGATCGTCCTTCGAGGCCCGGTAAACCGGGCACCTCAGGATGAGGTTGCGGGTTTCACATACCTGTCTGTGCGATGAAAACAGCCAAAATCAGCTTGATTCAAATCCTGTAGTGTCATGTGGCAAATGGCGGACCGCGCTCGCCATGTCACACTCCCATTCGCACAAGTCGCCACGGCGAATCTGATGCCGAAACGAACCGCGCCACGGCCCTCGTCCAATCAAAAGGCCATCGACCCGCAAAGGTTTTCCTTGCCGATCTTCGTGGGGACCTGTATGCGCGCTTGAACGCACCTGTAGCATTTCTGCCTGTTCGCACGGATCCGTGCGAACAGGAAAAGCTCTGAAGACGGAACGGCGCCATGACGGCCTATACGATCGGCATCGATACCGGCGGAACCTATACCGACGCGGCGCTGATTGATGCCGGGTCGCGCGCGCTGGTCGCGAGAGCGAAGGCGCTGACCACCAAGGGCGACCTGTCGATCGGCGTCAACGAGGCGCTGGCCGCCGTTCTGCAGGCGGCCGAGGAAGCCGGACATCCGGTTGCGGGCTCCGATGTCACCATGGTCGCCCTGTCGACCACGCTGGCCACCAACGCCATCGTCGAGGGCCACGGCGCGCCGGTCGGGGCGATCCTGATCGGGTTCGCCGACAAGATGGTCGCCCGAACCGGCATTGCCGACACCCTCCAGGATGTGCGGGTCGGGCGCCTGGACGGCGGCCACGACCATTCCGGCAGCGAACGGACCGCGCTCGAGATCGACAGACTGGAAACCTTTCTCGACGAGACCCGCGAGACCGTCGAGGCCTATGCGGTCGCCGCCCATTATTCGGTGCGCAACCCGGCCCATGAACACCGGGTGCGCGAAATCATCCGGGAAAAGACCGGCCTGCCGGTCACCATCTCCTCGGAACTGGCCGAGGCCCTCGACGCGCCGCGCCGGGCGCTGACGGCGGCCCTCAACGCCCGCATCATTTCCAGGATCGTCGCCCTGATCGCGGCGGTGCACAAGGGCATGGCGGCGCAGGCGATCGACGCGCCCCTGATGATCGTCAAGGGCGACGGCACCCTCGCATCGGCCGAGGCGGTGGCGGAACGCCCGATCGAAACCATCCTGTCGGGCCCGGCGGCCAGCGTCATCGGCGCCAAGTTCCTGTCCGGCCTCGGCGATTTCGTCATTTCCGACATCGGCGGCACCACCACCGATGTCGCCACCCTGAAGGGCGGCTGGCCGCGCCTCAACCGGGAAGGGTCCGTGGTCGGCGGCTGGCGCACCATGGTGCATGCCATCGACATGCAGACCCTCGGCCTCGGCGGCGACAGCGAAGTGGCGATGGACGGGCCCGGCGCGGTCTATCTGAAAGCCAACCGGGTCGTGCCGATCGCCATGATCGGCCAGCGCTGGCCGGATGTGATCCGGCAGATGCAGTTCATGCTCGCCGACCCCCAGGGCACCCGCCACGGCGGCCGCTTCGCCCTGCGTCCGCTCGGCGCAGACGGCAGCGAAGTGCCGGCGGATCTCGGCGCCCAGGACCGGTCGGTGCTGGACCGGATCACCACCGCTCCGGTGCCCCTGCACAAGGTCGTCTCCGGCCTTGCCGACCAGCGTTCGCTGGCCCGTCTGGCCAAACGCGGCATCATCCAGATCGCCGCCTTCACCCCGAGCGACGCCGCCCATATCCTCGAGTTGCAATCGCAATGGTCGCGCGAGGCGGCGGTTCTGGCCGGCCTGCTCCTGAAGCGCTCGCGCCGGATGATCCGCGCCGACGAGGGCGAGCGCGAGGCCCGCGAATTCGCCCGGGAGGCGTTCGATGCGGTGATCCGCGCCAGCGGTCACATTCTGGTCGAAACCCTGTCGGGGCAGACGTTCAAATCCGACGATCCGGTTCTCGGCGCCGTGCTCGACGGGGCGCATCGCATCAACGGCCTGAAGATCGCTTTCACGCCGGCCATGCCGATCGTCGCGGTCGGCGGCCCGGCGCCAGTCTTCTACCCGGAAGTCGGCAAACGCCTGAACACGGACATCGTGCTGCCTGAGGCCGCCGAGGTCGCCAATGCGGTCGGGGCGGCGGTCGCTCTGGTCAAGGTGCAGGCGGTGGTCGAGATCACCGCGAACGGCAAGGGCAGCTGCCGCATCCACCATGAGGGCGATCCGATCCGGGTCACGTCGCCGAGCGACGCCCTCAAACAGGCGACCGAGATGGCGCGGACATCGGCGCGCGAACGCGCGCTCGCCATCGGCGGCGCCCCGGACACAATCGACGTGCATGTGGACCGGGTCGACATTCCCGACGCGGAGGGCGATTCCGGCCTGATCTCCGCAACCATCGTCGCCGAATGCTGGGGGCGGCCGGCGGTTTGAGGGGGCGGGTGTCGCGACAGCGAAGGGTCCGAGCGCCCGGCCCGACTGCGATCTGTTTTGACACCTCACCCCTGTCATTCATTTCGCCGACCGACACGACACGGTCCGGCCTGTCCCGCCCCTGGCCAGGGGCGATCAGCATGCAGACAATCGGAGTTCGAGGGCCGTGGCAGTGGGCCGATTGCGCCCGATCCGCAACACCGGGGCGTCCCGCATGGCGGCAAGGTCCCGCAGGATGCGGCACGCGTCGCTGAACAGATCCCCAAACGCCCGATACCTCCCCAACCCGCCATGACCGGTCTTGTGCCGGCCACCCACCGGGCAGCGGCAAATCACGATCCCGATTTGAGGAGGCATGGTGGGTGGCCGGGACAAGCCGCGGCCATGACGTGGGGTGGGGTGATCGGGGTGCGGACAATCGCGGTTCGGCGGTCAGGGCGGCGGCTGGAAGCGATTTCGGGAAACATGACGCGAAAACCCACACACACGTCATGGCCGGTCTTGTCCCGGCCACCCACCGGGCAGCGGCAAATCACGATCCCGATTTGAGGTGGCCTGGCAGGTGGCCGGGACAAGCCGCGGCCATGACGTGGAGTGGGGATCACCCATAGTACATAGGCGGGTCGCGCAGCCATGAAGGAAGTGGCCCGGTCGCGCCGGATCCGAGGGTGGAAAATCGGAGTGTACCGGCACCGACCTTCGCACTTTTCCAAAAACCTCCAACGCCATCCCCAACCCGTCAAGGCTGGTCCGGGCATTGCCAATTCTGCCCTGACACCGGCACGACAAGCAAAAGCCCGCCACGCGATAGGCGCAGCGGGCTTCTGGAATATTGCGAATAGAACCGTTCTACGCGGCCAGCGCGCTGTCCGCGGACACGTAGGCATATCCGAGGTCGCGGGCGACGGCTTCGTAGGTCACCTTGCCGTTCCAGACGTTCAGGCCGTTCTTCAGGTGGGCGTCGTCGGAAAGGGCTGCGCGCCAGCCCTTGTTGGCGATGGCCAGCGCGTGCCGCAGCGTGACGTTGTTGAGCGCGTAGGTCGAGGTGCGCGCAACGCCGCCCGGCATGTTGGCGACGCAATAATGCACGACATTGTCGACCACATAGGTCGGATCCGCGTGTGTCGTTGCTCTGGAGGTTTCGAAACATCCCCCCTGGTCGATGGCGACGTCCACCAGAACCGAGCCCATCTGCATGGTCGACAGCGCGGCGCGCGACACCAGTTTCGGCGCCGCCGCGCCCGGGATCAGCACCGCGCCGACGACCAGGTCGGCGGTGGCGATGTGATCTTCCAGCGCGGCCTTGGTCGAATAGAGCGCCTTGGCGCGGGATTCGAAGTGATTTTCCAGCTTTTCCAGGACGAACGGATTGTTGTCGAACACGGTGACGTCGGCGTGGATGCCAACGGCCATCTGGGTCGCGTTGAACCCGACGACGCCGCCGCCGATGACGACGACCTTGCCCGGATGCACGCCCGGCACGCCGCCGAGCAGCACGCCGCGGCCGCCATGCGCCTTTTCGAGCGCCGTTGCGCCGGCTTGGATCGACATCCGGCCCGCGACCTGGCTCATCGGCTTGAGCAGCGGCAAGCCGCCGGAATTGTCGGTGACGGTTTCATAGGCGATGCAGACGGCGCCCGAGGCAACCAGATCTTTCGTCTGCTCGGGGTCCGGCGCCAGGTGCAGGTAGGTGTAGAGGATCTGGCCTTCGCGCAGCATGGCGCGCTCGCCGGGCTGCGGTTCCTTGACCTTGACGATCATGTCGGCCGTTGCGAAGATCTCGGCGGCCGTGTCGGCGATGCGCGCGCCGGCGCCTTCGTAGAGCGCGTCTTCCGCGCCGATACCGGCGCCCGCATTGGTTTCGACAACGACCTGATGGCCGTTGGCAATCAGTTCGGCCGCGCTTTCCGGCGTCAGGCCGACGCGATATTCGTGATTCTTGATTTCTTTCGGAACACCGATCAACATGGAATTATCCTCCGCTTGAATTTTACGGGATAATATTCGATTATCATCCGAATTTGCTGGCGAAGTTTCGTTATTTTGAACGTGTTTTGGCACTCAATTCCAAAAAAACCGGATTTATTGAAATGCCATCCGAACCTCTGGATCGTATCGACAAACGCATCCTGATCGCCCTGCAGGCGGATTGCCGGCAGCCGATCGCCGAACTGGCCGAGCGCGCCGGCCTGTCGGCCTCGGCCTGCCATCGCCGCGTCAGGATTCTGGAAGATCGCGGCGTGATCGACGGCTATACCGCGCAGCTCAACGGACGCAAGCTCGGCTACGCCATGGAATTCTTCGTCGAGATCACCCTGGATCGCCAGAGCGACGACGCGCTGGAGAAATTCGAGGCCGCCGTGCGCCGGGTGCCGGAAATTCTCGAATGCCATTTGATGACCGGCCAGTTCGACTATCTGCTGCGCATCGGCGTCGTCGACAATTCCGACTATGAACGGGTGCACCGGGACAAGCTGTCCCGCCTGCCGGGCACGGTGCGCATCCAGTCGAGCCTCGCCCTGCGAGCGGTCAAGCCCTGGCAGGGCTATTCCATCGATCCGACGTGACCCTGATCAATCCCTTGGCGACAAACCGTATCGCAAAGTGCATTGATCCGTCGTCCGGTCGAAACTAATCTCCGCTCGATTTGATTGTTTGAAAGGAAGTCGCCGCGTGCAAGATCTTTCCAGTCTCAACGACCTGTCACAGGCGGATGCGTGCGGCCTTGTCGCCGGTTTTGCCGGAAAACAGATATCTCCCGTCGAAGTGACCCGCAATGTGCTGGAGCGGATCGAGCGCTTCAATCCGGTCGTCAATGCCTTTTGTCATGTCGATGCCGACGGCGCCCTGGACGCCGCCCGCCAGGCCGAAGCCCGCTGGCAGAAGGGCGCGCCGGCCGGCGCACTCGACGGGGTGCCGATCACGATCAAGGACCTGGCCGCAGTCAAGGACATGCCGCTCAGAAAGGGATCGCTGACCACCGGGACGGAACCGGCCGACGCGGACATGCCGTTCGTGGCGCACCTGCGAGCGGCCGGCGCGGTCATTCTCGGCAAGACGACGACACCGGAATTCGGCTGGAAGGGGGTCACCGACAGCCCGCTGACCGGGATCACCCGCAATCCCTGGAACAGGGCCAAAACGCCCGGCGGCTCGTCCGGCGGCGCGGCCGCCGCCGCCGCCCTGAATCTCGGCTACCTGCACCATGGCACCGACGGCGGCGGATCAATCCGCATTCCCTGCAGCTTTACCGGAACGGTCGGGCTGAAGCCGAGCTTCGGCTGGATCCCGCAATATCCGCCGAGCGCCATGACCATGCTCTCGCATATGGGGCCGATCGGGCGCACCGTCGACGACATTATCGCCATGCTCAAGATCGTCGCCCAGCCGGACGGCCGCGACTGGTATGCAAATCCGCCGGGTACGCCGGACTGGGACCGGGATCTCAAGGCCGGCATTGCCGGAATGAACATCGCGTTCTCCCCGGACCTCGGCTACGCGACCGTCGACCCGGACGTTGCTGAACGGGTGGCGCAGGCGGCCGCCCTCTTGTCAGACCTTGGTGCGCATGTCGAGCAGGTGGATCCGGGTTTCGGGAACCCCGCGGAGATCTTCGACACGTTCTGGCAGACCGGCGCCGCCAGGATCCTCGCCCAGATGTCGGACGACGCTGTTGCCCGCATGGATCCGGGGCTGGTCGCCGCCGCCAAATCCGGCGCGGCACGATCCGCGCCGGACTATCTGGCCGCCGACGCCGCCCGTGCCGAACTCGGCGCCCTGATGCATGGCTTTCATCAGCGCTACGATCTCCTGGTCACGCCGAGCCTGGCGGTCACCGCCTTCGATGCCGGACAGAACGTTCCCGATCCCGGCGCCGGCGGCGCCTGGATCGACTGGACGCCGTTTTCCTATCCGTTCAATGTCACCCAGCAGCCCGCGGCGTCGGTTCCCTGCGGTCTTGCCGCCAACGGATTGCCGGTCGGCCTGCAGATCGTCGGGCCGAAATTTCGCGACGACCTGGTCCTGCGCGCTGCCCGCGCCTTCCTGGAAGCCGCGCCGCCGGCCTTTCCCGAAATGCCGATCGGATAAAGCTTTTCCGTTCACGCGGATTCACCTGAGCAAACAGAACGCGAAGAACAGGAACCTTGAGATATTCGCCGTTTCGGTGAAACTGTGAACCCATTCAGCGCGGACGGCGCAGGGGGACAGAGGCTTGGCTTATGATTTCGAACTGGGGCCGTGGTCGCGAACGATCTCGACCCGGTCGCAAACCGCACAGGACTGGTTCGACCGGGGACTGGCCTGGACCTACGCCTACAATCACGAAGAAGCCGTTGTCTGCTTCCGGCGGGCGCTTGCGGCCGACCCAGCCTGCGCCATGGCGTGGTGGGGCATCGCCTATGCGTCGGGGCCGTTCTACAACCGGCCCTGGATCCGGTTTTCCGACGCCGAGGTCGGCGAGGCGCTGCCGGTCTGTCACGCGGCGGCGCGGGCGGCGCTGGCCGGCATCGACACATGCACGCCGGCCGAACGCGGTCTGATCGAAGCGATCGTCCTGCGCTACCAGGACGACAAGGAGACCGATCGCGCCGTTCTGAACCGCTGGCACGGGGCCTATACCGACGCCATGCGGGCCGCGCACGCCGCACATCCGGACGACCTCGATATCGCGGCGCTTTTTGCCGAAGCCGCGGTGACCTGCACGCCGCGCCAACTCTGGACCCTGAAGACCGGAGAGATGAACCCGGACGCCCTGACGCACGAGGCGCTGGCCGTGCTTGAGCAGGCCCTGGCGGCAAGCGCGGAGGCGGGCACGACCCATCCCGGCCTCATGCACATGCTCATTCACGCCCTGGAAATGTCGCCCTTCCCCGAGCGCGGGCTTGCGGCGGCCGACGCCCTGCGCGGCTATGCGCCCGATGCCGGTCACCTGGAACATATGCCGGCCCACATCTATGTTCTGTGCGGCGATTATGCCCAGGCGGTCGCGCAAAGCGAACGTGCGGTGCGCGCCGACGACAAATACCTGGCCGGCGCCAGCGCCTCGAATTTCTACACCACCGCCTGCTGCCACGACCTGCATCTCTACATGTATGCGGCGATGTTTCTCGGTCAGTTCAAAACCGCGCTTGCGGCCGCCGACCGGATCCGCGCGCTTGCCACCTCCGATCTGATTGCCGCCAGCGCGCCGTTCATGGCGTCGATCCTGGACGGCTATTCGGCCATGCGGGTTCACGTCCTGGTCCGGTTCGGCCGCTGGCAGGAGCTGATCGACACGCCGCCGCCGCCGGACGCACGGCTTCGCCCGATCGGCGCGGCCATGCATGCCTACGGCCGGGGCGTCGCCTGTTCCGCCCTCGGCAGGATCGCCGAAGCCGAGGCCGCCCAGGCACGCTTTCGCCTGGCACAGGAGGCAATCGCACCGGACGCGATCTTCCTCAGCAATCCCACCCGCACCATGCTTCTCATCGGCGACGCAATGCTTGAGGGCGAGCTGCAGTACCGCAAGGGCAATTTCGACGCGGCGTTCGTCAGTCTCCGCCTGGCCGTCGCGCGCGACGATGCCCTCAACTATACCGAACCCTGGGCCTGGATGCATCCTCCGCGCCACGCGCTGGCCGCGCTGCTTGCCGAACAGGGACATTTCGAGGAAGCGGAATCCGTGTTGCGCACCGATCTCGGCTTCGATGCCGGACTGGCAAGGTGCTGCCAGCACCCCGACAATATCTGGGCGCTCAGGGGGCTGGTCGAATGTGTCGAACGGTCCGGCACCGCCGGCGAGCTGCAGCTTTTGCGCCAGCGTCTGCAGATCGCCCAGGCGCGGGCCGACGTTCCCGTCGAAAGCGCCTGTTGTTGCCGGCGGCCGCAGGCACGGTCAGGCTGACGGCCCCCCCATCCCGATCTGGATGATCAGGAGATCGATGTCGGCGTCGGAATCGTTGACCAGCCCGTGTTCGCCGTAGGTTGGGTTGAGAATCATGTCACCCTTCTTCACCGCGACCGGCTTGCCTTCGACCGTCATCGTCGCCCGTCCCTCCAGCACGACATACATTTCCTCATTGTTGCCGTGCTTGTGAAGGCCGACGGTGGAGCCCGGCGGCACCACCATCCGGTCCATGAAGTCGACATTGGTGGCAAAATCCGAACCGCCCCAGATCTCGTGGAGCGCGTAGGGGCCGAGGCCGCCATGCGAGCTGTCCCGTCTGTCGGCGGGTGCGTCGAGGAAATTTTTTATGAGTGAGGTCACGATTCACCGTCTCGCTAATTGTATTGATTGACAGTCTATCGGATCCGGAAAGATACGATAAGACCCTGTCGGGCTGGGTCAGGGGGAAGGCACAACTGACGATTGCCGGCAAACGCCGCCCGACACGTCTGGCCCGCACGTGTTCCGGAGGAGCAATCGCCCGCAATGGCGCATTCCACATGTCCCGATTGTCCACACAAGACACCCCCGACCACGTCATCGCCGCACCTGTCGCGGCGACCCGCCGGGCCGCCTCTGGCGGAGTCGTCATTGGCCGACACCATGGTGGATTCGGTTGGTTCACGATACAAGTGCAACACCCGAAAATGGCCGGCGGGATGCATGGCATTTCAGGCTCTCCACCTCCCCAAAGTGCGTCGCCGGACCTGATCCGGCGCCCAGGAGATCGAGGGGCATTCCGGTTACACAATCGCGAAGCGCCGCGCCCGTCACCTGGATGCCGGGTCAAGCCCGGCAGGGCACTTGGAGTTGGCAGGCGGAACCAATCACCCATCGTGGCCTGATCCACATTTCCCGATTTTGCACCCGCCCCCCAAACCACGTCATCGCCGCGCCTGTCGCGGCGACCCACCAGGCCGCCTCTCGCGCGATCGTGATTGGCCGACACCGTGGTGGGTCCCCGCCGCCGCGGGAATGACGTGGGGAGATGGTCGTGCCCGAAAATGGCGGGTGGGATGCTTGCCATTTCACAACGCCACTCCCCCATGTACGCCGCCAGACCCAAATGCCGGCAGCCCCGAGCGAATGTCCACGGGCGCACATTTCCTTCAGACGGCACGTTGCCCTTTCCAACGGCTTGCCGCTATAAGGCGCGACGATCCCGGCGGAGCCCACCAATCCCGATGACCCAGACGCCCCCATCCATTGCAATCATCCTGCCGTGTCACAATGAGGCGGTCGCGATCGAAGGCACGATTGCCGGGTTCCGGGACGCCCTGCCCGGCGCGTCGATCATCGTCTGCGACAATGCCAGCTCCGACGACACCGCCGCACGCGCCGAAGCCGCCGGCGCCATCGTCATCGCCCAGCAGTTTCGCGGCAAGGGCAATGCGGTGCGCCGGCTGTTCGCCGAGGTCGAAGCCGACATCTACGTCATGGCCGACGGCGACAGCACCTATGACGCGGCAAGCGCCGGCCGGCTTGTCGCCGAGCTGATCGACAACAGGCTCGACATGGTCATCGGCCTGCGCCAGGGGCGCGAGGAAGGCCAGTACCGCCTTGGGCACGCCACCGGAAACCGCCTGTATTCCTGGCTGTTTTCGAAATTGTTCAATGTCGGCGTCAGCGACCTGTTTTCCGGCTACCGGGTGATGTCGCGCCGGTTCGTGAAGACGTTTCCCTGTTATTCCCGCGGCTTTGAAATCGAGACCGAGCTGAACTCCCACGCCGCCATCTACAAACTGCCGATCGCGGAGAGTCCGACGCCCTATTTCGCCCGTCCCGACGGCTCCGCCAGCAAATTGAACAAGTTTCGCGACGGTCTGCGCATCCTGACCTTCTTCGCGATCTTCATGCGCGATTATGCGCCGATGCGAATGTTTTCCGGCGCGGCCCTCATTCTTGCCGTGCTCAGCCTGGTGTTTTTCGTGCCCGTCGGCCTGGAATTCCTGGAGACCGGCCTGGTGCCGCGTTTCCCGACCTTCATAGGCAGCGTCGCCCTGTTCTCGCTCGCCTGCCTCAGCCTGATCGGCGGCTTCGCCATGCAATCGATCGCCGCCGCCCGCCAGCAGACATTCATGATCGGATATCAGTCGATCCCGTCGGTTAATCCCGTAAAGGTCGGCACTCCGGGCGAAGAGACCTGAAATGCTCACCGGGCTCGCAGAAAACCGCACGGTGCGGATCTCCGCGCGGCTGATCCTTGCGGTGAGCGCCTTTCTGACGCTGGCTTTTCTGGTCTTGTCCAAACCCTATGAAACGCCCTATGGCGATGAGCCGCGATATATCGTTCTCGGTGCCAACCTCTATCAGCACGGCGTGATTTCCAATCAGGCCTACGACCCCGGGGCAATGCCGGCGCCCGGCCTGCCGGTCGGCGGGCCGTTGACCGCGATCGAGCTTGCCGCGGCCATGGCGATCGATCCGGCCACGCACCGGACGTTCGAATGTGTGCTGACCGGCACGGACTGCGAAGTCGCGTTTCCCGGCCTGCGCGCCCTGCATGTGGTTGAAATCGCGCTGTTCCTCGGCGCGCTGTGGTGGATCGCGCTGAAACTGACCGGACGGGAATGGGTCGCCTGGACATCGCTCGGCGTGGCCCTGATCTGCAAGGATCTCACCTTCGATGCCAAGCGGGTTCTGACCGAACCCCTGTTTCTTGCCTGTGCGGGTGCGTTTCTCGCCGCCTGGCTGGCGGTCTGGTCGCACCCGCAAGGCCGCATGCGAGCCCTCTGTCTCGGCCTCGCGCTCGCCGCGACAATCCTTGTCAAACCCGCATTCCAGGCCATCGTTCCCCTGGCGCTCCTGGGCTACGGCCTGGCCCTGCTGGTGCCGGGCACCGGCCGGACATGGCGCGACATCGTTCCCTCGGCAACTTTGTTTCTGGTTGCCTGTTTCGCGGCGCTGGCGCCGTTTCTTTTCTATTTCCAGACCTGTTGCGGCGCCTTTACGCTCTCCAATCCGAACCTTCTGGAAGCCGCCCTGTCGCACCGGGTCGCCTACAATGCGATGGATCCGCGGGAATGGCTGGCCGGCTGGATCTATTTCCTGCCCGATTTCGGCGACAATCTGGCGCCGGCCCTGTTTCCCGACCTCGCGCAGATCCGGCTCGGCTGGGACCAGAATTCCTATTACATCCACGGCCGCGATGTTCTGCATGCCGAGGCCCAGTCGATCACCGCGCCGGAACCGGCCACCAATTATCTGATCCGGACCTACGTGCTCGGCGACTGGCTCTGGCACGGCGCGACTTCGGCGCTGCTGTTCTGGCGCGGCCTGTTTGTCGGCAAGCTCTGGGGCCTGATCGCGCTGCCGTTTTTCCTCGCCTATCCGTTCATCGCGGCCGCCCCGAACCGCATCAAATACCTGATCCTCGTCGTTCCGGTTCTCGCAATCGCCGGACTGCAGTCCGGCATTTCGGTCAGCATTCCGCGCTACAATCTCGCCCTGATCGTGCCGATGAGCATTGCGTTTGCGTGGTCCGTCACCACTTTCGCGGAATGGGCCCTGACCAGAACGGGGCAGCGCGCGCAAACCGGCCGATAATCAAAACAGCGCGAAACGCGCGATCTGACATCGGACCGGACATGGGATAATCTCTGCGGATCGTTTGCGAGGGACGGAACCATCCTGATGGAAAACATGCATGGACAATGATCGCCCGGCCGCGGTCGCAAGGCAGCCCGTCCTGCGGGTCGGCATAACGGGTCACCGGCCCAACAAGCTTGCCGGGGCCGACACGGACCTGTTGCAGCAACGAATTACCCTGCTGCTGGATCGTCTTGCCGATCTGGCCGGGCGAGGCCGGGACGCCGGAACCGCCCTGCGATTCACGACCGCGCTCGCGGCCGGCGCCGACAGCCTTGCCGCCGACGCCGCGATCTCCAGCGGTTATGACCTCGATCTGGTTCTGCCCTTTCCGCAGGAAACCTACATCCGGTCCCAGGAATTCAATCAAGCGGAGCTGGAGACCTTCCAGCGGCTATGGACGCACGCGCCCGATACGACGACGCGGACGGAACTGGATGTCACGGCCGACACCGGCGACGCCTCGGCCTATGTCGCGGTCGCGCAGGCAATCCTGGAACGTTCGGATGTGCTGCTTGGCGTATGGAACGGACAGGACGGCGACGGGGCCGGCGGAACGGCCGAGGTTCTGGCCGACGCGATTGCGCACGGGCATATTGTCGTCTGGCTCGAACTCGACGGATCGTTCCGTCTTTGGAATCCGGACATCGAGCGCTGGCAGGTGGTTGCGTTCGACAGATCGGGCGACGCCGGCGCCCGGCAGTTCGACAGACGGATACAGGCCCTGTTCGATCGGTAACGTGCGAACGATGCACCGCAGGCAGACCGGGAGCAGGCGAGCAGGATCATGTATTTACAAAAATGGGAATTGGCACGACCGCCCCGCCCTACAAATTTGCTCGTCATTTCTATGACCAGCGGACTGCTCAGGCGTTTTCAGAGCCTGCTTCGACCGATGCTGCGCGGATTGGGAATGTCGGCTTTATTCAAGACAGAGGCTCCTGATGGTCCTTATCCTGTTCAAAACAGCTGATCTGAGAGGTGCCTGACGTGAAATTTCGCTACACAATTCTATACGTTGATGACGTGGCGGCGTCGTTGGATTTTTTCGAACGTGCCTTTGGCTTTGAGCGTGCCTTCCTGCACGAAAGCGGCGATTATGGCGAACTGGCAACGGGAAGCACAAAACTGGCTTTCTCTTCGACCGAACTGATGCGCCGGCTTGAAAAGAAACCGGCTGCGCCAAGACGCGACGCGCCGACTTTCGAGATTGCTTTTGAGACTGACGATGTGGCGACGGCACTTAAAAAAGCTGTCGATGCAGGCGCTTTGCTCGTCCAGGACGTGCGCGATGAGCCATGGGGTCAGACAACCTCCTATGTTGCCGACCCGAACGGCTATCTGATCGAGATTTGCTCGGCAGTGCAGCTTCCAGGCTGAGGTTGATATGGACGAGACCAGTCGATCTTATATTGTGGAACGGTTGACGGCGCTCATCCTTTCCATCGCACCTGAAGCATCCTGTGTCGAAAAGTATGGCGGCCTCGTCTTTACGATCTCACCCGGGCAAACGGCATCACAATTTTGCGGGATCTTTGTCTATAAAGAGCATGTGTCGCTGGAATTCAGCAAGGGAGCCGAGCTCGACGACCATGAAAGGGTTCTTGAGGGCGGAGGGAAACACCGGCGACACATCAAGCTAAGGGAACTGTCTGATATCTGTCAAAAACGATGCAAAGACTATCTCCGACAGGCGTGCAGGCGCTAAGGTGCATTGTGTTGGATCGGATTCACCGAACACGCTTTCATCCTTGGCGGACGCAGGGTGTTGTCGTTCAATCCGAGACAGATTGAACGACAACATGCGTTAAGCCGATTTCATCCGACCAATTGCCAAGGCCCGGCTGTGACAGTTCGTTCAATACAGCTGGACTTTGGCGAAGCCGGGCGGGCGTCAAGCCGAACCACCGAACGAACTCTCTCGTCATATGGGCTTGATCACTGTATCCGTATTCGAGCGCAATCTCAGAAAGCGGCACGCGGACAGGCATTGCCCGTGCGGCCCGTCTGGCACGACCCAGCAAACGCCAGAATCCCGGCGCCGGGATCGACAGGTTCTTGAAGTGGCGTTGCAATGTTCTGGATGACACGCCGTTCTGTCTCGCCAGGCTTTCAATTGTTTCGTCTGGTCTGCCAAGCGCGTCAATGATTTCCAAACTCTCATGATCCTGACACACTGCACCATCAATCAGTTGATCGAGCTTTGAAAGATCGGAAATATCGATCATCAAATCAGAATCCGCCACCATGATCCCTGGGCGTAGACGATATCCGGCAATGGATGTTCCTGCGCAAATCTTCACCGCTCTTGGACAAGTGTCCCACTGTGTGAAATGCACGGTTTCGGATTCAACCCCGGCTTGTGACACGACAAGGATATCGCGGCAGCCGTCCGGCAGTACGGTTGCAACCTCGTCAGATTTTGCGGTGTAATTCCAACGATGAAAAAGCGAAATAATCCAGCTCCCCGGACGACCCAGCAGGATCATCGTGCACCAATGGCGGCTATAGATCCAGTGCTCCGCAATGGTGGAACCGGTCAAACGGCCCGACCGTGGCTGGCCCCGGTTCGGTGGTACCCGGTCACCGATGCCATCTTGGAGACTTGGCGGTCAGAGTGACAGCAGCCGGGTTCCATCCACCAGGCCTTTGGCAATCAGGGTCTGGACCAGCGCACCGCTCCCCTGAACGCCGGTACCGCGAGAGCGGTTTCCTCCCTGTCGCGCCTTTTGGATAGTGTTGCGACCAACTCGCGGTGTCCGGCGCCACATCGACAAAACCCCCTGAAACGTCAGGCGGATCGATCAGTCCAACAGACCATCAGTTCTTGCCGATGGCAATCATCCCGCCGCCGGTCGCGTCTCCGCCTCGGCCGCCGCCGCCGCAAGCCGGCTCAGTTCTTCCGGCGATTGTTTCTCCCCTTCGGGCTGATCGGGCACCCGCACGCGAACCTCCTTGCGAGCGAACTCGATGCCGTTCTCCTCAAACGCCTGCTGCACCCGCTTGAAGATTTCCTTGCGCAGGGTGAATTGTTTGCCCGGCTTGGCCATGAACTTGCCGCGCAGCACAATGCCGACATCGTCGAACTCGAGCACGCCCTGGGACTTGAACGGTTGCAGGAAGTCCTCCCCCAATTCCTCGTCCTGAAGCATGTCCTGGCCAATGCGCTTGAAGATCTTGCGCACCTTGTCCGTGTCGGTCCCGAACGGCACCGTGAACCGCAGCTTCATGATCGCCCAGTCCCGGCTCTGGTTGGTCACTTTCGGGATCTCGCCGTAGGGCACGGTATGCACCGCGCCGCGATGGTGGCGCAACTGCACCGAACGGATCGAGATCTTCTCCACGGTGCCCCGCGTGTCGCCGACCTCGATATATTCCCCGGTTCTGAAGGCATCGTCGAACAGGAAAAACACGCCGGACACCACATCGCGCACCAGCGTCTGCGCCCCGAAACCGATGGCAAGGCCAACGATACCGGCACCGGCAAGCAATGGCGTGATGTCGATGCCGACCTGGGAAAGCGCCAGCAATACGGTCAGGACAATGATCGACACCTGCACCACGTTCAGGATCAGCGGCAGCACGGTGGACAGGCGGGATCCGCCCTGGCCGCCGACTTCGCCGACCATGGCTTCGTCGGATTCCAGATCCACGCCGGCGGCCGTGCGTTCGCCGGCCAGCTTGCGGTTGACCCACAATGTCGCGACTTCCCAGGCGATATAGCCGATGGCCAGGAACAGGATGATCTCGATCAGACCTGAGGCGATCTGCGCCCCGAGCCCGGCCGATGCCAGATTGTCGAGATCGATGCCCCACATCCTGGCGATGATGGCGACACCGGCCACGGTCAGGAGCACCCGGCCGATCCGGACATAGGATTGTTTGGTGCGTTCGTGGGCGAGTTCGGCGAGCGCCCCCTGGCCCTGCATGGGCGGTGCTATATGGCGGACCAGCCCCCGGATGCCGGTATCGATCGCCGGCGCAAACAAGATCAGACCGAGGGTCACGTTCTCCTGTCCGTTGAGCAGATCGAAGCGGCCGGCCGCGACGATGAACTCGATCAGGAGCCAGTTGGCCACCACCAGCGCCATCGTCACATAGGGCCAGGCACGCGCCACCCGCAACTGGGCCGGCGTCGGATCCTCGTTGCCGCCGATCAGAATATCGACGATGCCCCTGCGGCCGCGCCAAACCGTTTGCAGGACCCAGAGGTAGAGCGCCAGATTGATCCAGAAGCCGAGCCGCAATTCCCCGAGCGGGATACCGTTCGACAGCAGGAATATCAGAAAGAAGTCGAGCAGGCCGGCAATGAACACGATGATCATCAGGTTGCGGTGGAAAAACCGCGCGGTCTCGTCGTCGGCAGTCACCAGGCGCAGGTCCGGCCGTTCCGGTGCCTCCAGAAACCGCGAAAACGCCGCCGCGGCCAGCACGATGATCAGGAGATACCAGAATGCCGACCAGGCCGCCTCAAGATCGGACGGCGCCGGCATCAGCACGCGCAGCACGGTGTAGACCACGATGGAAAAAACCACGAGGCTGGCAATGTCGAGCAGGAACCGGATCCCCAGCGTCTGCAGGGTTTCGGCAAGTGTATGCGGCTTCGCGGTGTTTATTCGTTCGCGCCAGGCGCTGAAAACCAGGCGATCGGAGGCGAAACCGGCCCCATAGCCAAGCGCAAAGGCAAGCAGCATGATCCCGAAGAACTGAAAGATCTGGGACGGGCTCTTCGGACTGAAAAAATTGCCGATGCCGCGCACGACACCATCGAACAGGTTCGGAAGACGTTCGATCGAAATCGCGATATTGCCACCGACGCCGGTGAGCAGCGACACGATATATTCCCCCAGCGGTGTCGCGCTTTTCTTCGCGTTTTCCGCAGCCACGACCGCGTCGAGCCGTTCGATCAGCATCTGTCTGACCTGCGCATCGTCCATCTTGGCCACGGCGTCGCGGATAGCGGCCTCGGTCAGTTCGGCCGGCAGGGTCGGTTTGGCCGGTTCCTCGGATTGCTCCGGCAGACCTTGAGCGAAACCGGCCTGCGCGACGGCAATCGCCATGAACGCGGCAAGGATCAGAGCTGGTACTTTAAGATTGGCAAAGGATTTGAACATGGGACGCTTCTCATCATGGCCGGACGGGTACGAAGTGCGGCAAGCAACATAAGATTGCAACAGGCGGTCCGGTTCAAGCCGGAAATTTTGCTTACATGCCCTGCAAAGGCCCGTCTTGACTGTCGGGGGGTATCGTACGGTGCGGTTACGGCAGGTTCGTCTGCACAAGAATCAGCGTATAAATCCGAAATGGAGTGTGCCCTGGACGGGCCGAACCGGTTTCCGGCAAGGGAAAGGAGATTTCGGTGAGCAATCCGCGCCTGCGCGACCTTGGCCTGTCGGTCGGCACCCTGCCGCCGGGGCCTTACAACGCAATCACCGACGTTGCCGGCCTATCCGTTGGCCACGTCACGATCCTGGAAGACGCGCCAAAGACCGTACGGTCCGGACTGACCGTGATCGTTCCCGAAAACGGAGCCGTCGGCGAACGCAACCTTTATGCCGGGACCCACGTGCTGAACGGCAATGGCGAAATGACCGGCCTGGCCTTCCTGAACGAGTTCGGCCTCCTGTGCGGCCCGATCGCGCTGACCAGCACCCATTCGGTCGGCGCGGCCCACGAGGGCCTCATCCGGCATGAACTGGAAAGCGGTTCGCCTTTCGATTTCCTGTTGCCGGTGGTCGCCGAAACCTATGACGGCTGGCTCAGCGACCGGTCGGCCTTCGCCGTGCGCCCGCACCATGTCGGCGAGGCCATTGCAAGCGCCGCCTCCGGGATTGTCGCCGAAGGCAGTGTCGGCGGCGGTACCGGCATGATCTGCCATGAATTCAAGGCCGGGATCGGCACCGCGTCCCGCATCGCGGGTGTCGCCGGCACGGATTGGACGGTCGGCGTTCTGGTGCAGGCGAATTACGGGTCGCGCGAGAGATTGTCCCTGAACGGGCGCAATATCGGCAAGATGTTTCCTGTGACGGACGTTCCCAGCCCCTGGCCCGAGCGCCGCGAAACCGGATCGATTATTGGCATCGTCGCAACCAATGCCCCGCTTTTGCCGCACCAGTGCCAGCGCCTGGCACAGCGCGCGGCCCTCGGGGTCGGGCGCGTCGGCGGCATGGGAGAACCGGGCAGTGGCGACCTGTTTCTCGGCTTTTCCACCGGCAACGCCGTGTCCGCGGCCACCGTGAAAGAGACGACGTCGGCGTGCGCGCTCCCCGACATGGCCCTGTCGCCCCTTTTTCAGGCAGCGATCGAAGCGACCGAGGAAAGTATCTGGAACGCTCTGTGTGCCTCCGATACGATGACCGGACAGTTCGGGCGCGTCTGCCACGGCCTTCCCGTCGAGCGCCTGCGCGCCGCGGTCCTGTCGGATCGCTCGGAGCCTGGCGAGGAGTCGCCGTGACCGCAGACCGACCAACGGTAGCGCGCACTGCAACGATCCGACCGGCACGCGCCGCGGATGTGCCGGTCATCCATGCCCTTCTTGCCGATCTGGCTGAGACCCTGGACGAATCCGCGTCCATGACCGCCTCCGAAGCCGATCTGTTGCGCGAGGGTTTTGGTCACCCTCCGGCCTTTCAGGTTCTTCTGGCCGAGCAAGACGACCGCCCGGTCGGTCTGGTCCTGTTTTTTCATGCCTATTCGAGCTGGCGCGGCCGTCTTGGCGTCTATGTTCAGGATCTGCATGTGGTCGGCGCAATGCGCGGATCCGGTCTGGGCCGGCGGTTGCTGGCGGCTGCGGCCGATGCCGGACGGACGGCCGGCTGCTCCCACATGCGCCTGTCGGTCGCAGCAACCAACGCAGCCGGGCGCGGGTTTTATCGCCGGATCGGAATGGCCGAACGCCATGATGAAGTGATTTGCCAGATTTCCGACCGGGATTTTGTGCGGCTTGCCGAACGGGCGGGCCGATTTTGAGCCAATCGGTCGGTCGAGCGCGCACAAGCCGTACAAATTTTTATGTGCGATTACGATCATAATCTGACTGAAAAAAGTAACATATACTACCTAAAATTGATAGCGTCGATGCTCAAAGTAATGCTGCGCGAACCACCCTGTTGAACGATAACAGAGAGTTATTGAATAGTTCACGTTAATTTGTAAGAAAAATTCCCGTTTCTAGAAATGAAATTTAATTAATAAATTCTAAATGAAATCGACTGCCCGCACAATACCGTCATTAACCTTTTGTTAAGAAATTGCTTCAAATCACAACCAATGCCTGCTAGCGTCATCCTTGCGGTTGTTAGGGTTAATTGTATAGGGGGCCATTATATGTCGCTTGTTATGGTGGATGGAGCTGTCAGTCACCGAGTTCCACGGCAAAGCGTTAAGACCAAACATCTCCTCAGCGCGGAAACGCTCACGCCCGATTATGTCGACGAGATTTGCGAACTTGCCGAAAATTTCGAGTTCGGTTTCGCCGAGGCAAACCATCCCAGGGGCACGGCGGTCGCGCTCTTGTTTTTCCAGCCGAGCACCCGGACACGCCTTGGTTTCGAGGTCGCTACCGCGGCTCTGGGCTGCCATGCGGTCGGCCTTGACGATATGTCGGGCTCGCGCTCAAACGCGCGAACGGGCGAGACCCTGGAGGATTGCGGCGCGGTGATTTCAAACCTTTGCGACGCCATCGTCATCCGTCATCACGATGTCGGCGCCGCGGCGAAGATCTCGACCCGGTCGCGCAAACCGGTGATCAATGCAGGTGATGGATGGAACGAGCACCCGACCCAGGCGCTGATTGATTTGCATGCCATGCGCCGGAATCTGGGGTCGATCAAGGGACGCAGCATCGCTTTCGGCGGTGACCCGCGCGGCCGCACGGTGCGCTCACTCATGCATTTGTTGCGTTACGAACTGCCCGGGGAAGTGGTGTTTTGTCCTCCCGCCCATGTCGCCGTGCCGGAAGATATTCTGAACGTTTTGTCGATGAGCCAGATCCGGTGCCGTGTAATCGGCAATATTTCCGATGCGCTGCAGCAGTGCGATGCCATCATGATGGCGCCCTATGACATGTCCGATATCGGCGAAGAGGCTTCGTCGGACTATATCTCGCCGCGTGCATCGCCCGAATCCCATGTCATCACGGCGGAAAAGATTCAGGAGACGGATTCGCAAAGTCTGCTGTTTCATCCCCTGCCACGTCAGGACGAAATTCATACCGATTGCGATGATTTGCCCAACGCGCGCTATTTTGAGCAGGTACGTCTTTCGAAATATGTTAGGATGGCCGTTCTGGATCACGCACTGCGGTAGTTCGCACTGCGGTAGCTGAAGAACGGACGGTGAATGCGAACAGGTTCCTTCGCGAGTCGGATCAACATTCCGGTGGTCGCATGGATGACGGGTGCTTTGTTCGCGTTTGTCGGCGCGGCAACGGCTATACGGTTCCTCGGTTCCGAACTGGACGTGTTCGAGATCGGGTCCGTGCGCACCGGCGGCGGGCTCCTCATTCTCCTTGTCGTGATGATGGCGCGTCCGGCACTGGCCGGCGAGCTTCATATCAGGGAAGTGGTGCACCACATTCCGCGCAATCTCGCCCATGCGCTCGGCGGGATCCTGTGGACAATCGCCATCCTGACCATGCCGTTGGCCACCGTGTTTTCGCTCGAATTCACCGCACCGGCATGGGCGGCCCTTCTCGCCTATATCGTGTTGCGCGAGCGTCTCACCCTGCGCAAGGGCATCGGCATCGCGCTTTCCATGGTCGGTGTTCTCGTCATCATCCGGCCGGCACCCGAGACCTTCGACGGGCTGGCGATCCTGCCGCTCGGCGCCGCACTCTGTTTCGCCCTGTCCGCGCTTCTGACGCGCAAGCTGGTCCTGACCCGCAGTGTTTTCACCGTCCTGTTCTGGATGATGGTTCTGCAACTTCCAATCAATCTGGCCGGCGCGGTTTTCCTGGACCTGAAGCCGAACGTCTCGGGCATCCCGTCGCCCGGCGCGTTCGCGGCCATGGCGCTCCTGGCCATATCCGGAATGCTGTCGCAATATTGCCTGTCCAAGGCCCTGTCCCACGGCGAGGCGATCACAGTGGTGCCACTGGATTTTCTGCGGGTTCCCCTGATCGCATTTGTCGGGTGGTTCCTGTTTGACGAAGCGATCGATTTTGCCGTCTTCGCCGGAATGGGCTTTATCGTTGTCGGCGTTACCTATGGTCTGATCGAACCCAGGAAGCCGGACGGTGGGACCGGAAGCGAAAGTGCGGCGTCCGACACATTGAACAATTCAAGAAAAATTGACCGGGCACACGCGGATTAGCACGCTCTGTGGCTCCAGGTTGTAAAGCAAGGCAATCTTAAGATATCTGTGTTTTAATGCCCTCGAATGCGGGGGTAGAAACGCTTTGCTGTTGTACAAGAGTCTGCAAAGAGTGCGAATCGCGGCGGGAATCGATCCGCCACTCGCCAAAGTAAGCCCGGAAGATAAAGATCCGGTAATCGACCAGCAGCTTTATGTAAAGCTGGTCGAAACCCTTTACAGCACCCCGAAGTCAATCGTTTCCGCATCCGTTGCAGCTCTCGCGATCATCGCGGTTGCCTGGATCATCACCGCGGACTGGTTTTACGCCGCATTCATGGTCGGATTTGCCATTGTCGGCAGCATGCGGGCTGCCGCAAGCTGGGTGTTTGCGCGATCCCGGCCTCTGGACGTGAACCCCGATGCCGTGCGCTTCTGGGAAAATCTTGCCAGTGCAGGCGCCTGGAGTTTTGCCGGACTCATCGGCCTGATCGGCGCCTATACGATCTTCAACTATCCGTTCACCCGCGCGGAAATTCTCATAAATTGCGGCGTGATGGGGTATGTGGCCGGCATTTCGTCGCGCAATGCCGGCAGACCCGCCATCTCCATCGGCCAGATCAGTTTCGCCTGCGTTCCCGTCCTCGTCGTCATGCTTCTGGCAAGCGACATTGTGCACCAGACCCTGGCTCTTTTCATCGGCGCCCTTTATCTCAGCACGATCGTCATGGCCAAAGGCATGCACGAGAACATCGTCGCGCGCTACGAATCCCAGCGCGAACTGGAGGCGGCAGCGCTTTATGACACCCTGACAGGTGTCGGCAGCCGGATGGCGTTTACCCGCGATCTCGAGCAGCAACTGGCCGACGGACAGACCAGTCGGACGACGACAAGCCTCCTGGCCATTGATCTCGACATGTTCAAGGACGTCAACGACACGCTGGGTCATCCGGCCGGCGATGCGGTTCTGAAGGAAACCGCCCGACGGATCCAGGCCGTCATGCCGGGCGACCACAATATCGCCCGCATCGGCGGCGATGAGTTTCTGGTCTCGTTCCAGGGGCGCAGCGAAGCGGAAACCGAGGAGATTGCGCAATCCATCATCGACGCTCTTTCGGCGCCGATTTTCGTCGGCGCCGTCAAGGTCAATTGCGGCGCCAGCGCCGGCAGCGCCATGGCACCGCGCGACGCGACCACCCTGGAGGAGATGATGCAGTGCGCCGACCTTGCGCTCTACGCCGCCAAAAGCGGCGGTCGGGGACGGGTCGCCGCGTTTTCGCCGATCCTGGCCAGCAATTACCTGAACCGCATCGAACTCGAACGCGGCTTGCAGACCGGCCTGGAGAACGACGAGTTCCATCTGGTTTATCAGCCGATCGTCGACCCGAAATCCGGCCGGCCGGTAAGCTGCGAAGCCCTGCTGCGCTGGCACAGTCCGACCCGTGGCACCGTTTCTCCGGTTGAGTTCATTCCCATTGCGGAAGCGAGCGGCCTGATCATTCCGCTGGGCGCCTGGGTTCTGAAAACCGCCTGCCGCGACGCGGCCGGCTGGCCCAACGACACCAAGGTCTCCGTCAACCTGTCATTCATCCAGTTTCGCGCCGAGGAATCCCTGATCGATACGGTCGAAGGCGCGCTGCGGGAATCCGGCCTGCCGGCCGAACGGCTGATCCTGGAAATCACCGAATCCGTGGTCATCGAGGACACGGAAAAGACCCTGCGCATCGTCGAACAATTGCGGGCCATGAATATCGGTGTGTCGATGGACGATTTCGGGACCGGATATTCCTCATTTGCCTATCTGAACGACTTTCCGTTCACGCAGATCAAATTCGACCGCAAGTTCTCCCAGGACATTGCCAGCTCGCCGCGGACAAAATCGATCGTCGAGGCGGTTACGCGGCTGTGCCAGAAACTGGGCATGGCCGTGGTTGCCGAAGGTGTGGAAACGCCGCAGCAATTGCTGCTTTTGCACAGTCTCGGCATCAATTCGATCCAGGGCTATATCTACAGCAGGCCGGTTCCGGTCGAAACGCTTGTGCCGCTGATCGAACATCCGATCGAACTGACGCCGCCGCCGCTGGACGATGCGCCCGAAAGAGCCCAGCAATCCGCCTGACACGGATTTCTCCAACTGCCTGAACGCAACATAGCGCTTGATCCCGAAGCGCAGGAATGTTCGAAATGAATCGGCGGACCCTGGAGCGGTTTGCGATTGATAGCAGGGAGCATGCACAATGAGCCGGCCCGTTCAGGCATTCTACACACCGGCCGGCACACCCGACCTGCCGACCATCTCCCACGCCGAAGGGCCCTATCTCTGGGATGTTGACGGCAAGCGTTATCTGGACGCGGCAAGCGGCCCGGTGGTCACCAATATCGGCCATGGCAATGCCAATGTCATCGCGGCGATGAAAGACCAGCTTGACGCCTGTGTCTTCGCCTCGCGCACCGCCTTCGTCAACGATCCCAACCGCGATTTCTCAACCCGGCTTTCAGAACTCTGCGGACCCGGCCTCGATGTCTGTTTTCCGACCTCCGGCGGTTCCGAGGCGATCGAGGCCTGCCTCAAGTTCGCCCGCCAGGTCGCCCATGCCCGCGGTCAGTCGGGACGCTGGAAAGTGCTGTCGCGCAATCCGTCCTACCATGGGTCGACGCTCGGTGCGCTGTCGGTCACCGGCGACGACGAAGCCCACGACATGTTCGGCCCGATGATGGCGGCAATGCCCAAATTTCCCGCTCCGTTCACCTATCGAATACCGGACGGCGAGACCGCGGCGGGTTGGCCCGGCAAGACCCTCGACAGGCTGGAGGAAACAATCTTGCGCGAAGACCCGGAAACCTGCCTGGCGGTGATCGTCGAGCCGGTCGGCGGACTGGCGACGGGCGCGCTGGTGTCCGACGAGGCCTATTATGTACGCCTGCGCGAGATCTGCGACCGGTACGGCCTTTTGCTGATCTTCGATGAAATCATGAGCGGCGCCGGCCGCACCGGCAGATTTCTGGCCGCCGATCACTGGCCGGCCGCGCGGCCGGACCTGGTCGGTCTGGCCAAGGGACTGAGCGCCGGCTATGCACCGCTCGGCGCCATGATGGCACCCGCAGCGATGGTCGAGGAGGTCGCGGCGGCGGGCGGGTTCCTGCATGGCCACACCTATGTCGCCAATCCGCTGGTCTGCGCCGCAGGCCTGGCGGTTCTGGAGGAAACCCGGCGGCTCGATCTGATCGGCAACGCCGCGATCATGGGGGAAAAGCTGGATGAAGCGCTGCGCCGGGTCATGGCCGCCAGCCCGATCGTCGGAGACACCCGCGGCAAGGGCCTCTTGCGGGCGATCGAACTGGTTGCCGACCAGGCGACCGGGTCGATGTTCCCGCTGGAAACCGACATCACCCGGCGCGTCAGCCTTTCGGCCATGAAAAACGGCCTCATCGTCTATGCTCGGCGGACCAGCCGGGGCGTCTACGGCGAGTGGGTGATGATCAGCCCGCCGCTGACGCTGGACGATGCCCTGCTCGAAGAGCTGGAATCGAGGCTCGCCGCAACCCTTGACGACGTCGCAGCCGGGCTGCGGACGGACGGATTTCTTTAGAACTGTTCAGCATTGCGTCACGGACATGTGAGCCATGCGCGAGCATTTTTGCGTCGGAATCGGGCTGACATTGCACCGCACAATACCGATATAGACGTTGGACCGGCTTCGATCCGTCAAGGTCACGTGATCAGGAACCCTTCGGGCGCTCGGCTCCAGACAGAATTTCCGTAATGTACCGGCTGTTTGACCCGTTCAAACGGCCCGGACCTGTTCAACGAGGAGAAGCACGTTGGCTTCAACCCACTTTACGCGCCGCGCGTTTATCGCCGGAGCGGCAAGCATCGCCGCCATCCGTCCGACATTTGCCTTCGAGCTGGAGGATGGCGCGGCCATCGCCAACGTTCCCGAGGCGCGGGTGCGCGTTGCGTCCTTCCTGGACAGCCTTGACGATGCCGGGCGCGAGCGGGCCCGGTTCGACCTGGGGACGTCGACCTGGCGCAACTGGAACTATTTCGGAACCCGGTTGATCAAACCCGGCCTGCCGCTCGCCGACATGAACGAAGACCAGCACGCGGCCGCGCTCGACCTGCTCGCCTCCGTCTTTTCCGATGCCGGACTGGAAAAGGCCGACCGGGTCATGGCTCTGCAGGACGTGCTGGCAGCCCGTGGCGACAGCCGCCGCTCGCGCGACAATTTTTCCTTTGCCGTCTACGGTGAGCCCGGAGCGGACAGCCCCTGGGCGTTTCGTGTCGAGGGCCATCACCTGACCGCGACCGCGACCTTTGTCGGCGATGCGCTGGTTTCGGTCACCCCATCTGCCTTTTCCTGCAACCCCAACCAGGTCACGACGGGCCCGCATCGCGGCATGGTCGCGCTCACCGATGAAGAGAAGCTGGCCCGGACGCTCTTTGCGGACCTTCAAGGCGCCAGCGCCCGCACAGCACGGATTTCCGACAAGGCCTACCGCAACATCATGACGTCGGCCGGCCGCGAAGACAGTCTGAGCCGCCCTGAGGGCGTGCCCATATCCGATCTGCGCACCGGGCAGGCCAATCTCCTGTGGGCTCTGGTTGAAACCTTTGCCGTGGACCACCTGCGGTTCGACATTGCCGACAGCCAGCGCAATCGCATTCGGTCCGGCGACGCCGCATCGGTTCATTTCGCCTGGGGCGGCGAGAACCGCGAGGGTACGCCGTTTTATTACCGCATCACCGGCCCGACCTTCGTGGTTGAACTGGCAACCGTCGACAGCGAAGCCCAGCATCTGCACACGATCTATCACGATCTCGAACGCAGCCTTGGCCGCCACGCCGTAACCGCGGGTTGATGTCCCGGCAACAGCTCGATACGGATCCGAAAGCGGTTTGCGTTTACTCGGATGCACTTTAACCGGCTCCAGAAGGGCGACTTTGTCGCCCTTTTTCTTTGGACTGACCGCTGGTAGACAAAGGTTGAGAAAAACCAGGATCACAGCGAGGACAGCGCCATGGACGACCATCCGATCAGCCGGTTTCCGGTACCCGATCTGGCCGACCTGCCGGACGACATCGCCGACATGCTCAGGGGCGTACAGGAAAAGGTCGGATTCATACCGAACATCTTTCTGACCTACGCCTATCGTCCGGTCGAATTCCGCGCCTTCATCGCCTATCACGACGCGCTTCTGGAAAAGCAGGAGGGACTGACGAAGGCCGAACGTGAAATGATCGTGGTCGCCACGTCGAGCGCCAACCATTGCCACTATTGCGTCATCGCGCATGGGGCGATCCTCAGAATCCGGGCCAAGGATCCGCTGATTGCCGACCAGATCGCCATCAACCACAATCGGGCCAACCTCTCGCCGCGCCATATGGCCATGCTCGATTATGCGCTGAAGGTCTGCAAGGCGTCGGAGACGATCGACGAAGAGGATTTCAAGGGCCTCGCCGAACACGGTTTCAGCCAGGACGATATCTGGGACATCGGCGCAATTGCGGCGTTTTTTGCCATGGGCAACCGCATTGCCAACATGACGGCCGCCCGTCCAAACGACGAATTTTACGGGATGGGCCGGGTTATCCAGACCAGGGATTGAGCAGCCTGCTCAACGCCGCTATGCCGCTCGGCATGACGGCTATGCATTTCGGGACCTACCTTTGCGCCGCAGCAAGGATTACATTGAAATTGCTGCATCGCAACACACACGAAGGAACTTCCCGATGTTCAATCTGTTCGAACGTGTCCGCGCCGCCCGCGCGCTCGCCAACGCGATCAATGCCAACAGAAAACCGGCGAAAGCCGACCTGATCGCCGCCGGCCTGCCGAGCGACCTCGCCGACCGGTTTCCGCGCACACGCTGACCGCGAACCGCTTTCATCTTGTGTCGGATGGAAGGCGGTGAATGATGACCGGTCTTGCCTGTCGCCGGTCGATGGGCGACCTTGGTCCACATGTTTCTGACGCTCGCGCCTGCGCCGCACCTTGCCCGGTTTGTCACCGCCTACTGGTTCGTCGAAGATATTGCCGGCGACTATGAAGGGCGTGCAATCCGCACCAGCCCGGTTCCCGCCGGCATTCTCACCGTCAATCTCGGCCGGCCGAATGCCAGCGAGGACGGCACCCTGGTCCCCCGAGCCGGCCTCCTCGGCCTGCAATCCGGCGCCCGCAACTGGCGGTCCTGGTCCGACACCTATTTTGTGATGGCGACGTTGAGCGTGCCGGGCATGGTGCGGCTGTTTCCGCGCACCGGGTCGGCCTCGGCGAACCGGCTGGTCGATCTCGGCGCGATCCTTGGCGATGCCGGCGCCGGCGCTCTGTCGGACGACGTGGCCGCGGCCTTCGAGCCCGTGCGGATCGCCGCCCGGCTCGATCGCTGGCTGACCGCCAGGCTGGCCGCCTCGGATCCCGTGCCGGAGAGCCGCCGCCTGTTTGCCGCCCTCGCCGTCCTGCGCGCCGGCGGACCGGTCGCCAGGGCCGCCGATGCGGCAGAGATCGACCGGCGTCAGGTGCAGCGCTGGTTTTACCGCCATCTCGGCATCGGCCCCAAGGAAATGTCCGACCTGGAACGGCTGCACAGGAGCCTGCGGGCGGTGCAGACGAACCATGGCGACCCCGTCACCGGATTCAGCGATCAGGCGCATCAGATCCGCACCTGGCGACGCCGGCTCGGCATCACGCCCGGGACCTATGCAAGAGGGCGGGCTTCCGCCCTGGCGGCTCACTTCGGGGCGGCCCCTGAGAGTTTGGGCCCGGCTTTCTATCTCTGAAAAGTGTCCCATTCGTTCAAGACCGGACCCGCCCGATAGAGCAGGATAACACGGGGCCGGGCGAATCGGGAGTACCAGCACATGTCGGAAAATGTACACCGGACGGTGAGCCGGAAGCTCGCCTACACAGATGGGGAAACCCGCTTTGAGGGCTATGTCGTCAGTCCATCGAAAGAAACGTTCCCACGCCCCTGCATCGTGCTCGCCCATGACTGGAGCGGGCTGACCGATCCGACAAAGCGCCTTGCGGAGCGCTATGCCGGGCTCGGCTATGTCTGCTTTGCACTCGATGTCTACGGCCGGGACGTTCGCGGCGACCCCGTGGGCGACAACACACATTTGATGGAACCGCTGATGCGGGACCGAACCCTGCTGCGCCGCCGGCTCCTGGCCGGTTACGAGGCCGCCCGACAAGTGCCGGAGGGCGATGCCGGGCGCATGGCCGCAATCGGCTATTGTTTCGGAGGCCTCTGCGCCCTCGATCTGGCACGGGCGGACCCGCCGGACCTGCAGGCGGCGGTGAGCTTTCACGGCGGATTGCAGGCGCCGGACCTCGTCGAACGCCGGAAGATCAGCGCCAGCATCCTCATGTTGCACGGCTGGGACGATCCCATCGTTCCGCCCGCCGACGTGCTTGCCGCCACCGCCGAATTCACAAAAGCCGGGGCCGACTGGCAGGTGCACGCCTATGGCCACGCCCGGCATGCTTTCACCTTTGAAGACGCGACCTTTCCCGAACGCGGGATCGTCTATGACCCGCTCGCCGACGCACGGTCATGGGCAGCCATGCGCGGCCATCTGGAGGCGGTGTTTGCCCGGTGATCGGAGTTTTTGCCGGGCAATCGGGCTCATCCCCAAACCCGGAATGCTTTTCCGGGCTTGTTCCTGGATCGATGTGACAAGCGCTCTGCAACGCGATTGCCCGGCGGCCGCGCGCCGCGATTCCATGGGCGCGGATCAGGTCCGGCATTTCATATCGGGGCGAAAATGCCTCGCACGGATCCTGACCGCTACTCGGCCAGTACCTCTCCGCTGCCACCCCAGTCTTCGGGCATGTCCTTCAGCTTGGGCAATCCGTCCCGGATCGGAAGCACGGCGTTTTCATAATTGATATGGACGGTCGGCCTGAAGTCCAGATCGGTAACGAGGCCGGCAAAAATATCGAACAGGTCGGCATCGGGCATATAGGCGCCGACCAGACCGTTGCAGATACCGCAGGAGAACAGGCCGCCTTTCGGATGCCCGCTTTTCGAATAGCGCCGCAATGTATCCTCGCCGGAGACAAAGCGGACCTTCGATCTCGGCCACAGAACCGGCGCATTGACCGGCGAACCGGTCAGGCTGCGGCACGAATTGCAGTGACAATAACATTGAACGAGCGGTTCACCGTCCGCCTCCAGTTGCACCGCGCCGCAGGAACACTGGGCATGATAGGTCTTTTCCATTCGCTCCTCCTCTCCCCAGACTGCGACCGCTTGAGAACCGCACGTATGCGCCTCTCTGCAACGGCCAACCAGCGTTTCAAGGCACGGCCCATGCCGCTGCAGGTCCGCTTGACGCCCCTGTAACCCACATGACCGGACGGCGCCAACTCCATCGCAGAAGCCGCCGACGCATTCCGCTTCGCTTGACTTTCAGCCGGAGAGTTCGCCCTCGGTCAGGCGAAATTTTCCGCCGCCAGGAAATCGCTGACGAATGACGGGTCGTTGCCGTCGAGAATATCGGAAAAATCCTGATCCCGGTAATAGGCCGCATAACCGGCAATCCGGTCCTTCAAGTGCCCGGGCAGATCCCGGCCACGCCCGGCCACGCCCTTGTTGAAGCGGGTGTTGCCGCCACTGGCCAGCTCCACGGCGTGGCGGAGATCGCCTTCGCTTGCCTCGAAACCGATATAGTGCGTGATCTGCCGCAGGGTGCCCAGCGGATCGCCGGTCCAATCCTCATAACGCAGCACCAGCTTTTCGTGACACTGCTGCCAGCTGCAATAAAAATTGAAATACCAGGGAATGATCATGTCGACGATGAACGAAAGCACGTCTTCCTTCGGCCGATCCATCATGTTGCCGGGCACAAGCGCGGCGGGGCCGACCGTGCTTTCACGCTGCATGTGATCGTATGTGCTGTAGACGATATCGTGAAGATTTCGAACCATGACAACAGGTTTCAGCGAAAACTGAAACATGAATTTCTGAGTCGCGCTGTGATGCCGCACATGGTGTTGCGCGACATAATGCGAGCGGTGAAATCCGATCAGTTGCTCGCTGACAAGCTCCTGTTCGCGCCCTTCATAGATGCCGACAAGATTGGCGGCCTGAAAGCCGGGAAGATTCGCGATGAGCGCTGCCAGGTAGGTCGAACCGGATTTCGGCATGCAGGCAAGCAGAACGTGCTTGTGCTCGCACGGCAATTTCTTTCCAGCGTAGCAGTCTTGGAAATCGGCAATTTTCAATTGCATCCCGTCGCCTCCGGAAAAGATCTCACGATTTGAGTAGTGAAATATGGTTAACGAATTTTAAAGTTTTGCCCCCTCTCCTTCGGATGCGATCAGGGCCACGCGCTTCACGGCCTGCCGGTTCCAGAAGGTTTGAAGTGACCGTGACTGATCTCCCCGGTCATGGTCCCCGGCATTGCCGAAACACTTTTGACTCGCTATCATATCGCCATGACCCGAGACAATCGTTCCGATATCCGCGACCTGCTCGACAGGATCGCCCGCCTCAAGGCCGCCGAGGATTGGGGGGACGATCTCAACCCGTCCCAGCGCGCGGCGCTCGCCTATCTGTGCCGCGCCAACCGGTTTTCCCGGGCGCCGTCCCATGTCGCGGATTATCTCTCGGCAACGCGGGGAACGGTGTCGCAGACGCTGAAAGCGCTGGCGCGCAAGGGGCTGATTGCCGAGATCCGGTCGTCCGCCGACCGGCGCAGCATTTCCTACGAGGTGACGCCGGCCGGCGAAGCCGCGTCGCAAAAGGGTACGACGATCGATGCCGCCCTCGCCGCGCTCGACCCAAGGGCAGCAGACGCATTGACGACGGCATTGAAGGGTGTGATCGGGACGGTCCTTGCGGCCCGCGGCGGCCGCAGTTTCGGGCTCTGCCGCACCTGCCGTCACCACCGGGTTCGCGATGGCGGTGCGTTCTGCGCCCTGTTGAACGAAGCCCTGGCGCCGCATGAGACGGCCCAGACCTGTCATGAGCACGAGGCGGCCGCCTAAGGAGGGATCGGTGAAGATCGAGAAGACCTGCATCCTGCCGTTCCCGGTCGCCCGGATCTATGCCGCGTGGATCTCGCCTTCAACCGTGATTCCGCCGGCAACCCGCATGGAAATAGACGCCCGGGTCGGCGGGCACTACCGGCTGATCATGGACAGCCCGGACCATTCGGCGCGGGCGGAAGGCGTTTTCAAGACCGTGGAGCCCGGCGTCCGGCTCGTCTATTCCTGGGAATGGAACGGGGACGGCGCGGTTTCCGAGATCGCCGTAACCTTCCGCGAACGGTGTGGCGAGACCGAAATCCGGCTGGACCATTCCGGGTTCGAGAAGCCTGACAGCGCCGCCATGCACGAAGCCGGCTGGGACGCTTATCTCACAGGGTTGCGAAACCATCTCCAAAAAACCTGATGTCCTCAAACCTGGCGTCCGAGCGCGGTCACCAGCCCGGCGCCGATCAGGCTGCCACCTCCGACCCGCTGTACCCATGTCAGGGCCAACGGGCTCTTCAAGCCGTTGCAAAGCCGGCCGCTCAAAAAGATCCACAGGGACGTGCTGACCAGAACCATCGCAAGGAACGTTCCTTCGATCACAAAGATCTGCGCCAGGACAGGCTTTGCCGGATCGATGAATTGCGGCAGAAACGCCACGAAGAACACGATATCCTTGGGGTTGAGGGCGGTCACGAAAAACGCCTGCAGGAAGATTGAACGTCTGTCCGCACGGGCATCGGCCTGTCCCAGGTCACGCTGGCCGGCATCCAGACGGGCCGACCGTGCCGACCAGAGGCGGACGCCGAGCCAGATCAGATATCCGGCGCCAGCGATCTTCAACAGCGTGAACAGGCTTGCCGATGCCTGGAGCAGGGCCCCCGCCCCAAGCAGCGAAACGCTCATGGCGGCACAATCGCCGAGCACGACACCGGGAATGGCCGCCCAGGACCGCCCGGCGCCGTGCCCGAGCGTATAGGAAAACAGGAGCAGGACGACAGGGCCGGGCATCGCCAAAAGCGCAGCGCTCGCGGCAACAAAGGCAAACCAGATTTCCAGGGACATGATGAGACTTCCGTGATTGATCAAAATGAGCATCGAATAAAGAACTACGAATTTGAAAAACCTGCTTTCTATTCGATATCTCGTTCTTAGCGGATTTCAGATGTGGACACATTTCAGGAATTGTTCTTAAATCGTAGTTCAACTGCGAGATTGCTTCATGGACTGGCGCACCTTTCCGTCCCTTGCCGGCCTCAGGGCCTTTGAGACCGTTGCCCGGCGCGGCACCTATTCCGCCGCGGCGCGCGACCTGAATGTCACCGAAGCCGCGATCCGGCAGCACATGCGCGGCCTCGAAACCTTCCTCGGTCGCCCGCTGGCGACGCGCGAGGGGCGCGGGATCGTCCTGACGGAAACCGGCGCGCATCTGGCGAAATCGGTAGCGGCCGGATTTCAGACGATCGATGCCGGCCTGAGAGAGCTGCAAAACGACGACGAGGCCCGCCCCCTGAAAATCGCCCTGACACCGGCCTTTGCCGAAAACTGGCTGATGCCGCGACTCGGCCAGTTCTGGTCGGAGCATCCCGACATCGAGATCGAACTGGCCCCGAGCCTGAAGGTGGCGGATCTGAAGGCGGCGCAGATCGACCTTGCGATCCGCTACGGCCACGGCGTCTGGCCTGGCTGCCGGTCAAGGCTGCTGGCTTCGGCGGAATATGTGGTCGTTGCGACGGCAGATTTCATGCACGGCCGCGGCACCCCCACCCTGTCCGACCTGCGGTCCTGTCCCTGGCTGTTTGAGACCGGTCGTACGGAACATCAGGCCTGGACCGCGGACCGGGACATCGACTTTGATGCCGCCCGCAACAGGTTCTATCCGACCAATTCGCTGGTTCTGTCCGCGGCCCGCGCCGGCCATGGCCTGTCGCTGCAATCCCGGGCCCTGGTCGAAAGAGACCTGCAGAGCGGCGTTCTGGTCGAGGTCTATCGCGAGGATCCGGGAACGCTGGCCTATTACATCGTCACCCTGCCGACGCCGCGCCGAAAGACGGCGATATTCGAACGCTGGCTGACAACCGTTCGATGAGCATGTCTAAAGCCGCTCAGGTTTACTCGGACGGCTCTGGTCAGGCGATTGCCCCGCGCGCCAGCAATTGTGCGCTGGCGAACTCCACGAGCTGATCGACGTCGACCGGGATATCCGCCGATTCGTAATCCCCGTCGATGGCCAGCGAGGCGACGCCGTGCACGAAGCTCCACAACAGGATCGCCAGCTGTTTGGCCTGGGCCTCGTCGGAGCCCGGTCCGAGATAGTCGGCAACCTCGTTGATCAGGGTGCTGAAACAGGTGTGCCCCTTGTCGTTGACCGCCGGGTCCTCCTTGACGTTCGGGCTTGATCCGAACATCAGCCGGAACGTCCCGGAATGGGCCAGCGCGAAATGCACATAGGCCTTGCCCATCTCGGTGATGACATGGACCTGGCCCTTGGTGCGATCCTCGCGCGCCGCGGCCATGCCGCGGGTCATATCCTCGAAGCCGGACCGGGCGACATGGCGCAGGATGTCCTGCTTGTCCTTGAAATGTTTGTAGGGGGCCGCCGTCGACACGCCGGCCAGTTTGCAGGCCTCCGAGATCGAAAAATTCGCCGGCCCGTCGCGCTCGATCAATTGCCGCACCGCCGCGACCAGCGCCTGGCCCAGGTCGCCGTGATGGTACGTGTCTTTGCTTCGAATCTCGTTTTTTTCCGCCATCCGGTGATCCTATATCTTTGGCCGTCGGTAGAAAAGCTTGAAAAGTAAGTCACACTAACATAAGTTAGCATCACTAACTTGACAACCGGACGGCCCGTGATGGAACCCACCCCCTCGTCTCCGCAACTCCGTGAAACCGAAACCGCCCCTGCGATCCGCCCGTCCCCCTTGCGGCGCGTTGCCGGCCTGTTCGGGCTGTTGTGCGCCGGTTCGCTGGCCATTGCCGCAACGGCGCTTGGCACCCTGACCATTCAGGACCGGGCGACGGCCCGGCAGCCGGTCGCGCCGCCGCCGCTGTTGAAGGTGGAAACCATCCGGGTCCGCGCCAGCAATCATCTGACCACCACGGAACATTATGCCGGCCGGATCGAAGCGGCGCGCACCAGCCGCCTGGCCTTCGAACGCAGCGGCACGGTGACCCGGATCCTGGTCGACGAGGGCGCGACGGTTGCGGCAGGCGACATCATCGCCCGGCTCGACACGCAATTGCTGGAGGCCCGCGTGGCGGAGCTGAAAGCGCGCCGCGCCGTGCTCGAGGCCCAGACCGAGCTCGCCCGGCTGACCGCCGAGCGCAAGAAAAAACTGCAGGATCGCGGCTTCGCCACCGGACAGGACCATGACAATGCCCGGCTGGCCCTGAGCGGATTGCATGCCAGGGTCAGGGAAGTCGACGCCGCGCTCAAGGCGGCATCGATCGATATCGGGAAATCGGTTCTGGTCGCGCCCTATGACGGCACCATTGCCGCGCGCCGCCTCGACGAAGGCGCAATCGTGACGGCCGGCGCGCCGGTCATGGATCTGATGGAGAGCGCGAGACCGCAGATCCGGGTCGGCGTACCCCTGGACTATGCCCCGCACCTGACCATCGGCAACACTTACAAGGTCGACTATGCCGGAACCCGCCTCGCCGCACGCCTGATCGCGGTGCGTCCCGACATCGATCCGGCGACCCGTACCCTCGTCGCCCTGTTCGACCTGACGCCCTCGCCGCTTGTCCGGTTCGGTGCGACCGCCGATCTCGCGCTCGACATCAGCCGTCCGGCCGAAGGATTCTGGCTGCCGCTTTCGACGCTCCGGTCCGGCACGCGCGGCCTGTGGACGGTGCTGACCGTCGTGGAAGACGAAGCCGGCGCCCGCGTCGGTCAGGAGAGCGTGGAAATCCTGACCATTGACAGCGATCGCGCCTTCGTTCGCGGCACCCTTGCCGACGGCACGGCCCTGATTGCCGAAGGCGGACACCGCCTCGTGCCGGGAACCCGGGTGAGGCCGGTCGAGGCAATCGTGCGCCCGATCGAAGTCCGGCCGATGGGGTAGGATCATGGAAACGCTGTTCTTTCGCCAGAAGCGGCTGACCGCGCTTCTCATCCTCGTCATCATTTCCGCCGGCCTGTCCGCTTTCCTGTCGATCGGCCGCCAGGAAGACCCGACGATCACCAACCTGTTCGCGACCATCGTGACGCCCTATCCCGGCGCCGATCCCCAACGGGTCGAGGCGCTGGTGACAGAGAAGATCGAGCAGGAACTGCGCGAAATCTCGGAGATTTCCGAACTGACATCGGTCTCGCGCACCGGGGTTTCCCTGGTCACCGTGGAACTGTCCTCCTTCATCTCCAACGAACGCATCGAACAAACCTGGTCGGAGATCCGGGATGCTCTCGCTGATGCCGCTCAAGTCCTGCCGGACGGTGTGCCGGAACCTGGTTTCGACAACGACCGGACGGGCGCCTATACCTCCATCAGCGCCATAACCGCGCGTCATGGCAGCATCCCGGTCTCCGTCGCCGGCCGCTACGCGGAAGACCTGCAAAACCGCCTGCGCAAGGTTCCGGGAACGAAAATCGTCGAACGGTTCGGCGAACAGGCCGAAGAGGTCCTGGTCGAGATCGATCCCGGCCGGCTGGCCGCCCTCGGCCTGACCCCGGACGCGGTTGCAGCCGCAATCCGCAATGCCGATGCCAAGGTCAGCGCCGGACGCCTGCACGGGTCGCAATCCGACCTTCTGATCGAGGTCGCAGGCGAAATCACCGGAACCGACCGGGTCGCCGACATCCCCCTGGCAACGTCCGGTACGGGCCTCGTTACCCGGGTCGGCGACATCGCCACGATCCGCAAGACCGTGCGGCAGCCGGCCGCGTCGCTCGCCTATTTCAACGGCCGCAAGGCAATTCTGGTTGCCGCGAAAATGGAAAGCGATCTGAAGGTCGACGCCTGGATGGCCAATATCAAACGCGAACTCGCCGCCTTCGAGCGCGGCCTGCCCGACGGCCTGCAACACCGGCTTCTCTTCGATCAGAGCGCCTATACGTTCGACCGGCTGGCCGGCGTCGGCCTCAACATGGCGATCGGCGTCGGCCTTGTCGTTGCGGTGCTTTTCTTCACGCTCGGCGCCCGCGCCGCCCTGGTCGTCGCCACCGTGCTGCCGCTGGTGACCCTGGCATCGATCGCCACCCTGAACTTCGTCGGTCTGTCCATCCACCAGATGTCGGTCACCGGCCTGATCGTGGCGCTTGGCCTCCTGGTCGATGCGGCGATCGTGATGACCGACGATATCCGCAAGGCGCTGGCGGACGGCGCCGAACGCCGGGCGGCGGTGGGCGCATCGGTTCGCCGCCTGGCGGCCCCGCTTCTCGCTTCGACGGTGACGACCGCTTTGGCTTTCATGCCGATGGCGCTTCTGCCCGGACCGGCGGGAGATTTTGTCGGCGCGATTGCGATTGCCGTCATCATCATGCTGGTCTGGTCGCTCATCATCGCCCTGACGATCACACCCGCCATTTCCGGCTGGCTGTTGCCGCAAACGGCGAAGGGAACGCCGGAACAGGGCGGGTTCTGGCAAAACGGCATCAGCGGCGGACCGCTCGGACGCGTGTTTCACAAGAGTCTGAAGCTCGCCATCCGATACCCGCGCACGGCCATCCTCTACGCGTTGATCCTGCCGGTGACCGGTTTCCTGTCGTTCCCGACCCTGACCGCGCAGTTTTTCCCCGGTGTCGATCGCGACCAGTTCTATATCGAGGTCGAGATGCCGTCGGGAACCGCGATTTCCGAGACCGAACGCACCGCGCTTGCCGTCGACGCGCTCCTGTCCGGCGAGGCGACGATCGAGGCCGTCACCTGGGTGATCGGCGAAAGCGCCCCGGCTTTTTATTACAATATGCTGACGGAACGGGATTCCTCGCCGGACTATGCCAAGGCGCTGATTACCACCACATCCCCGGCCGCGACCGCGGCCCTGGTGCCGGCATTGCAGACCCGGCTCGACGCGGCCTTTCCCGGCGCCCGCATTCTGGTGCGCGACCTGGTTCAGGGACCGCCGGTCAACGCGCCGGTCGAACTGCGCTTCGTCGGTCCGGACCTCGACGTCCTGCGCGGCCTCGGCGACCGGGCCCGGCTGATCGTCGACAGCGTCGACACGACCACCCACGTGCGCACCTCCATGCGCGAGGCGGCTCCGAAACTGGAGTTCGCGCTCGACGAGGACAAGGTGCGGCTTGCCGGCCTCGACCTGGTCGCCGTGGCCCGACAGCTCGACAGCAACCTGGAAGGCATAACCGGCGGCTCCCTCGTCGAAGGCACCGAACAATTGCCGATCCGGGTCCGGCTCGGCGCGCAGGACCGTGCCAGCGCCGCCTCGATCCGCACCATGGACATTCTGGCCCCGCAGGATCCGTCGACGGCCGGGGCCGGCTATCGCGGGATTCCGCTTTCCGCGCTCGGTACCATGCGGCTGGTGCCGGCCGAAGGCGACATTCATCGCCGCAACGGCGAACGCACCAACACGGTTCAGGGCTTCGTGCAATATGGCGTGCTGCCGGAAGAGGCGCTGAAGCAGGTCCGCGCACTGCTTGAGGACTCCGGCTTCGCAATGCCGGCCGGCTACCGCCTGGAATTCGGCGGCGATTCCGACGCCCGCGGCGAGACCCTCAACAATCTCCTGTCCTCCGTCGGGCTGATCGTCACCCTGACGATTGCCACCATCGTGATGACATTCAATTCCTTCCGCCTGTCGCTGGTCACCCTGGCCGTCGCCCTGCTTTCGGCCGGATTGTCGATCCTGGCACTGACGGTCTTTCAATATCCGTTCGGCATCCAGGCGGTGATCGGCGTCATCGGCTCGATCGGCGTATCGATCAATGCCGCGATCATCATCATGACATCGCTGCAGGCCGACCCCGCCGCGCGCGCCGGGGATCGCGACCGGATCGTCGCCATCGTCATGGGTGCAAGCCGGCATATCGTCTCGACGACGATCACCACGTTCGGCGGCTTCCTGCCGCTGATCCTCGAAGGCGGCGGTTTCTGGCCGCCCTTTGCCATGTCGATTGCCGGCGGCGTCCTCCTGTCCACCGTTGTCAGCTTTTATTTCACCCCGCCCATGTTTGCCCTGATCTATGCGCGCAAACCGCACACGGTCGCGGCAAGGACGGTGCAATCACCGCAAATGCCGGTGCTTTCGCTGACCCGTCCGGCGCCGGCACTATCCGAAGCGGCGGAATAGAAGCGGGGCGGACCGCCAATTCAGTTGACTGGCTGAACGACGCCTTGACAGCAAGCCTCGCAATCCGGTCAAAGTGCTTCCGGGCAAACCTGAACGGCTCAGGCAACAGGACGTCCCGTTCGGCGCCGTTCCGCGCCGACGGCCAGCGGAGTGGGCAATGAAGACCGACACGTACGACTACGTGATTTGCGGAGCCGGGTCGGCCGGATGTGTGCTGGCCAACAAGCTCAGCGCCGAGCCGGGTGTCCGGGTTCTGGTGCTGGAAGCCGGCCCGATGGACCGCAACCTGATGATCCATGTGCCGGCCGGCGTCTATGCGGTCTACAAGAACCCCAGACTCAACTGGAACTACGAAACCGAGGACGAACCCGAACTGAACGGCCGCAACGTGTTCACGCCGCGCGGCAAGGTCGTCGGCGGCTCGTCCTCGATCAATTCCATGGTCTATATGCGCGGTCACCCCCGGGATTACGACCGCTGGGCCGGCGAATTCGGCCTCGACCAGTGGAGCTACGACCGCTGCCTGCCCTATTTCAAGGCGGGCGAGGCAAGCGATCGCGGCGCCGACGACTGGCGCGGCGGCGACGGGCCGCTGGGCGTGACGAAGGGCGCCTATGAAAATCCCCTGTTCGACGCCTTCCTCGATGCCGGCGAACAGGCGGGCCAGGGTCGCTCAGAGGATCTTAACGGCTATCAGCCGGAAGGGGTCGCAAGGCTCGACGCGACAAAGAAGAACGGCCGCCGCTGTTCGGCCGCGATCGCCCATCTGCGACCCGCTCTGAAACGCAGCAATCTGACGCTTCGGACCGGAGCCATGGCTCGGCGGATCGTGATCGAGGGCAATCGTGCCGCCGGCATCGAATATCAGTGCAACGGCGAGGTCCGGACAGCCCGCGCCGACCGGGACGTGATCCTGTCGGGCGGGGCGATCAATTCACCCCAGCTGATGATGGTGTCCGGCATCGGTCCGGCCGATCATCTCCGTGAATTCGGCATCGAACCGCGGCTCGACCTGCCCGGCGTCGGACGCAACCTGCAGGATCATCCGACAATCATCGTCCAGGTCGCCTGCACAAAGCCGGTGAGCATCGACTGGGTCGCCAAACCGCACCGCAAGCTGATGGCCGGCGCGCAGTGGCTCCTGTCGCGCTCCGGCGTCGCGACGTCGAACATCTGGGAGGCTGGCGGCCTGGTGCGCGGCAACCGCGACGTTGCTTACCCCAACCTGCAATATCATTTCGGCCCGGTCGGCTTTTCCTACGAGGGCGATGCAATCAGGCTGCACCAGGCCTTTGCCCTGCACATCGACCAGTTGCGGCCGACCAGCCGCGGACGCATCGATCTGAAGTCCGCCGACCCGTTCGAAAAACCGGCAATCCATTTCAACTACATGCAGACCGAACACGACCGCCGGGAACTGATCGAGGGCCTGCGCACCGCCCGCGATCTGATTCGCCAGCCGGCCTTTGACGGCCTGCGCGGCGCGGAGATCCTGCCGGGCGACGATGCGACCAGCGATGCCGATCTCCTGGCCTTCATCCGGAGCGCCACCGAGACCGATTACCATCCCTGCGCCACTTGCCGCATGGGCAGCGACGAGAACGCCGTTGTCGACGGCGAATGCCGGGTTCACGGCATCGAGGACCTGCGGGTCGTCGATGCATCGGTCATGCCGCAGGTGATCAGCGCCAACCTCAACGCCCCGACCCAGATGATCGCGGCCCGCGCCGCGGACTTCATACTGGGCAAGCCGCAGCGCGATCCGTTCCGGGCGCGGTTTCATTTTTCGGATGGGTAGAGCGGGACCGGAACGTATTTGGGGGCCAGAGTTTGGTGGCCCGATGGGGAGGCTGCCTCCGCTGGTCCGGCAAGCGATCCGCTCCCACCAAAGTGCCTTCCCGGCCTTGAGCCGGGATCCACATCATTGGGCGCCGGGATCGAGGTTTTCCGTATTGTTCGGCACCTTACGATCTGGACGCCGGATCGTGGTCCGGCGCGGCATGTTGGAGGTTGCGGTGCGCGAAATGAAGGGCGCACCGCTTGCCTGAGTTGCGCGTGACCGCAATTCCATAACACACCATCGAAAATGCGATCAGCATTTCGCCCGCAAAGTCCGGAGACTACCGTTCCTCCCCCGGCCCCGCCCCCCGGTTCCAGACAAACCGGTCGAGCATGAAAAACGACCAGGAGAACGAGGCGCCGATGCTCAAAAGTTTGGCGACGAGCGTCGGCAGGTAATCGGCGAGGATGACCAGAACCGTTGTCGCCAGCACAAATCCGATCCCGTTGACCAGTTGGAAGGTCAGATAGTCGCGCACGCCCGCCGGCGCGGTCTTGCCCTTGAAGGTCCAGATCCGGTTGGCGAAATAACTCGACGTCGAGGCGACGAGATAGGCGAGCGCGTTGGCTGGAATCAGCGCCATGCCGAGGCCGAACACCAAAGCCGAGAAGATCCCGACATCGACGCCGGTGTTCACCGCGCCGACGATTGCGAACCGTGTCGCACGAAAGAAATCAGCCAATCCCATTGCGGTCCCGGTTCCGGTTCTGTACATCAGGCCAGCTTCGGGATGTGCGGATCTGCAGACACCTCGGAGCCAGTGGCTCATAGCAAGCATTTTCCTTCATGACACTCGTCTTTTCATCCGGCCGCTGGCTGGTCCGTCTGATTCAGGGCAAACCCGGCCACGC
>JGI12316J15309_10010099_pt1 | contig 50940 bp, 37 predicted proteins | sample MarCyaLeptolynsp_FD_15309 | JGI IMG/M metagenome (IMG submission 15309) | reverse complement strand
GCCGCGATCGTGTGGCCGACCGGCGGTCGCCGTGGTGCCTAGCACTGAACCGTTTGGGCAGGCGGCCGCGATCGTGTGGCCACCGTCGTGCGTAGTATCGAGACGTTTGCGCAGGCGGCCTCGATCGTGTGGCCGCCGTCGCGCTAGCACTGAGAGGTCTGCTGCAGGCGGCCGCGATGGTGTGGCCAACCGGCCACCGTCGTCCGTAGGAAGCGTTCGCCGTAGTGGGCCGCGAGTGCAGGGCCGGCCAAAACGATGAGGATCGGGTCTACGGCTGCCGTTGGCGGCGGCGATGGCTAACGACAATGTGTCGGCCACGGGCCGACACCGACAGAAGTCTCCCCCCAAGAAATAAGCCCTCGACCGATCGCAACGGCGGTCCCCGGGACAAAGGGGCGGAGCGTTGGGGGGGGGGGCGCGCGCAGTTCGGACCGCACGCGCTGACGTTCATGCTCGGCACGACGTTTCACGATCCGCGCCCGACGGCCGGCGGACCGTATGCTTGAGCACGACCACCCCCCAACGCGTAGTCCCGGTCTCGACCAGGGTCCTCCCGAGCGCGCGCAGCCCCGGTCTCGACCACTTCCTTCCCGGGCGCGCGTGTAGCCGCGGTCTCGACCAAGGTCCTTCTCGAGCGCGCGTAGCCCCGGTCTCGACCACGTCCTTCCCGGGCGCGCGTGTAGCCCCGGTCTCGACCACGGTCCTTCTCGAGCGCGCGCAGCCGCAGAGCCGGTCGCGGCAACGCGTTGTTCGACTAGAACTTGATAGCGCGGTAGCCGAAAAGGCGCAGGCGCTTGAAGTACAGGTCGAGGATCAGCAAGCACGCGATGCCGAGCAGCACCCAGGGCCACAAATCCTCTACGTGCTCGATGGACTCGTCCCCCGCCTCGAACAGCTGCGGCGGAGCCGGCTGATCGAGGCCGCTGGTAATCGACGCCGCCTGGCGCAGCGGTCGCTCGTTGGGTGTGGAGCGCAGAAACTCCCGCGGGTAGGGAAGGGCGACGCCGCCGAGCGACTCGGCCACGGTGCGGCCGTCGCGCTGGTGCACCGCCTTGAGCATGTAGGAGCCGTACCGATCGACGGCAAAGTCGGCCTCGTACCGGCCGGCCGCCGACTGAATCATCGGCACGGTGCGCACGGATTTTCCGGTGTCGGGATCGACGATCTCGAGGCTGGTTTCGAGTCCGTTGACGAAGCGGTCTTCGTTGTCGATGGCATCAACCACCACGCGGGCGCGGCCGTCTACGACGTCGGCGTAGAGGTCGTAGGACTCGTGCACCTTGCGGCGCATCGACGTGCGCACGAGCTGAGCCCAAAACTTCGGGTAGCCGTTCCAGCGCACCCATTCGACGCTCCACCGGTTCTTCACGTCGCTGGTCCAGGCCACGCTCGAGCCAGTGCCGACTCGCCACCGGGCAAGAATGGGTTCTCCGAGGTCGCTGATGAGAATGGTCTCGGCGCCCGGCTTCGGCTTGGTGGACACGTAGCCCTTCAGGTACGGGGCATCATCGAGGTTGACCCCCTCGATGGCCTCGACGCGCTTGGCGACGAATACCTTGACCAGGTCCTCGACGAGGGCCGAGCGCTGGGCTTCGGTGGTTTCCTTGGTGAAGATGCGGGGCAGGGCGGCCAGGTCGTCGGTCATGTAGAGGCGCCCTTCGCCGTTGTCGGCGATGATGCGCAGCAGATTCCGGTCGGCCTCGTTGCCGACGCCAACCGCCGAGACCGTGATGCCGGCGCTGCGCATTTCCTGGCACAGGTCGGCGATGCCGTCGTAGGGGGCCTGGCCGTCCGACAGCACGATGACGTGCTTGATCTTGGCGTTGGCGCCCTGCAGGCTCTGGTAGGCCTCCTGGAGAGCCGGAAAAATGTTGGTCCCGCCGCCGGCCTGCAGCTTGCTGATGTAGTTCTGAATGCGAACGCGATTCGACGCCTTTTGTAGCCGGACGATAGTACTCGGGTGGTTGTCGAAGCCGATGACCGTGATCAGGTCCGACGGCGCCAGTACGTCGGCGGTGGCGCGCGCCGATTCTTTGGCCGCGAGCAGTTTGGGGCCGGTCATGGAGCCGGAGCGGTCGACAACCAGAGCGATGGCGACGTTGGGCTGCTCTCGAATGCGTTCAGAGTCGAATCGCACCGGCATGATCTTTTCCATGCGCGTGCCCTGGTAACCGCCAGAGCCGAAGCTGTCTTCGCCGCCGGCCATGATCAGGCCGCCGCCAATGTTGCGCACGTAGCTTTCGACGGCCGCCATCTGCGCCATGCCGACGAAGTGAGCGGGCACGTCCGAAATGATGACGAGGTCGTAGCGCTGCAGTTCTTTGGCGGTCGACGGTAGTCCGCGCGGGCCGCGGGTTTCGACGTCGATGTTTTCGCGCTCCAGCGCCTTGGCCAGGTAGGCGGCCGAGTTGCGGTTGCGCTGCACGCTGCCCTCGACGTAGAGCACGCGCGGTCGTCCGCGCACCGGGGCCGTCATCACCGACTGGTTGTTGGCGACCTCTTCGTCTTCCTTCGGGTCTGCGACGCGCAGACGATAGGTCGTAAAGCCGGCTCGTTTAGCCTCGGTCTTGAACTTGACCCGGTTGATGCCTTCGCGGAGGGCGACTTTTTTGCGGGGTTCGAGGCCGTTGGGAAAGTCGTCCTGATGGAGGGTGACCGTCACTTCCTCTTCGTGCGTCGACCAGATCTCGGCCGTGACCTCGAACGGGGCTCCCACCTTGATCTCGTCGGGCAAGACCATGCCGGCAACGCGGATTTCGCGGGCGGCGTCGCGAGCGAACGCCTGCCACGACAGCCGGACGCCCAGCTCCTCGGACCGGTAGGCCTCGGCGAGCAGGTCTCCGCCGGTTTCGTTGCCGTCGCTCACCACCACGAGCCGGGGCAGGTAGCCCGGCGGAAATAGCCCGTACGACAGCTGAACCGCGGCCTGGAGGTTGGACCCTTGTCCTTCGTCGGGATGCCGCTCGATGGCGAAGGCGCCGCCATCGGTGCGACCGGCGCGTCGGGGACGCTCGGCAAACGTGACGGCAAAGACCCGATCGTCGTCGCCTTTGGCGGCGTCGATTTCGGCGACGTAACGGCGCGCTGCCTCGAGCTGCGCGTCGCTTATCGACGCGCTCACGTCGACGGCCACGACGGTGGCGATGCGGTTGTCCTCGTTGGTCCAAACGGGTCGCGCCAGGGCAATGGCCGCGCCGACGACCAGCAGAGAGCGCAGTCCGGTCGCCAGGTATTGCTGGGCGACCGACACGTCGGTGAGCGAAAAGGTGCGCACCACGAAGAAAAACGGCGTGAGCGCAATGAGGTAGAACCAGGCCGGCTCGAGAAAGAGGATGGGCTTGTCGCTAAGGCCGTTGACCGCGACCGTCGTCGAGTCGCCCAGAGCCAGTGAAACGACGAACGCCAGCGCCGCGGCGGCGCCCAGGCCCATGGCCGTTCGCACGAGGATGTCTCGCTGGGGGCGGGTCATACGGTCACCCGTCGGTTGTAGGTGAGCCACTCGGCCGCGAGCAGCAGCACGGCGGCCAGCACGAGGTAAATCCAGATCGCGCGCCGGCGGGACGACTCAAACGCGGCGGGGGGCTCGAGAGTTCGGCCGCCGAGGATGAGGGTTTCACTGGGCTCAATGTCCGACTCGTCCGGGTTTGCGAGGTTGGCGGCCAGCTCGGCGACGGAGCGCCCGTCGGCGCGCAGCTCGTGAACCCCGACGCGCGTTCCGTAGAAGGTCGCCCGTCCGTCACTCACCGCGGCCTTGGTTTTCTTGCGGCCCGGCAGCACGACTTCGACCTCGTCGATGCCCAGGGTTGCGTCGATGGGCACGCGAAACCGCTGACCGGTCGAGTAGGTTGTGATGAGGTCGGCGTCGTCGCCGGCGAACCAGTCGAGGGTGTTGACGAGCAGCAGGGGAAACGCCACCCGCAAGACCAGGTCGGTGCCGTTCAGCGAAAAGCCCCAGGCGACGATCTTGCGGCCGCCTGCGCGGGCGGCAGCGCCGACCACCGCGCGCGCCGAGCGGGCCAGGGCGACGTCGCCGCGTCCGCGGTCGAGCTCGAAGGTGTCGACCTCGTCGAAGTGGGCATCCGACAGGCTGAGCCAGCGCATCACCGGATGGTTTTCGTCCCACTCGTTGATCAGCGGATTGGGAAGCGAGCGGCGTACCGGGAACGGGCTGTGCTCACCGGACGGCGCGAAGTAGAGCAGGTTGCCGCGAGCGGGCAAGACAGCCGGGGTGTGGCCGTCGAACACCACGGCGTCGTAGGCCGGCATTTCGGCCGTGCCGACGAGCCGGTGGTACTCTTCGGGCAGCCATTTGTCGACGACGATGTTGTCGTAGACCAGCATGGCGCCTTCCAGGTACAGGTTGTCGGCGGTCACCAGCAGCACTCGCTGCTGCTTGCGTTCGGGCAGCAAGGCAAAGGCGCGGTCGTCGAGGGCAAAGGGGTCCGCCGCGCCCTCGACGGGCTCGAGGGTCGCGCGCAGACGAAAGCCGTCGCCGCCGCTGAGGTTGGGAAACAGGTGGCGTTTGCGCTCCCCGGCCGCGAGCTCCAGCTCTTTGACTTCGATAGGAGACGCGCCGCCGAAGAGGGTGAGCCGCGCTTTCGCCGGCTGATCGCCGAAGTTTTGCACCTCGATGAAGACCTCGTAGGCGAGCTTGTTCGTGATGTAGCGGCGGACGTTAAAGGCCACGATGCCGAGGTTTTCGCCCGAGCTTCCCACGGGCAAAAAGCGCACGTCGATGCCGGCCATGTCGATGGTATCGAGGCGCGCGCTTTGTCCGGCCGGGACGGGGTCCCAGCGCACGGCGCCGAGCTGGTCCTCGCGATACGCGCCGTCGCCGATGAGCACGACCAGCGGGTTTTGCCTGTCGCGCAGGGCATCGGCTGCGGCCTGGAGGGCGCGGCCGAGGTCGGCCGGCGTGTCGGTTGCCTCGATGCGGTCGAGGGCGCCGATGAGCGGGGCCTTGTCGGATTCGAAGCGCGTGAGCGGCGTGGTCCGACCGTCCATGCGGATGATCATCGCCGCGTCGCCACCGCCGAGCGAGTCGATGAGCTCGCGAGCGCGCTCCTTCGCGACGTCGAGTCGGGTAAGCGCCTCGTCGCCCTTGTCGTCGACGTCGGTAGCCCGCATCGAGGCGGACGAGTCGATGATGACGACCACGTTGCGCGCGTCGTCTGGGGGGCGGCCCAAAAGCGGGTTCGCGGCGGCGAACACGAGCAGGCCGACGATGGCGAGCTGCAGCAAGAGCGACAAAAGGCGCTTGAGCCGGTGCCACAGGGAGGTCGTTTGCGACTCTTGCAGCACGCGCCGCCACAGAGCCGAGAAGGGGACCTCGAAGCGACGGCGTCGCATCTTGAGGATGTACGCGCCGACCGCGAGCGCCGACAGCACCCCGCCAACGGCGAGCAGGGTGGAGCCGGCGATGGGACTTTCGAACGACAGGAAGTCGTTCACCGGAGAAAGCCTCCGGTGCGAAAGATCCGCAGCACCAGCTCATCGAACGGAATGCCGGTGTGGGTGCGGAAATAGGGAAACGCCCGGCTGGTGCAGAAGTCGTTGAGCTCGGCGCAGTACCGGTCGTGTTCGCGTCGGTACGCGTCGAGCAGCGACCGCGAAATGGTCACGTCTTTCAGAGCGCCGGTCTCGCAGTCCACCAGGGTCAGGTCGCCGTGCAGGGTGGGGTTGGCTTCGCGCTGGTCGAAGACCTGCAGCACGAAGGGCTCGAAGCGGTTGTAGCGCAGGGTGTTGAGCCCTTCTTCGAAACCGCTGGGGTCGTAGAAATCGGAAATCACGACGGCGAGCCCCCGGCGCTTGTTCTGGTGCACGAACTTGGTGAGGCTCTCGGACAGGTCGGTAACGCCGCCGACATCGACCTTTCGCAGGAACTCGAAGACCTTGAAGATGCGCCCCTTGCCGCGCGCGGGGGGCAGGCGCCCCTTGAGGCCGTCGGCAAACGGCAGGATCGCGACCCGATCGAGGCTGGCCAGGCCGACGTAGGCGAGGGCCGCGGCAACCTGCATGGCGTAGTGGAGCTTGGGTGGGTCGCCGATCAGCATCGACTTGCTGCAGTCGAGCAGGATGTAGATGTGCAGGTCTTCCTCTTCCTCGAAGAGCCGCAGCAGCAGGCGATCGACGCGGCCGTACACGTTCCAGTCGATGTAGCGAAAATCGTCGCCCATCGAGTACCGGCGGTGATCGGCGAACTCGATGCCGGAGCCGACCTTGCGGGTCCGGCGCTCGGCGCGCATCCGACCGGCGAAGACCTTGCGCGATACCACGTGCAGGTACTCGAGCTTCTTGAGAAACCCCTCGTCGAACAGGTCGTCGCGAGACCGGGCTTCGCGCCGGTCGGCGCCGGACGGCGGGCGGGCACTGGACGTGGAGGAAGCCAAGGCAGGTCCTAGATGGCTTCGGGCGTCTTTTCGAGAACGTCGGCAATGAGGGCGTCTGGGTCGACACCCTCGGCTTCGCCTTCGAAGTTCAGCAGCACCCGGTGGCGCAGGGCGTTGGTCGCCACGTGCCGGACGTCGTCGATGGACGCGGCGTAGCGGTCCTCCATGAGCGCGCGGATCTTGGCGGCCAACAGAACCGCCTGAACCCCGCGGGGGGACGAGCCGTAGCGCACGAACTTCTTGGTCATGTCGGTGGCCGACGGCGTGTCGGGGTGGGTCGCCTGCAGCACGCGAATGGCGTAGTCCTGAACGTTGCGCGCCACCGGTACGCGCCGCACGAGCGCCTTCATTTCCACGAGCGTGACCTTGTCGATGACCTTCTCGGGCGTGTGCACCGTTTCGGACGTGGTTCGGTCCATGATGGTGTGAAGCGCCTCGCGGTCGGGAAAGCCGACCTTGAGCTTGAAGAAGAACCGATCGAGCTGGGCCTCGGGCAGCGGGTACGTGCCCTCCATCTCGAGAGGGTTCTGAGTCGCCAGAACGAAGAACGGTTGTTCGAGCTTGTACGTGGACTTCGAGATGGTGACCGAGCCCTCCTGCATGGACTCGAGCATCGCCGACTGGGTTTTGGGGGTCGCCCGGTTGATCTCGTCGGCGAGAATGATGTTGGCGAAAATGGGGCCGCGTTGAAACTCGAAGTGCTTGCCGCCCTGCTGGTCCTCGACGATGACGTTGGTGCCGAGCACGTCCGCGGGCATGAGGTCAGGCGTGAACTGCACCCGAGAAAAACTGGCGTCGATGCACTCGGCGAGCGTGCGCACGAGCATGGTCTTGCCGAGGCCGGGAACGCCCTCGAGCAGGGCGTGGCCGCCGCCGAGGATGGTCATCAGGACGCCTTCGACGATCTCTTCTTGACCGACGATGATGGTCCCGATCTCGTCGCGCAAACGCTGGAGGTCGGCGCAGAATCGATCGACGTGTTGCTCGATGCCGCCGTCGGAGGCGGGTGCGGAGTCGCTCATGGGTCGGGTCGTTCCTCGTTGGGGCCGCGCGGCGCTGTGATTCGACAGCCTGTGCCGCGGCCGGGTTGCCTGAGCCGCACTACTGCTGCGGGCGAATCTTCTGAAAGTACCGCTTGATGTAATACTTGTACCCGCTGGGTACCTTCTCGCCGCGCATCACCTCTTCGATGATGTCCTTGTAGTCGGCGTACACTTCTTTGTAGTCGGTGTTGGCAAAGCCGCGCTGCGCCGCCGACAAGATGACCTCGCGGCGCGACGGGCCTCGGCCTTGAACGCCGGTGAGCTGTTCGTCCTTGACCTTGGCGTTCTTCATGCGCTCGCTGGCGCCGAGGGGATCGCCGCCGTCCTGGTCGCCCCACTGCGGGCCTTTTTGCCCCTGGCCGCGTCCCAGACGACTTTGGCCGGGACGCCAGGCCGTGCGCGAGCCTTGTTTGCCCCGCGCCCGGTTGCCGAAGTCTTTGTTCTTTCCGTTTTTGCCCATCTGGTTCTTGGGCCCGTTTTTGCCGCGCTGCTTGGCTCGCCGCAGGGCTTCGCGCAGGTCGGTCACCTGTGACGCAACCTTTCGCTGGTTGCGCTGCTGCGTGACTCGCCCGCTCACTTTGCCGGTTTCTTCGCCGGCTTCCCGCATGCGCTGAGCCGCGCGCCGGCGCGCCTGGCTGCCCCGGTTCTCTTTCTTGCGCCGGTCCAGGTTCTCGGCGGCTTTCTCGAGGTTGCGATGCAGCTGCTTGAGCCGTCGCTTTTGCGCCGACTGCTGCTGTTGCTGTTGTTCGCGCTCGAGGCGCTTGAGCTCGCGCTCCTTCTTTTTGAGCAGTCGCGACATCTGCTCGCGCTTTTCGGGGTTCTTTTCCTTGTCGAGCTTCTTCTTCAGGCGGCGCACGTCGTCGCGCTGTTTGTCGACGCGTTTTTGCGCGCGCTGATCTTTCTTTTGCTCGGCCTTTTCAAAGGCTTCGGCGGCTTTTTTCAGCGACTTGCCGACCTTGTCGGCCTGCTGCTCGTTGAGCTCGTCGTTTTCGAGCTTCTGGGCCAGCTTGTCGAACTCCTGCTGGGCGCCTTCGAGGTCGCCTTTTTCGAGAGCCTTGCCCAGCTCGCGGGTGAGTGGCTCTTGCTTGAGGACCTTGCCGGTGTTCTTGAGGTCCGAGACCGACTCCTCGAGGTCGGCATCCATGCCCTCGAAGTAGTTCTGTTCGTTCTTGGCGAGCTTTTCGAGAAGCTCCTCTTTGCTGATTTCGCCCTTCTCGGCTTTGTCGAGGAGCTCGTCGACGTTGTCCACGAACTTCTTGAGCTCCGGGTCGCCGGTCTCTTCGGCGGTGCGGCGCAGCTCGTCGACCAGGTCGCGGCTGTAGGCCAGGTCTTCCTCTTCGAGCTCAACCGTGGGCGGCTCGAGGAGCGCCTGGTCGTCGCGAGCGGGCAGCACCGATAGAGCGGCCGGGTCACCGCCGCCGGGCGGAAAGGCGAGGGCCGCGATGAACAGGCCGCAGGCGGCAAATCCCAGGGCGACGCGGCCATCGGCGGGTGCGGTCCAGGGCGTGGCGGCTACCGGGTTGGCTCGGGGAACCGCGGCGACCGCGTCGCGTATCGCCGCGACCATGAGCGCTCGGGTTTCTTCGTCGGCATCTTCGCCCGACTCGAGCCGGGTTTCGAAGTCGCACGCGGTGCCAAGCCGGTCGGACAGCCCGCAGGCGCGGTCGATGCGGGCCGCGACGACATGGGTGGGCCACTTGCGGCTCGCTCCCATGACGGCGCCCACGACCAGGATGAGAAGGGCGCCGGCAAAGCCAATCGCCGCGCCCGCGCCACCGACCATGTCTCGCCGGGACAAGTACAGGACCACCAGCGCAACCGCGATGGCCAGGATGCTCGCGCGCGTGCCGGTTTCGAGGGCACCCTGCAGGCGAAGCCGCAGACGCGCGCGCTCGATGATCTGGTGAATGCTTTGGGTGTCGCCCATGGGCAAAAGCAAGCTCCGACGGCGCCGCCGCCATCGCCCTTGAAAAGTGTAGCATTAAGAGGGAACGCGCCAGGCCATCCGACGGTCTACAAGTGCGCCGACAAAGCGGCGCATTTGTTCGCGAAACCGAGGGGGCCGACCCGGGGGGCGACGGCCTTCGCTACAAAGTAAACAACACCAGCGTGAACTTATTGCAGCTGGTGTCGAGTTTGCGCAGGGTCTGTTTGGCGCGCTCGGTCGGCAAGACGTTGCGGAGGCGGTCGGCGCGGGCGGCTTCCGTAATGAGGAAGTAGCGCCGGCCGTGTCGGGTAGTGTCGTTGAGATACTCGAGAAACGCCTTGTTGTCGGTCTTGACGAAGACCGTCTGGGTGTCTTTGGTGCGCCCCCAGATCTCGCCGGTCTGCCAGAAGTTCTCGCCGCGCCAGTTGAGCTGCCAGGCGAGCATGCGATCGGCGTTTACCTGCATCCAGGGGCGTCGGCGCCGCTGCTGGCCGCTCTTGCCTCGCTCGATATCGCCCCGCAGCCTGGCAACTTCGACGTCTTCGACCTCGATCCAAAAGACACCGTCGCCAACGCGGGAAACCTTCCCGGCCAGATCGTGGCGCACGTCACCCGGCGCCTCCAGGTGAACGTTCATCGGGCGTCCGGTGGTGAAATCGTCGGGGAGCAAGCTCTCGACCTCGATCACCCGGCGTCCCCCCGACCAGTCGTCGGCCAGGTCGCGCAACGAGGCGTAGACGATATCGACGCCGTGTATGGCTCGCTGGCGAAAATACGTTTCGTGCAGAGCGCGCTGGCCCCAGTGGGGCGCCGCGGTTCGCATGTAGCCATTGGTCGCCCACAGCGAGTAGACCAGGGCCAGGCCAGCCAGCCCGCCGACCAGGGGGCGCCGGAGCGGCAGCGACCGAGACGCAACGCCGAGAGCGCCGGCGACAAGCGCGAACGCGACGCCGAAGCCGAGGAACACGCCCCCGACGTCGACGTTGTACGGCGGGCCCGATGGCCACGGCCGGTCGTACCGATAGATGAAGAGCTCGATGAGCTGCTTTTGCTCGCCGGCCAGATCCACGGCGACGAAGCCGACGATGAGGACGGCGACGGCCGCGGCGAGACCAGTCTTGCTCGTCCGTCCGGCCAGCACGTCGTCGAGCCACAGGCCGATGAGGATGGCGAACGCGGGCACGACCGGCAGGACGTAGTGGTGAAACTTGGTCCGGACGAAGCAGAACACGAACAGGCCGGCCAGGGCCCAGGCGGCGGCGACGAGCCGGGCCGGGTCGCCGCGCAGTCGGTCGCGGGCGCGCGTCAAGGCTCCCGTGAGCGCGGCCGGCAACAGGCCCACCCACGGAAACAGGCCGATGCCGATCTGGGCCGCGTAGTAGTCGAAGGTTCCCGTGTCGCCGTGCACGCCGCGCAGGGCCCGCTTGCTCATGTGGTGGCCGAAGTACTCGTTGAGCCACGCCCTGCCGTCGGCAAGGGCCATGGCCAGGTGCCAGGGGGCCGCGACCAGCAAGAAGATGAGCGCCCCTTCGAGCACGCACAGTCGGAGCAGCAGGCGCCACTGGCCCGTCACCAGGATGTAGAGGCCGACGGCCGCGACGGCCGTGATGACTCCCGGCGGCCCCTTGGCCAGGGCGCTCAGGCCGAGCAGGAAGTAGGCCCAGAACAGCAGCACCTGGCGGCGCGTCGTGACGCGGAAGACCAACCGGTTGAGAGCGAGGAACCCGGCGTAGGCCGCGGCGCAGGGCAGCGTTCCGAGCAGGTGCGGGGCCGGCAGCGTCACCCCGCGGCCAAGTCCCGGGTGAGCGACGAAGTAGAGCAGGTTGTAGATCACCTGCCAGCCGACCAGGGCGCCCAACACGAGCGCGAACAGGTGATAGGCGTTGAAGCGCCGCCACCAGGACCGCAGCGGGGCATCGCCCGCGTCTAGCGCTAGAAGAAAACACGCCATCGCCCCGGCGGTGGTGGCCACCATCGGCATGTCGGTGATCGCCTGGCGCGCGACCAGCGTGTAGAAGGGCGTGGTGGCCAACACGCCGAAGCACAGCCAGGCCGGGCGGCGGCCCGCGGTGCGGGCGAGGGCAAACCACAGAAGCACCAGGCCGGCGGCGCCAAAGAGCGCAAAGGGCAGTCGCAGCGCCCATATAGCCAGGCCGCCCTGGGCGATCATTTCCCCGGAGTACCCGCCGTCGGTCGCGACGCCATGGGCGCCGAGGCTGGCCGCCATGGCCCAGAAGCTGAGAATCGGCTTCGAGCGGAACACCTCGTTTTGCCAGCGCGGCTTGACCCAGTCGTTGTCTTCGAGGATGCGGCGGGCGACCTCGCCGTAGTGACCCTCCCAGGGGTCGATCAGCGTGAAAGAGCCGAGCCCGGGCAACAGCACCGCCAGAGCGGTGGCGCACACGATGGCCAGCTCGTAGCGGCGAAACGCGGCCCGCCAGTCGCGGTCTCGCCAGGCGGTCATCGACTCCTTCCGGTGAAGTGAAAGCCGCGCACCGCTACCGCCGGCGCCAGCACGGTCGCCGCCGGCATCCAGAAGCTCGGAATGCGCTGACGGTGCGCCGATACCCCGAGCAATCGCTCTTCACTCCAGGCCGACAGCAGGCTGTCGGTAAAGCGCAGGTTGTGCACGGCCGCGCCGCGCTTGCCGCCCTCGATGAGGAACGCGCCGTCGCGGGTCATGCCGGTCATGGTGGCGGCCCGGGTGTCGAGCAAGCCGTTGACGTAGTGTAGTCGCGTGACGTAGATGCCCCGGTCGATGCCGGCGATCAGGTCGTCGACGGTTGCGTTGCCGGCCGCCATGGCCAGGTGGCCTGGCACCGGCTCCGGATCGGAGGTGTCGACGGCGCAGGCGTGCCCGGTCGAGGCGCCGTCGCCGATGCCGCGGTTCGCCAGGCGCAGGGCGGCCAGGCGATCGGTGGTTGGCGGGCCCGCGACGCCGCCCTCGACGAGGGACACGGGTTGGCGAGGTCGGCCTTCGGTATCGAAGGGCAAGCCGCCATCGGCGTCGTCCGCGATGGAGATGCGCGGGTCGAAGACGCGCTCGCCGTTGCGGCCCGCAAGCAGGCTGGTGCCGTCGAGGACCGACAGGCCGTGAAAGCTGGCCAGGGCCATCCACTCGAGCAGTTCGGCGACCGCGGCCGGAGCCAGGACGACATCGTAGCGCCCCGGTTCGACGTCGACCGGGGCGCTGCTCGCCGCGGCGATGTCGGCCGCCGCGGTTGCGACGGCGTCGGGCGCCAGGTCGGACGGGTTCGAGCCGGCGTAACACGCGAAGCCCGAGCCCTCGCCCGAACGCGTTTGCGCGATGCACTGAAAGTCGATGGCCCCGGCGCTGGCCGTGCGCGACAGGCCCGACGACGAGCGAACGGCGCGGTGCGTGCGGCTGGCCTTGAGGGCGCCAAAACAGTGGGCGTCGCGTTCGCCGGCGGCGTCGAACGCCTGGCGCACCAGCGCCGGCGCTCGCTCCGGATCGCCCGGGGCACCGAGGTCGACGTCGTCGAACCGGCCGCCGTCGTCGTCGCCGGCGAACGACAGCGGTAGCCCAAGGGGCGGCGTGGACCGCGCGGCCTCGACGGCGTTGCGGGCCGCGGCCGCGAGAGTGTCCGCGGCCGCGTTGCCGGTCGTGCTGGAGCCGAGGCGGCCGTTTGCCAGGGCGCGAATCCGAATGACTTCGTCGGTCGACGTTCCGACCTGGGTAAAGCGCGAGCTGGCGAAGCGCAAAAAGAGCAGCTCGGTGCCCTCGTAGCTCACCTCGACATCGTCGGCGCCGGCGGCAACCGCCGCTTCGACGGCCCGCTCGAGGTTTTCGGCAACGGAGTCGGTCACGCCGCCGATCCTACCTCGACGTCGCGAAAGCGCGCCGGTGCGCAGCCGTGTCCGACCGGCATGAGCTGCATGGGGTCGCCCTTGCCGCACGACGAAAGCCCCCACATGCGGAACGCGTCGGCGTTGCCGATGGCGTCGCAGTTGCGCCAGAAGCGCGGAGTCGAGCCGGTGTACAGCGGGCTGCGCAGGAGCCGCGTGCGCTTGCCGCGCTTGATCTCCCAGGCGGCTTCGCACGAGAACTGGAAGTTCAGGCGCAGGTCGTCGATGGACCAGCTCCGGTTCGAGGTCATGAGGATGCCGTCGTCAGTGTCGGCCACCAGCTCGTCGAGAGACCCCGGGCCGTCGGGGTCGGGCTCGAGGGACACGTTGATCATGCGGATGATGGGGGGGCGATTCCAGGACTCGGCGCGCATACACCCGGCCGAGCGGCCGAGGGTCAGGGCGGCCGCGGTTTCTCGCGACGACAGGTAGCCGACGAACACCCCGCGCGATACGAGGGGGGTGACGCGCGCCGGCGTGCCTTCGTCGTCCCAGCCAAAGGTGCCCAGCCCCTGAGCCCGGGTCGAGTCGGCGGTGAGGTTGACGAGCGGGGCGCCGTAGGTGAAGCGGCCGAGCTTATCGGGGGTGAGAAAGCTGGCGCCGGCCAGGGAGATTTCGTCGCCCATGGCGCGGTCGCTCTCGGTTGGGTGGCCGCAGGATTCGTGAATCTGCAGGGCGAGCTGCGGCGTGTCGAGAACCAGGGACGTTCGTCCGGCCGGGCATTCGGGGGCGACCAGCAGCGCCAGGGCCTCGTCGCGAATGCGCTCGGCGTTGCCGGCGAGGTCCAGGCCGGCGACGGTTTCGTAGCCGGCGGCGGCGAGGCCGCCGTCGTAGTCCATGGGCCAGGTCCGGCGAACCGATACGTCGCCTTTGGCCGCGGTCACCGCGATGCCCGCGCCGCCGTAGACCAGGGTTTGCTCGACGCGCGTGCCCTCGGAGGTGGCCAGGTAGCTGTGCGTGCGCGAAAAGCGGGAGCTGGCCGAGGTCGACGTGATGAGCTCGGCGTCGTCGCCCGCGCCGCGCAGCAGGTCACTGGCGGCGCGCAGGTCGGCCAGGCGGCGGTCGGCGGGCACCGCGAACGGATCGATCTCGACCGGCGTCGCGTAGGTGCCGACGCACGGCTCTTCCTCCACCAGCTCGACGCGCTCGGTCTGGGCGGCGGCGACTCCGCGGGCGAGGTCGGCGGCGCGACGGGCCGCGGTTTCGGCCGACTCGACGCTGGCGTTGGGCAGGGCGGCAAAGCCCCAGGCCCCGCTGCGCAATACGCGCACGCCGACGCCGACGGAGCCGACCCGGTCGCGACCGGCGACCTCGCCGTCGCGCAGCACCAGCGAGTCGCGTTCTTGATCAACCACGCGCGCTTCCACGCGCTCGACACCCGGGGTGTCGCGCAGCGCGAAAATCGCGGCATCGGCAATGTCTGCGTACGGCGTCACGGCCGCCGAGCATACTCGATCTGGTACGCTGGGGAGGTGCCGCGCTATCCGTCGCTGTCGGCGCCGGCCGAGTCCCTGCCGTCCTCGATTTACGCGAAGCTCTACGCACTGGCGTCCCAGGTGACGGGGCCCGTGTATCCGTTTCACATCGGTGACAGCTACCTCGGGCCGCCGCTGCAGGCTCGCTTGGGCAATCTGGGCTTTACCGCCGAGCCGGACCCCGAGCTGTACTGCTACTCGTCGTCCGCCGGCGACCCGGTGCTCATCGAGCGCCTGGTCGACAAGCTGCGGGTGAAAAACCAGATGCAGTTCGTCGGCCCCGCCAACGTGCAGGTCACCAACGGCGCGACCCATTCGCTGTCGTGCGCGACCCGCGCGGTTTTGGACCCCGGGGACGAGGTGTTGCTCCTGGCCCCGTACTGGCCGCTGATGCGGGGCATCGTGCTGTCGCTGGCGGCTCGTCCGGTCGAAGTGCCGTACGTGCGCGAGGGAGCGAGCGACATCGAGCGAGTGCTCGAGACCCACGTCAAGGGGCGCACGGCCGCCATCTACGTCACCACGCCGAACAATCCCGACGGCAAGGTGCTTACGCGACAAGAGCTCGAGGGCATTGCGGCGGTGGCCCGGCGCCACGATTTGTGGGTCCTGAGCGACGAGGTTTACGAGGAGTACATCTACTGCGGGCGCGACCACGTGAGCATTGCGACGCTGCCCGACATGGCCGGTCGCACCTTGACCGCGTACTCGTTTTCGAAGACCTACGCCCAGCCGGGGCTGCGGGTCGGCTACCTGGCGGGCCCCGCCGATACCATCGACGCCGCCCGAAAGATGGCAAACCACAGCGTCTACAGCGTTGCGCGCGCCATGCAGCGCGCCGCCGTCGCGGCGCTCGAGCACGGCGACGGCTTCATCGCCGAGGCCCGCGACCGCTATCGGGACGCCCGGGACCGAGCCTTGGCTCGCGTGCAGGCCCCGTGCGTCGCGCCCGAGGGCAGCACGTACCTGTTTTTGGACCTGGGCCACTGCATCACCGAGCAGCGCTGCGTCGTGAGCGTCCTGGAGCGCTTTGCCCGGGCCGGCGTGCTGCTCGCGCCCGGGTCGGCGTTCGGCGCCGACTTTCAGCGGCACGTGCGGCTTTGCTACACGAGTGTGGAGGGAGAGCGGCTCGATAGGGGGATCGATTTGGTGAACTCGGTGCTCGACGAGCTTTGTGCGTAGCGGGGCGGGCTTCGTGGGGGCGGGCTTTCGGGCTTTCGGGCTTTCGGGGAAAGACTCGTTGAGCTGACCGGGGCTACGCGCTGGGGGGTGTCCGTGCTCAGGCATACGGTCCGCCGACCGGTCGGGCGTAGTGCGCAGGGCGCCGTGCCGAGCATGAACGTTCGCGCGTGCGGTCCGAACTGCGCGCGGACACCCCCCAGCGACTCCGCCCCTGTGGCGCGGCGGGCGGCGGGAGGTCGCACCTCGGGGGATTGGTGGGGATTTCTGTCGGTGCCGGCCCGTGGGCCGGCAGATTATTGGTTAGTGGTCGCGGCTGCGGGCGTTGGCTCGCAGCCTGATGGGCGTCGTGTGGCCTGGCTCAGAGCTCGTGGTTGAGCTGAAGAGTTGATGGCGGAGTCGGATTCGCGGGCGGTCTCGGGCTTGGATTCCGTCTCGGTCTCGGATTCGGTCTGGGATTCCGTCTCGGACTCGGGGGCGGGCTCGGATTGGGGGTCGGGCTCGGACTCGGATTCGGGGTCGGGGTCGGGCTCGGATTCGGTCTCGGATTCGGTCTCGGACTCGGTCTCCGGGGCGGTCTCGGATTCGGTCTCGGCCTCGGTCTCCGGGGCGGACTCGGTCTCCGGGGCGGACTCGGGGGCGAGGGCGGTGTTTGGCCCCGGCGAGGATATTTGGGGTGGGGGGCTGGTTTGGCTCGGCGTGCGTGGGGCGTGGTATGCCTGCGGCCGGAGTTTCGTGGGCAAGACGTGGACAATTCTCGAGGTTCTCAACTGGACCAAAGAACGCTTTGCCCAGGCGGGGGTCGAGTCGGCGCGGTTGGATGCCGAGCTGTTATTGGTCGACGTATTGAAGCTCGACCGCATCCATCTCTATACCCACTTCGATAAGCCCCTGGCAGAAGAAGAGCTGGCCGGCTATCGCGAGCGCATTCGGCGCCGCATCGATGGCGAGCCGGTGGCCTACATCCTCGGCCGCAAGGAGTTCTGGTCCGTCGACCTCGCGGTCGACGAGCGAGTTCTCATTCCCAGGCCGGACACCGAGCTCCTGGTCGAGATCGCCCTCGAAGCTGCCCGCGAGCGCGGTCCAACGTGCTCGATCGTGGACGTGTGCACGGGCTCGGGCGCGGTCGCCATCGCGCTGGCTCGCGAGCTGGACCTGGCGCGCATCGTGGCCACGGAGCTGTCGCCGGGGGCGGCCGAGGTCGCGCGCGCCAACGCGATTTCCAACGCGGTCGACGTCGACGTCCGCGAGGGCGACCTCCTCGGTCCCGTGGCCGGTGACGTCTTCGATATCGTCGTCTCCAATCCGCCGTACGTGCGCTCGGCCGAGATTCAATCGCTGTCGCGGGAAGTGCAAAAGGAACCGCGCATGGCCCTCGACGGCGGCGCCGAGGGCCTCGACCTCATCGGTCGCCTGGTCGCGACCGCGCCCGCTCACCTCGCCAGCGGCGGGGTGCTCGCCATCGAGCACGGGTTCGACCAGGGCGCCGACGTGCGCCGATTGGTCGACGCTCAGGAGCAGTTCTTTCCGGCCGGCACGCGCAAGGACCTGGCGGGACATCCCCGCGTGACGTTGGCTACCCGCCGCTGAGAAGCCACGTGGACAGCGAAAATCGGCGACAGGAGGCTCGGGACGCCGGTCGAGGGGCGCTGTTTCTCACCGGCGCCAAGGCCTACTTCATGCTCGCCGGGGCCGTGATCGAGTTTGCCCTGCCGGCGGTGCTCGACGCCGCCACCTTCGGCGCGTACGCGGTTGTGGCGTCCACCGTGTCGCCCATCAACAACGTCATGGTGACGGGCACGGTGCAGGCCGTGTCTCGCTTCGTGGCTCAGGCGCGCGACCGGGCCCGGGCGTTCGCGCTGGCCGGGCTGCGCATGCATCTGCTCATCGGCCTGCCGGTGGCGCTGGCCTTTGCCGCGACGGCCCCGCTGTCGGCCCGCTTCTTTCACGACCCGGGCAAGGCCGGACCGCTGGCGCTGGCCGCTCTCATCGTCGCCGGCTATTCGCTGTACGCCGTGTTCGTCGGCATGGCCAACGGCCTGCGTTGGTTTCACAAGCAGGCCGGCCTCGACGTCACCATGGCGACGCTGCGAGCGCTGGGCATCGTCGGCCTCGCGGCCGCGGGGCTCGGCCTGTACGGGGCCATCGGCGGTTGGGTCGCCGCTGTGGCCGTCATCCTGGTCGTCGCCGCGGCGGTCGTGGGCCTGCCCGTGGGCGGCGGTTACGAGCCCGCGCGCCCCCTGGCGCGCTTTTTCGCCGGCGTGGCCGTCTACCTGGTGATTCTCAACCTCACGATGTTCGCCGATCAGCTGCTTCTCAAGCGCCTGTCGGCCGAGTGGTTTCTGGCCGCCGGACTCGATGCGCAGGCCGCCGCGACCGGGGCCGACGAGCAGGTCGGCTACTACCGCGCGGTTCAGAACCTGGCCCGTCTGACCTACCAGGCCATCATCGCCGCTACGTTCGTCATCTTTCCGCTCATGTCGCGGGCGTCCTTCGATGGCGATCGCGACAGCGCCCGGCGCTACGTGCGCGCGACCAACCGATACGTCCTGCTGGTCGCCGGCGCCATTGCGACGGTGCTGGCGGCCAACCCGGACGGGCTTCTTCGCATTCCGTACCCCGACGCCTACGCCGACGCCGGCGCGCTGGCGCTCGCCGTGCTCGCTCCGGGCAACGTCTTCTTTTCGATACTGGCGGTCGCCGGGGCCGTGCTCAACGGGGCGGGGCGCACGCGCGGCGCCATCTTCGTCGCTGGCCTGGCTCTCGCCCTGGCCATCGGGCTGAACTGGCTCGTGCTGCCTCACGTCGAACCGGGCGCCGAGGCGCTGGTCGCGTGCGCCGCGGCGACGACCGTGGCGATGGCGTGCGGCGCGCTGGCCAGCGGCTGGGTGCTCTACCGCGAGGTCGGCGGGGTCGTCCCGCCGGCCTCGGTGCTGCGGGTCGCCGCAGCTGCGGCCGTGGCCGTCGCTGCCGGCCGGTGGGTCGAGCTGTCGGGAACGGTCGGTACGCTGCTGGAAGCGGCCGGCACCGGGGTCGTTTTCTTGCTGATCCTGGTGATTTCTCGTGAAATCGGGGGGCGCGACCTGCGCGCTCTTCGCGGCCTCGTCGGTCGCGCCGATTGACGAGGATTCCATGCTGCGACGTTTTTTGATTCTGGTAGGTCTGGTTGCCGTGGGCTCGAGCGCAGGCTGCGGCGGTAGCCTGTTGCGAAAGCCACCGTCGCTGCTCACCGAGGTGCGCGGGTACAACGACGGCGTGCGCTGGGCGCAGCCCGAAAAATCGGCTCTTCGCGTGCCCCCCGAGCAGCGCAGCGACTTTGTGGCCGCTCGCGAGGAGGTCCTCGACGACCTGCGGGTTGGCGACTACGAGATCAAGAGCATTCGCTACCGCGAGGCCCGGACCGAAGCCCGCATCGACGTGCGTTACACCTGGCACCTCGACAGCCGCGGCGTCGTCCACGAAACCGTCAGCCGCCAGGATTGGAAGCGGCGTGGAAAGTTCTGGGTCATGGTCGAGGAAGAGCGCGTGCGAGGCGAGCCAATGCCGGGCCTTCCGGAGCCGGAGCCGGAGCCGGAGCCGGAGCCGGAGCCCGAAGTCGCCGAGGACGACGCGCTGGAGGGCGCCGAAGAGGCGGCCGAGGGCGACGAGGCCGGCCAGGTCGTCTTCGACAGCGGCCCGGTGTCCAACTAGGCTAGGGCCCGCCGGGCCAGCGCAGCGCTGAGCTGGCGGCGCGGGGGCGCTCCCAAGCCCGATTTGACCGCGGCAGGGTCCTGGTCAACGCCCATAATTGCTGGGATACTCAGGCCTTACGTGGCTCAGTTCGTCCAGCGTGGCCAGCAGCTGATCGACCGCGGGCAGCACCAGGAGGCTGTCCGGGTCTGTCGCCTTGGTTTATTGGCCAGCCCGACCGAGGTCGCCGGGAGGTTGGTGCTCGGCAGCGCGCTCATGGCGCTCAAGCGCTACGACGAGGTGCTCGCCGAGATGCGGGTCGCCATCGAAATGGCGCCTGATAGCGTTCGAGCCCAAACTCTCAAGGCCGAGGCGCTGCTGGAAAAGGGCGATGCCCTGCAGGCGCGAGAGGTGGTGGCGCGGGCGTTGGAGCTCGATCCGGCCGATCCCGACGCGCGGGCGCTTTCGGGGCGCGTCGGACAGATTGTCGGGGGCTCGGGCCGGGGCGCGCGGGCGACCAGCGATAGCTTTCTCGATCCCCTCGAAAGCGAAACGAAAGAGCTTCCCCAGGCCCGCGGCCGCAGCGCAATCGGGTCGGCGCCCCAGGTGGGCAGCGCCGGGGACGATAGTTCCGGGACCATCGAGCTCGACCCGGACCTCGAGGGAGTGGAGGTCGAGCCGGGCGACGCGCTGGCCCGGGCGAGCGTCGGCATGACCACTGGCTCCATCGAGCTAGAGACCAGCGACGTCGAGCTGCTGGAAGGCTCTGAGGTGCGCCGGCTGGTGGGCGATGACACCGGCACCCAAACCAACACGTACAGCGCGAGCATTCACGAGGAGCCGACTGCGTTCTCGGACGTGCCGCGGCCGACGTTGTCGCCGGCGTCGCCCGCCGACGAGCCGTCCGGAAAGCGAGGCCGGCAGCCCGACGGCTTCGGCGGTGGCGGGACGTCGGTGCCCACGCGGCCGGGCCGGCCCCTGCCCAACGCCGTGGCCGAGCCCGACGTGGACGCGCTCTTTCCCGAGAATCCGTCGGGGGTGTCTCGGGTCGAGCTGCGGTCTCCCGCCGACGAGCCGAATCCCTTCGTCGAGCTACACGACGAAGGCACCGAGCGCGCGCCGATGCCCGGAGGTCCGGTCCGGGCCCGCAGCGACGACATGCGCTTGATTCGCAAGGGACTGGGCATGGACGAGACCACGCACGGGCGTCTCGCCGTACCCGACGCGGCGGCCAAGGCCGCGGCCGGCACCGTCAAGGACGGCGCGCGCGAGCGGCGCCCGCGGCGCCCGCGCAAGCAGCCGCTAGCGGCGTACGCGCTCGTTGCGCTCGTGGTGATTTCCGGCGCCGTGTATGCGGGTCTAAAGGTGCGCAACGCGCGCCTCGAGCGGGATGTGCAGCGGGCGGTTCGCCAGGCGAGCGCCGATGCGTCGAGCGACACGTACCTGGGGTATCTCAAGGCCGCGGCGGCGTACAGTCGCATTGCCGCGGTGCGCGGCGACGCGGCGTCGCGCGCTGCGCTGGCCCGCGCCGAGGCTGCGGTGGCGGCGGAGTTCTCCGAGCACCTCGAGGCGGCCCGGGCGGCGGTCAAGGCGATCGCTTCGGACCCACCGTCGCGCAACGGGCGGGCCGCTCGCGCGCTGTTGGCCCTGGCCGAGGGCGACACGGCCGGCGCGCGCGCGCGCGCCAGCGACTTTGCCGCCAGCCATGCCGACGACGAGCTCGCCGGGTACCTGGAGGGCCGAGCCGCCATGCTCTCGGGCAACTGGCCCGAGGCCGTGGCAAGGCTGAGGATTGCGCAAGGCGTGCGGGCCGCCCCGCGCGTTTACGTGCGCCTCGGCCAGGCCCAGGCCGGTCTCGGCAAGTATCCCGAGGCCATTGCCGCGTTCGAGTCCGCTCTCCGTCTGGTCGCGGGGCATCCCGCGGCGGTCATCGAAGAGGCGCGCGCTCGGGCGCGGGCCGGCAAGCTCGGTCAGCAAGCCAGCGATTACGTACGGCGCGTCAAGGCGGTCATTGCGGAGGGCGAGCGGCCGGCGAGCGAACAGACCCTGGGCGTCGCGCCCGCGCAACGGGCGTGGGCCTACCTGGTGCTGGCCGAGGTGCAGCTGGCCGACGGACAGCGCGAGCAAGCGCAGGAGTCACTCGAGCTGGGGCTGGAGCGCCGGGTGGACGACGACTTCGGGTTTTCGGATGCGGTGGTGGGCTTGTATCTCGACCTCGGAATGGTCGCGCGGGCGCAGGCAGAGGCCGAGCGATCGGTCGCTCGGTGGCCGGACCGCGGTCGCCTGCGCATCGCCGAGATTGCGCTTGCGCGCGGCAACGCGCAAAAGGCGCGCGACACGCTGGATGCGGTCCGGGGCATTGCGCAGCGCCCGGCGGCGCTCGCGCTGCGCGGCAAAGCCCGTCTCATGCTCGACGACGTGGATGGCGCCGCCAAGGACCTCGACGCCGCTCTCGAGGCGAGCCCCCGTCACCGGGGGGCCCTGCTGGCGCGAGCCGAGCTCGACCTGCGGCGGGGGGACGCCCGCGGCGCGATCAAGCGACTGGGCGGCATCTACCGCTCCGACCCGCGCCCCGAGGTCGCTAACGTGTACGCGCGGGCGCTCCGGGTTGGTGGCGAACTCGACAAGGCGGGCGACGTGTTGGCCAAGCTGGCCGAGACCGACACCAGCCCGCAGACGTTTTTGGAGGTCGCGCGGCTCGCCCGCGCGCTGGGCGACTTTCAGAAGGCGCGCGACGCCTACGCCAAGGCCATCGAGGCCGACCCGGAAGCGGTGGTGGCGCGGCTCGAGTCGGCCCTGCTGGCGTTCGACGTTGGCGATTCGGCCGGCGCCACCGAAGCGATCAACGTGCTCATTGCCGAAGCCGGAGAGGACGCAACCGTCCTGGCCGAGGCGGCGCGCGTGCGGTCTCTCACCGGTGATTTCGCCGGCGCCGCCGACGTGGTCGAACGCCTGGAGGACGTGGCGACGGCCCCGAGGTGGCTGGTTCGGCGCGAACGCGGCCGCCTGCAGCTGCTTCGCAAGCGCGCTCGCGATGCCGTCGAAGACCTCGAGCGAGCGGCGTCGCTTCAGCCCGACGATGCTGAAACGCGCTTCCTGCTGCTGTCGGCCCATCTCGACACCGAGGACGGCGCCGCGGCGGGGCGCGTCCTGCGCGACGTGCTCAAGCGGTTTCCGGGCCAGCCGGTGGCCGACATGTCCCACGGCCGGGTTCACTTCTACAACGACCGTCCCAAGGACGCGCTGCTGTCGTTTCGGACCGCCCGCGATGCGTTCATCGAAAGCGACGCGGCGCCTCGCGAAGTCGGCGAGGCCATGTACTGGATTGGCCGGGTGCACTACTACAACGGCGAGCTCGACGAGGCTCGCGACAGCCTGCGCGACGCGATCAGCCGCAATCCGGCCTCGGGCGATGCCTACTACGTGCTCGGCCAGGTCGAGTTCGAGTCGGAGAGCCTCGAGGCGGCCGCAAGCGCGTACGAAAAAGCGACCGAGGTCCATCCCAAGAACCCCGACTCCTGGTTTTCCCTCGGCGAGACGCTGGCCCAACTTGGTCGCAAAAAGCCCGCGCGCGAGGCCCTCGACAAGTACCTCGAACTCGCTCCCAAGGGCGAGCTAGCCGACGAAGCCAGACGCCTCATCGGCGAACTCTAGCGGCAAGAAGGCGTGCGCCGCGCCCCGCAGCCGTTTTTTCACCCGAAGAGGCGGTCGCGAAAGACAAACACACCCGCGCCGATGGCACCGATGAGCGCCACCAGCACGACGATGGCGATGGTGATCGCCTTGTTGCTGCCGCCGATGTTGTGAACGCCGGTGCGGTCTGGCTCGAGCATCTGCTGGAGCGACTCGATCTCGTCGTCGCCGGGCCGGCGGCCGTTCTTGGGCGGACCGGCTTTCGGGCCCCCGGTTGCCCGCTTTGGCCGCGGCGGCGCCGGTGCGTGAATCACGGCTTCGCCGCCCTGGCGGTTGTCGCCGCCCTTGGCGTCGAGGGCGTCGAGGCCAAAGTCGGAGGCCCAGGCCGACGTGTCGATAAAGGAGCTGGGGTCCAGGCTCGAGGAGCCGGGACGGCCGAACTGGTGGCTCTCGCTCGTTTGCGACTCTTCCTCTTCCTCTTCGACGAGCGAGGTCAGCTGCCCGACTTCCTCTTGAATGAGAGAGTCGATGAGCGAGTCGCTGGCCGCCGGCGCCAGCGACTTCTTGCGCATTCGCTCGGCCTGAACGTCGCGAACCAGGCCGGCGATGTCTCGGGCCGAGACTTTCATGCGCCGCGAGAACAGGTACTGGGTAAGGGCGTCGCCGAGGTCGGCGGACTCGTTGTAGCGGTCGTTCGGGTCGCGGGCGAGCGCCTTGCGGACAATCGCTTCGAGCTCCGGGTCGATCTCGGGGTTGAGCGCCGCTATCGACGGGATTCGCGCCTGGCGCACGAGCTCGACGGTCTGGTAGTCCGTGTCGCCGTAAAACAGCCGACGGCCGGTGAACATCTCCCACAGCAGGATGCCAACGGCGAACACGTCGGCGCGGTGGTCGACGTCCAATCCGCTCGCCGCTTCCGGCGACAGGTACGAGAACTTGCCCTTGACCACGCCGGGGTCGGTTGACTCGATCTGGCTGTTGGCTTTGGCGAGGCCAAAGTCCACGAGCTTGATCTCGCCGTTCTTCGACAGGAGGATGTTCGGCGGAGAGATGTCGCGGTGCACGATGTGCAGCGGCTCGCCGGTCTCCGGATTCTCCAGCTGGTGGGCGTACTGCAGCCCTTTGCACGCCTCGATGCAGATGTAAATCGAGTGGGGCAACGACATTCGCTTGCCGCGCCCCTTGAGCCGTTCGATGAGGCCTTTGAGGTTGCAGCCATCGACGTACTCCATGACCAGGAAGTACGCGTCGTCGGACTGGCCGATGTCGAAGACCTGAACGATGTTGGCGTGCTGCAGATACAGCGACAGCTTCGCCTCGTCCAGGAACATGGCGACGAACTTCTTGTTCTTCGTCAGGCTCGGAAGAATGCGCTTGATCGCGACACTCTTTTTGAATCCCTGGAGGGACTCGGCGACACCGCGAAAGACCTCGGCCATGCCGCCTTGGTCGACGCGCTCGGTAATCGTGTAGCGGTCCCGCATGTGTCGTCTGCTCGCGAAGGCGGCTTTCAGGGCAACCCTACGGAATCGCTAGTATAGCATTGTCGAACAGAAGGCGGCAAAGACCGCGCTACTGATCGCCAGCGCCGCCGAGAAGCGTGCCGCGGCCCCCGCCGCCCGGGCTTGCCGCCTGGCTTTCCGCTTCTTCCTGGTCTTCTTTGCACGGGACGCACAGCGTGGTCATGGGACGGGCCAGCAATCGGCGGAATCCGATGGGCTCGTCGCACTCGTCGCAAACGTCGATCTCGCCGGCCTCGAGGCGGGCGAGGGCGGCGTCGATGCGCGCCAGCTGCTGGGCCTCCCGGTCGTGCAGGCGCAGCTCCAGCGAGTAGAGCTCCTCGGCAACCGATTCGTCGATCGAGTCGCGGCCGACCCGCTCCTGGTCGCGGTTCATGGCGGTGCCCAGGGCACTCTCGGCCTTCTCCAGGATGCGCTGGCGCTGAGCCGTGAGCGCGTCGCGGACCTGCTCGGCCTGCTCGTCGGTCAACATAGACGACTAGTGTACGAGCGCTGCCCGGCGGCCAAAAGAGCCGCGGCGCTCATAATTTGCCGGTCGAGACCGGTCCTCGCTGTGGGTTTCCAAGCTACCGATGCGTTCGCGTCGGGGAGGGCGGGGTGCCTTAGCTGGCGGCCTTGTTTTCGTGGACCAGTTCGGGCTGCTCGCGGTTCTCGACCACCGCTCGGTTGACGATGCACTCCTGCACGCCGGTCATGCTCGGAATCTCGTACATGACGTCCAGCATGACCTCTTCGAGGATGGCGCGAAGGCCGCGCGCGCCGGACTTGCGGCGGTGCGCTTCCTCGGCGATCGCCTGCAGCGCGTCCTCGGTAAAGGTGAGCTTGACGTTCTCGAGCTCGAACAGCCGCTGGTACTGGCGCGACAGCGCGTTTCGCGGTCGCCACAGCACCTCGGTGAGCGCATCGACATCGAGTGCATCACAGGACACGATGATCGGCAGGCGCCCCATGAACTCGGGGATCATGCCGTACTTGATCAGGTCCTCGGTTCGGGCCTGGGACCGCAGCGAGTCGAGGTCGTCTTCCTGGGTGCCGATGTTGGCACCGAAGCCCAGGCCCTTTTGCCCGACGCGCCGGCGGACGATCTCTTCGAGGCCGTTAAAGGCCCCGGTGCACACGAACAGGATGTCCGTGGTGTCGATCTGAATGAGCTCCTGCTGGGGGCGGTTGCGCGCGCCGTCGGGCGTGACGGTCGCGGTTTTGCCCTCGAGGATCTTGAGCAGCGCTTGCTGCACGCCTTCGCCAGACACGTCGCGGGTGGGCGACGGGGCGCCGCCTTTGCGCGCGATCTTGTCGATCTCGTCGATGCAAAGGATGCCGCGTCCGGTCTTTTCGATGTCGCCACCGGCCGCTCGGAACAGCGACTTGATGACGCTCTCGACGTCCTCGCCGACGTAGCCGGCTTCGGTGAGCGTCGTGGCGTCCGCGATGGCGAACGGCACGTCGAGCTTTTGCGCGAGGGTCTGGGCGAGAAGCGTCTTGCCGCAGCCGGTCGGTCCGACGAGCAAGATGTTGCCCTTCTGGAGCTCGACGTCGGCGCTTTTGCCGCGCATGCCGATGCGCTTGTAGTGGTTGTAAACCGCGACCGCGAGCGTGCGCTTGGCGTCGGCCTGGCCAACTACATACCGGTCGAGTTCCTCGACGATCTCCGCGGGCGGAGGGTAGCTCGGGCGCTCGGCCGCCTCTTCTTTTGCGAGGATATCGTTACAAAGCTTGACGCACTCGTCGCAGATGAACACCCGCGGACCCGAGATGAGCTTTCTAACCTCGCGACGCTGCTTGCCGCAGAAAGAGCAGTGGAACTCTTCCATGTGGCTTTGATTCTTGCACAAGCAGCCGGGAGCGCAATACCCCGTCCGGGCAGGGGGGTGTGGTTTCCGGCCCCGGCGCGCCTACCTCGTCCACACGTTTCGAGCATGTTTCAACGTGCTGCCGGGTACAGATGCTCCCGATTTTGCCTTGACGCACAGCGGCGTGGTCCCACTATTCTGCTGCTGTGCGGGTCGTCGTCATCTGCCCGGAGCCTGATCGGGTCCTTCAGCTGCCGGATTCGGTCGCTTCGATTCTGAGTGATCTCGGCTGTCGGGTGACCCTCGGTCGCTTTGATCTGGGGGAGCTGGACGAAGAGGCCCTGCTCGAGCGGCCGCCCAACATTGTGGTGGTCGATGCCGGCAGCGAGCTCGACCGGGCGTCGCGCTGCATCGCGCGCATGCGCCAGTTTGAGCCCCTTGCGGAGACCCCGGTCTTGCTGTGCGTCAATATCGACCGCTTGCCCGGCCTCGACTTTTCACTGGGCTTCGACGACTTCACGCTGGCCCCTGTGGTCCCGGCCGAGCTCTACGCGCGCCTTCGGCAGCTGGACTGGCGCACCGCAACTTTCGGTTCGGAAGAAGTCCTCAAGGTCGGCGACCTGGTTATCGACGTCGCCGGCTACGAGGCCCACCTGCGCGGGCGGCGTATCGAATTCACCCATCAGGAGTTCGAGCTGCTGCGCTTTTTGGCCCAGAACCGCGGGCGAGTCTTTACCCGCGAGCAGCTGCTCCAGAAGGTCTGGGGCTACCAGTATTGCGGCGGGACCCGGACCGTCGATATTCACGTTCGGCGGGTTCGGTCAAAGCTGGGCGCCGTCGCGAGCACGCTGATCGAGACGGTCCGGAACGTCGGTTACAAAATGCGAACGAATTGGCCCGAAGCCGCCGATGAGGCGAGCGACGGCGCCGAGGCCGACGACAGCGCCGGCTCCGGCGAACAGGCCTCGTAGCCCGGCCCGGGCCGCCGGCCGACCGGCCCGGCCTCAGAACAGCAGGCTGCGCGCGATCTCGAAGTAGATCACCAGGCCGGCAATGTCGACCAGCGACGCGATGAACGGGGTGGACGACACCGCCGGATCGACGCCGATTCGCTCGAGCAAAAGCGGGATCCCGGCGCCGAGCAGGGCGCCCACGACGACAACGCCCATCACCGAGAACGCCATGGTCATTCCCATGGCGGCGACCGAGGTGAGCTCGTCGAAAAACAAAATTCGAGCCACGCCGAAGGCGGCCAGCAAGACCCCCAGCGTTAGCCCGACCGCGAGCTCCTTGCCGAGGATGCGCAGGGCGTCTTTGGGTTCGACTTCGCCCACGGCCATGGCGCGAATGACCAGCGTCGCCGACTGGGACCCGGCGTTGCCGCCCGACGAGATGATGAGGGGCACGAACCACATCAGCATGGCCGCCGTGGCGACGACCCGCTCGGGATCCTCGAGGCCGAGGACGTCCGTGTAGTGAGCGAGCACGGCGCCGGTGAGAAACTGAGCGACGAACAGAATGACGAGCCACGGGGCCCGGGCGCGCACCAGGCCGAGCAACGGCGTCGTCATGTACGGCTGCTCGATCGGCTCGACGGCGCCCATGCGCTGGGCGTCCTCGGTTGCCTCCTCTTCGACGACGTCGATGACGTCGTCGACCGTGACGATCCCGACGATGCGGTGGGTGCGATCGACCACGGGCAGGGCCAACAGGTCGTACTTGGCGATGAGCCGCGCGACCTCTTCCTGGTCTTCTTCGGCGTCGGCGGTGACGATGTTGGGGTTCATGATCTCCTCGACCGTGGCCGTTTCGGGGGCGGTGACCAGGTCGCGGAGCGACACCACGCCGAGGAGGGTGCCGTGGCTATCGACGGCGTAGGCGGAGTACACGGTTTCCATTTCGCGGGCCGTGCGCCTCACCTGTTCGATGGACTCCGCCACGGTCTCGTTGGACGCCAGCGAGACGAAGTCCGTCGTCATGATCGAGCCGGCCGAGTCCTCCTCGTAGGCCAGCAGGGTGCGGATGTCTTTCGACTCCTCCGGGTCGAGGTCGGCCAGGACCGCCTGGCGCTGCTCGGGCTCCAGCTCGCCGAGGAGGTCGGCGCGGTCGTCGGGCGCCATCTCGTCGGTGATGGCCACCGCGGTCGGCAGAGCTTCGCTGACCAGATCGACGAACAGCTCGCGGCGGAACTCCTCGTCGAGGTGCTCGATGAGGCGAGCCGAGATCTCGACCGGCAGGGCCCGGACGAGCGTGCGCGCGAGATCCAGCTCCAGCGCGGAGGTCAGGTCCGCCAGGTCGGCCGGGAGCATCTCCTCGGTGAGCTCCACCAGTGAGGTGGGGTCGGTGTTGAGGGCGGCCGTCACTTCCGGCAGCAGCAGGCGCGTCGTGCTTTCCATAGCGGTTCTCGGGCTCCAAGGTCATCGACTGGCCGCGGGAAGGCAAGCCCCAAGTCGCCCGACCGCGTCGCGCGCGTCGATCGAGGCGCCGCGCGCGCGCCACCGGGTGCCCTGAACCCGCTTGTGGTGCCTTGGGCTTTGCCGCTACTCTGGAATTGGGGGATGGACGGAGTTCTCGGGGCAGCTGCGACCCACGTGGGCAACGTGCGGTCGGAGAACCAGGATAGTCACTTGGTCGACCCAGACGCGGGCGTATTCGTGGTCGCGGACGGCATGGGCGGCCACGCCGGCGGGTCGCGGGCGAGCAAGATCGCCGTGGCGACGGTGAGCAAAGCGTGGGCGGCTCTGCCGCTGCGCCGCCTGGTGGCCCGCTATGTCGAAACCGGCGATACCGCGGTCCGCAGCGAGCTGGTCGGCGAAGTGCGCAAGGGGGTACTCGCCGCCCACCGGGCAATTTCGGCCGCGGCCGCCGCCGACGCGGAGCTGCAGGGCATGGGGACCACCTTCACCGGATTTCTCATCGCGGGGGGCGACGCCATCTTCGTGCACGTCGGCGACTCGCGCGCCTACCTGGTGCGCGACGGGATTGCGCTGCGGCTGTCCGAAGACCACACGGTGGTGGCCCAACTGGACGCCGTCGAAAAACGGGGCACGCCCCTCGACTACGACCGGGAAAGCTACGAAGGCGTCCTGACCGGGGCGCTCGGGGTCGGCGAGGGCGAGGTGATCTCGACGTTCATCGTGCCGCTCTACAGCGGGGACCGCGTGGTGCTGTGCAGCGACGGCGTGCACCAGTACGTCGAGGAAGCCGAGGTTGGCGAGGTGGTTCTCGGCACGCCGAGTCCGGCGCGGGCGGCCCAGGAGTTCGTCGACCGAGCGCTCGCCGGGGGTGGCGAAGACAACGCGACCGTTGTGGTTTGCAAGGTCGTCGAGGCGGGAACCACGCGGGTGCCAGACGAGCGCAGCGAACGGCACGGTGCAGTGGTCGCGGTGAGCGCGTTCTTGCGCGGGCTCAGCGATCAGCAGCGGGAAACGATTCGCCGCATCTCGCTGCCGCGCCAGGCGAGCACGGGCCAGGAAGTGCCGCCGGTCGCCGTGGGCGAGCGAGTCGCGTACCTGGTGCTCGAAGGCGCGGTCGACCAGGACGGGGTCGAGCGCATCGCCGGGGACATGGTCTATCCCGACGCACTGCTGGATCCCGAACCACCGGCGCCCGCGCGGGCGGCCGTCGCGATCAGCGATACCGAGCTGCTGATGATCCGCCGGGACGACTTCGTGGAAGTGCTCGGCCGGGACGAAGAGCTCGCCGAGATTCTCCGGGCCAACGTCGAAGCTCTGGCACGAGGCTAATCGGCTTCGACCCGGGGCCCGGCCTCCTCGCTTAGCGCTTGTAGTCCACGAGCGAGACCTCGACGTCGCCGTACTCGGTGTGGCCTTTGACCCAGACCGGCAGGCGGTTGACGTCGTCGGTCACCCATACGTCGAACACCCGGGGCTTTCGGCGCGGGTCATCCGCGAGGCTGCGCAGAAGCCGCTGGGCGGTGCCGTGAATCCGAAGGGTGGGCAATCGCCCCAGCGGCGTGTCGACGTTGTCCGAACCGCGGGCCTCTAGGTCGATGCGATACAGGCGACGCCCGCTGACGGCGTAGAACGAGGCTTTTTCGCCGCGCTTCGGGCGCCAGGCGCGCAGGGCGCCAATCGCGCTGTGCAGGTTGTGAATCGTCGATCCCGACGGCAGGCGCTGGGTCCAGCGAATCTCGCGCCGGCCGGCGCGCTGGTACTGGAACGAAACCCGGGGCGGAGCAAACGTCGTGACGATGCGGCTCGACCGTTCACCGAAGACCACGTCGCCTTCGAACGCGAGGGGCTGGGCGGACTCGAGATCGAGTTTGGTAAAGGACTGGTCGTGGACCTCGCGCAGCCTGGCCATGAGTCCCTCGGACCGGGACTCGGAGCGCACCACCAGCACGGGGCGGCCGTCGATCTGGCCCGGCTCGCCGACCGCGAGTCCCGCGACCCCTCCGGTCACGCCCATCCAGGTGACGTTCCACCGCATGCGCTCGCCAGGGACGTAGAACGGGCGATCGGGCGCGAACTCCAGGGCCGACGGCGGCGCCGACCGATCCGGGCGCGGCAACTCCGCCGAGTGGGGCGCGCGCGCAACCTCGGTCGAGCCCGCCCGAGCCGTGCCGCAGCCCGCAGCGGCGGCGGCCAAAACAGCGCCGATGGCCAGGGTCGCAGTCGATATCGAGTAGCCAGGCATCCGCGGTACCTCCAAGCATAGGACGCGCCGGACCCCGGAGCCATTCATGGTTCCGGAGCGCACGGGCGTATATGCTCGGAACCATGAGCCTGCTGGCCATCACCATGGGCGACCCGTCGGGCATTGGCCCCGAAATTGTCGTCAACGCCACCCGGGCCCTCGACCGCGAGATGGCTTCGCGGCTCGTCGTTTTTGGCGACGCGGGTGCGCTCGACGCTGCCGGAGGCCTGCCCGACGGCATCGATCTGCGTCCGGTTACCGCCCTGGCCCCCGACGACCGCGCGGCCGGCAAGCCCAGCGCCGAGGGCGCTCGAGCCCAGGTGGCGTATCTCGAAGCGGCCGTGGCCGCGGCGGCGGCCGGCGAGGTTGCTGGAATCGCGACGGCGCCCATCAACAAGACCCAGGTCACGTCGGTTGGCTTTTCGTTTCCGGGACACACCGAGTATCTGGCCGACGCGTTTGGCGTTGATGCGGTCGCCATGATGTTCGCAGGGCCGCGCCTCAAGGTCGTGCTCGCAACCGTGCACCTCGCGCTGGAAGCGGTGCCCTCGGCGCTATCGCGCGACGGAATCGCGCGCATCGCTCGCCTGGCGAATGAGAGTCTGCGCCGCGACTTTGCCGTCGCCCGGCCTCGGGTGGGGGTGGTTGGACTCAACCCCCACGCGGGCGAGGGGGGCCTTTTCGGCTCCGAAGAGCGCAACGCCATCGCGCCCGCCGTCGAGCTATTGCGCGGCAGCGGCGTGCGCGCCGACGGTCCGCTGGTACCGGATGCGGCCTTTCGCGACGCGGTTGAAGGCAAGCACGACGTGCTGGTCGCGATGTACCACGATCAGGGGCTCATACCGGTCAAGCTCGTCGACTTCGAAGAGGCGGTCAACGTGACCCTGGGGCTGCCTATCGTGCGAACGTCACCGGATCACGGGGTCGCCTACGACATCGCCGGTCGAGGCATCGCCCGCGCCACCAGCATGCGCTGCGCGGTGGGCATGGCCCTGTCGATGATCGCTAGTCGAGCTCAGGTCGCGTAGGTAGCGCGGCGGTCTCGACGGCGACACCGGACTCGGCGGGTGGCAAGCACCGCGCGGGGCCGGCTCCGTCCGTCGCACCTCCGAAACGAGCAACGGCACCGCTGCGCGCGGTGCCGTTCGGGGGGGGCGAGAACGCCTAGAAGAGGGCGCGAAGGCTGGCCGCGTCCGAGATGATGACCTTGCGGCCTTCGGTCTGGATGAACGACTTGCGCTTGAACTGCGACAGGGTGAGCGACACGGTCTCTCGGGTCGAGCCGATGAGATTCGCCAGTTCCTGGTGGGTGATCTTGAGGGCGACGAGGGTGCCGCGCGGGTCGTCCACGCCGTACTCGTCGGACAGCTTGAGAAGCAGCTCGGCGAGCTTGGAGGTCACGTCGCGGAACACCAGGGTTTCGAGCTTGTTCTCGATGTCGCGGCGCCGCGACGCGAGAATGCGCGTCATTTGAAAGCCGAGCTGGGCGTTTGCCTGCAGCAGCCGTTCGAAGTCGGCCCGGCTAACCTCGGTGAGCATGGTGTTTTCCATGGCCTCGGCCATTTCCTGCCGGGCGCCGCCATCGACCAGGCAGTTCTCGCCAAAGAGCTCACTCGGCCCGCAGTAGTTGAGCGTCAGCGCTTTGCCGTCGCGGGTGACCTTGGACACCTTGACGCGCCCGCCGTTGACGAAGAACAGCGACTCGCCGGGGTCGCCCGGGAGGTAAACGACCTCGCGTCGGCGCACCTCTCGCATCTCGATGCGATCGGCGAGACGGGCGAGGACCTCCGGCCCGAGCTCAGCGAGAAGCGGGATTTTTTTGAGATACCAGAGGGTTCGCTTTGGGTCTTGCACCGCGGGAGACAGTACTAAAGCTCGCAAGACGCAGCAATAACGTTCCGATGCTAACGAAGGCGTGTCATTTTGTCTTCAGCGCGGAAATCGTCCCGTTTTGTGTGCCCTAATCCCCTGAAACCTATCAAAATCGTTGCTGCCGCTACGGTCAAGGGCAGCGCGGGGATCAGGGGCGTATCGGCTGGCACGAGATCGCCCGATTGCCCGTCGGCGCCTGTAAGCGCCGGGACGATGAGCAGGACCATGGCGTTGTGGACGGCATGGGTGACCATGCTGGCCACCACGCTGCCACTCCGGACAAAGACGACGCCGAGGATAATTCCATTGGTCAACGCCAGCAGCATGCGCGGCGCGGGCGGGTGAAACAGGCTGAACAGCACGCTGCTCGCGGCCACGGCCACGACCGGGCCATATCGCCGCCAGACCGCTCCGGTGAGCAGGCCGCGAAACAGCAGCTCCTCGGCAATGGCCGGGGCCGCGACCACGCCCACCAGAACCGCCGCGGGGTGGGGGCGGTCGCCGAGCAGCGACTTGGCCACCCGCGCCAGTTCGCCATCGTCGGACGGCAGTACCGCCTGGGCGAGGGGCAGCACGCACAGTAGGGCAAAGACCCACCAGCTCGCCCCGATCAGGGCAGCGCCCGCGATTTGTCGCGGCGATGCCGCGAACGGGCCCAGGGCGCGTGCGGGCGACAAACCCAGGGCAAGCGGGACCGCGACGGCCGGGGCAGCCACAGCCATGAGCTGGCGCAGAAGGTTTTCGAGCGGGCTGCCGCCGAGCACCGAGCCGAGGGCGCCCAGGGCCACGAACGCAAAGGCGCAGCCCGCGACTGCGGCGCCGGGACCGGGCGTCTGGGACGTGCGGGAGTCGATGGCCCTAGCTCCTCCACCGGGCGGCCAAGGGCATGCGCCGCCCGAGTCCGAATGCTTTGCTCGTGATCTTGAGCCCCGGAGCCGCTTGCCGTCGCTTGTACTCGCTGCGTTGCACCAGGCCGAGGACGCGGTCCGTGAGCTCGGCGTCGAAGCCGCGGGCGACGAGCTCGTCGCGGCCCAGGTGGCCTTCGACGTACAGCTCGAGCAGCGGGTCGAGCACGTCGTAGGGCGGCAGGCTGTCCTGATCGACCTGGTTGGGCGCCAGCTCGGCGCTCGGCGGTTTGCTCAACGTCGACCGCGGAATGATCTCGGCCTTCTCCTCGGCGTTAAATCGGCGGGCCAGGGCGTAGACGAGGGTTTTCGATACGTCGCTGAGGACCGCGAGGCCACCGGCCATGTCGCCGTAGAGGGTGCAGTAGCCGACGGCGAGCTCGCTTTTGTTGCCGGTGGTGAGCAGCAGGTGGCCGAACTGGTTCGACAGGGCCATGAGCAGCGTACCGCGGGCCCGGGCCTGGAGGTTTTGCTCCGTGATGTCGCTGGCCTCGCTGCCGGTCTCGCCGTCGATGACCGGCTCGAGCGCGGCAAGGCTGGCCGCGAAGAGCGGCTCGATGCCGACCTCGAGCCACCGAAGCCCCAGGTTGTCGGCCAGCGTTTGGGCGTCGCGAACGGAGTGATCCGATGAGTAGCGCGACGGCAGGGCCACGCCGACCACGTTGTTCGCGCCGAGGGCGCGCGCGGCGATGGCCGCGGTGAGCGCGGAGTCGATGCCACCCGATAGCCCGACCAGCGCGCTCGAAAAGCCGCACTTGTGGGCGTATTCGCGAACCCCGAAGGTCAGGGCGGCCAGCGCGGCGCTCTGGTCGCCAGCGTCGTCGAATGGCGCCAGCGAGCGCATTGGCCCGCGCGCCGCGCCGCGCGGCTCGACGTCGACGCACAGAATGTCTTCGGCAAACTCCGGCGCCTGGGCTGCGTGGCGCCCGCGGCTGTCGAACACCGCCGAGGCGCCGTCGAACAGCAGGTCGTCGTTGGCGCCCAGTTGATTGACCGACACGACCGGCAGGCCGTGCTTGCGGGCCTGGGCCGCGAGCATGCGGCCGCGCACCGGGCGCTTGTGAACGGCAAAGGGCGACGCGGCGATGTTGATGATGATGTCGGCGCCGAGGTCGGCGAGCTCGGTCACCGGGTCTCGCGGGTAGCGGCGCTGCGGCCAAAAGTCCGCGTCGTTCCAGATATCTTCACAAATCGCGATGCCGAGCTTTTTGCCGTCGAGCTCCGCGAGCTGCAGCGTCTCGGCCGGCTCGAAGTACCGGGCCTCGTCGAACACGTCGTACGTGGGCAGCAGCGACTTGTGGTGAACCGAGCGCACCGCCCCGTCGGCCACGAGCGCGGCGGCGTTGTAAAGCGGGCGCCCGACTGTCCGGCCGGTGCGATCGGCAAAGCCGACGATGGCCGGGATGGGGCAGCGCCGGGCAAAATCGTCCAGTGCCCGCAGGTTGGCGTCGATGAAATCCGGGCGCTCGAGCAGGTCGTGGGGCGGGTAGCCGGTGATCGCCATTTCCGTGGTAACGGCGAGCCGGGCGCCGTCGCCGGCCGCGGCCCGGGCGCCATCGAGCAGGCGCTCGACGTTGCCGTCGAGGTCGCCGACCACCAGGCTCCGCTGAATCAAGCCGATGCGCACGGGCCCTGTATAGCGTGTTTCGCTACTCGGAAAGCACGGGGCGATACTCGTCGTCGCCGGCGAACGACGCGAAGACCTCGTAGTCGCCAACTTCGAGCACGACCGGCACGGCGACGCGGGCGACGAAGCGACCCTCGGCGTCGGTCACCGCGCGACCGATGTCGATGGCGCCTGCGCCGCCTTCGCCGGCCGGAGCCAGGAATACGTCGATGCGCCGGGCCGCCATGCCCACGCCGGCGTCGTCGGTCAAAGTCCCCTCGACGGCGAACGACTCGCCGCGAAAGATCTCGTCGTCAGTGCGCTGCACGGTGATGGCCGTGCCGAGCTTGCCCTCGTAGGCGGCCGACGGCATCTCCGGCAGGTCGGTGCCGGGCGCGATGGTGCGCGGCAAGTCGCCGGCTGCCGGGGGTGTGTCGGTGACGCCGGCGGCGTCGCCGGTGCCGTCACCGATCGCTCCATCCGCGGGCTCGCCGCTCGCGCCGGCGCCATCGGCGCCGCTGCTCATCGCCGGCAGGGGCGACTGCGCCTCCTGAATCTGATCCGACGACAAGCCGCGCACGTCGCCTTCGAGCCGGGTGTAGTTGTTCGCGTACTCGGGGGGCTGGGGCAGGTCGCCTTCGCCGCGCGGTCGGTGCATGGTCTTGTCCGCGGCGTTGTTGACCTCGAGGGTGCTGGCGGCACCGCCGAGATCGACGCGAATCCAGTGCCCCGCGCCGGTTCCCACGGAGTGCGGCACCCAGACCTCCGCCCAGGCGTGGGCCTCGTTGGCGACGTAGCGCGCGGGCACGCCGAGGGCGTTGGCCGTGATGACGAAGGCAAACGCGCGGTGGCGGCAGACCCCGGTCTGGCTGGAAAACAGGTCCCAGTAGATGTCGCCGCTGTTGGTCGGCGGCTCGCCGGCCTCGAACGCGCGAAAGTAGCTCACCAGGCGATGAACGGCGACGCGCAGGTCCTGGTTGCGCCGCAAACGCAACGTGCGCAGCACCCGGTTGGCCGTGCTGCGAACGTTGTCGGGCAGCAGGGCGACTCGCTCGGCTGGCAGGTCGCTCACCCGGTAACCGCTGGGCACCCGCGGCACGAAATATGTCGACGGGGCGTCGGCGAGGAACACCAGGCGGTACGTGCCAGCGGCATCGGTCTCGTCGGAGCGCACGTAGTAGTTGTCGGCGCTGTCCTTCGCAAAGGTGAACTGGGTCGCCGGCTCCGCCTCGTACGACAAGATGCGCATGTCGGGAGCCACGGACGGAATGGGAATGTCCTCGCCCGAGCGGACTTCGACCACCAGGGAGCCCCAGAACATGTCGCGGTCGGACGCGACTTCGCCGCCGACGGGCAGGTCGCGCAGCGCCCGCTCTGCGACCACGAGCTCGTAGTCGGAGCGCACGGCGTCGAGGGCCGTCATGCGTTTGAACGGCACCACCGACGGGTTGAAAACCTCGACGTAGCGCAGGGTGGAGTCGGGACCAGTCTGGTAGTCGGGGCGCGTCGACGTTTGTCGGTCTGCGCCAAAACTGCGGTCGTCGCCGTGCACGACCTCGTCGCTAGGGGGGCCGTTCTCAGCGGGTGGCGGGCGTTCACGCGACGGTTTGGGGACGATTTTGTCTCCGCGAGAGAAGCCGGCGGGGTTGCGCCCTTCGCCGGTGTCGCCGAGCACGCCGCCTTCGCCACCGCCGAACGCGACCGGTGCGGCGTTGTCCGGGGGAGGGATGTACTCGTGCAGGACCCGGCGGTTGCTCTCGGGGGCCGCCGGTGGCTGCTGGGCGACGGCGATGGCGGCCGCTGCGACCACGACTGCGACGCCCACCGACAGGGCCGTGCGCAGTCCATTTCGCTTGCCCGCCATTGCCCGGCCAGCATAGCGCGGTCTCGGGCGCCGGGCCTTGCCGGCGGACGCGGCTTGTCTCACAGGCCGGCGGCGCGCGCGCCTGCTACCATTGGGCATGGAGCTGGTAGTCGCCCGTCACGGGCACGCGGTGCCGGGCGATTTCGCCACCCCCGACCAGGCGCGGTGGCTCACGGCGCCCGGACGCACGGCCGCGGCATCGCTGGGGGCGTTTTTGCGCGACCGGGGGACGATTCCCGACGTGGTGCTTTCGAGCCCGCTGGTGCGGGCTGTGCAAACCGCCGAGCTCATCGCCCGCGAGCTCGGCTACAGCGGCGCCATCGAAGCGCTGCCGTGCCTGGCGCCGGGCGGCCCTCTGCAACAGATCGTGGACGAAGCGGCGGCCCGCGGAGGGCGGCCGCTCGTGGTGAGCCACGAACCCACGGTCTCCGCCCTGGTGTCCTGGCAGACCGGTACCCGGGTGTCGGGCATGCGCCCGGCCCAGGCGGCCCTGGTCGCCGACGGTTCGCTCGTCTGGATGAGCGCCTAGGCGTCCAGTCAAATCGCCGGGCGCGGCTATTGCGGCCCGGCCGGCCGCCGTGGTTCGAAGGCAGACATGATGGGCTGGCTCGACACCGAAATCTGGAACTACCCGGTCAGGGAGTTGCTGGTCGCTGTCGGTACGGCCGCGGGCCTGTGGCTGGTCGCCATGCTCGCCAAGCGATTGGTGCTCGGCCGCCTGCGCGTGCTGGCCGAGCGCACGGCCACGGAGCTCGACGATGCGGTGGTCGCGATTCTCGCCAGCACGAAGTCGGGGTTCTTGCTGCTCATCGCCGCGTACGCGGGCGCGCGCACGCTGGAAGATTGGCGCGGCGTCGAGGTGGCCCGCGCCGTCGCGGTGATCGCCGCGCTGGCGCAGTGTGCGCTGTACGTCAACGGGCTGGTGAGTTTCTACGTGGCGCGCCATCGCGAGCGCCACCTGGAAACCGACGCGGCCAGCGTCACCACGGTCGCGGCGGTCGGCGTGGTTGGCCGCGTCGTGGTCTGGACCATTGCGTTCTTGCTCGCCCTCGACAATCTCGGGTTCGACGTGACGGCGCTCATGGCGGGGCTTGGTGTCGGCGGAATCGCCGTCGCTTTGGCGCTGCAGAACGTACTCGGCGACCTCTTTGCCTCGCTGTCCATCGTGATCGACAAGCCGTTCAACGTCGGCGATTTTCTCGAGATCGGAACGGGCCAGCTCGGCACCGTAGAGAAGGTGGGGCTCAAGACGACCCGGCTGCGCAGCCTCGGCGGCGAGCAGCTCATCGTTGCCAACAGCGACTTACTCACCAGCCGCATACGCAACTTCAAGCGCATGCAGGAGCGCCGCATCGTCTTTCGCATCGGCGTGGTCTACGACACGCCGCCGGCGAAGCTGCGCCGGGTGCCCGACGTGATCAAGGGCGCCATTGAAGACGCCGAGCCGACTCGATTCGACCGGGCGCATTTCGCCGCGTTCGCCGACCACTCGCTGTTGTTCGAGGCCGTGTACTTCGTGCTCGACCGCGACTACGGCGTCTTTATGGACGTGCAGCAGGAGATCAACTTTCGCATCCTCGAGCGGCTGGCCGACGAAGGCATCGAGTTCGCGTATCCGACGCAACGACTGCTCGTCGAGCCGGACGAGCGGACCTCCGAGCTGCTCACGCGCGTGGCCGGCAGCTAAGCGACCCCGGCTAGTCGTTGCGGGTGAGGCGAACGGTCCCGATGCCGCTCACGTCGCGGGCGATGCGGGCAATGCGGTCGTTGCCGGTGTCGGCAACGAGGATCGTTTTGGAAACCCGGTCGAAGCTGATGCCGCGGGGACCCGAAAGCTCGCGATTCCAGATGGTGGTGGACGTCGCGTGGCGCGCGTTAACGCCGAAGACCGCATCGCCGTCTTCATCGGTTACCGCCACCCCCGCTGGCGTGATGCAGACGTCGGTGGGCCGGCCGAGTCCGCCGACGAGTTCGGTAACGCAGCGCGAGCGCAGGTCAAAAAAGGACACCGCTCCGGCTCCGGCGTCGGCTACGTAGAGCCGGCGGCGATCCGGCGATAGCGCGAGGCCGCGCGGCACGCTGACTTCGTCGGCGACCAGCACTCGCGATGCGCCGTCGGCCATGGAGACAGCGATGATCTGCTCGTCGGCGGAAATGTAGGCCACCCCCTGCCACTCGTCGACCGCGAGCCCGGAGGAGCCGGAGCAGGCGAACACCCGCTCGGCTCCCGGGGCGTCTAGAGCGATGCGGTGCAGGCCCGCCCCGTCGACGGTGTAGGCCGTGCGGCCATCGGCGAGGCCAGCCAGGGCGACGGGGGCGTCCAGATCGTCGGCCACCTTGGTGAATCCATCCGCGTCGACGTAGATGATTCGGTCGCCGCCGGTGTCGGCGATCCACAGGCAGCCCTCGGCGGTGGCTTCGACGTCCGCAGGCGCGCTCAGGGGCATTCGTTCACCGGCTGCACGCGCCCTACGGCAAAGCGTCGAGCGCGTTTTGCGAGTCGAGCAAGTAAATCATCATGTAGGCTTCCGCGGTTCGCTGCGGGCCCGGTCGGCCGGCGACGATGCGGAAGTCGGCGGCCAGCTGCCGGCGAAAATAGGAGCGATACAGGGCCAGCGGGTCGATGCGACCCTCCTTGCGCTCGAGCTCGATCTCGCGTCCCAGCACCTCGGCTGCCCAGGTTTGCGTGATCGAGGCCAGGCTGTGCAGGCGCATCTCCGAGCGGAGCGTCGACAGTTCCTCCCACGTCATGTCGAAGAGAAACTCCTCGAACGCCTGGGCTTGCTGCAGCGGAACCTCGTCGCGATTGAAGAAGTCGAGGAACTGGGGCGCACAGTCCTGGCACACCAGGTTGAAGTATTCGCTGGTGCCGAGCAGCGAGCCGAGGTCGGCATTGACGCGGTTGCGCGCGTGCCACGCCGACTCCAACAGCGGGCAGAAATCGTCGATTTCGAGCTCGGCGTTCTCCCAGATAGCCACGAGCTGCCGGGCGGCGCGGCGCTTGGTCGTGATTCGCACGTTGGGCTTTCGCAGCAGCGCCAGGAGCAGTTCCTCGGCAAGCTGGGTGTAGATCGATTGCGCGAGCTCTTCGCGTAGCTCGTCCGCGATGTGTTCGAACTCTTCCGCGTTGGGGCCGCCGTTATCGACCTGCGCATCGGTCACGCGCACGAACCCGCGCAGGAACTGAATCTTGGCGACCAAAAAAGTGCGCGCCAGGGTCGCCTTGAGCGGCAGCGCGAGCTCACCGCTCAGACCGTCGTTCTCGCACAGGTAGTCGACCAGGGTTTCCAGTGAGCGCTGCTTGCCGGCAAAGCTCTCCGTCGCGTACAGCGACGGCAGCTTGCGAATCATCGACGACAGCTCCGGCAGCCGGTCGAGGTGAGCCCTCAGAAGGTCCGAATCGCGCGGCGCGATTGCGCCGAGCATGTCGAAGGCGCGCGATATCAGTTCGCTCTCTGCGTCGTCGAACAGCCGGGACTCGGCCAGTTCCTGCGCCATGAGCGAAGCCATCCTAACGAGTAGGCTACCACTGTCGCGATGCGCGAGCGAGTCAGCGGTGGTCGAGCGCCGGGCGGTGGGCCGGTCGCCTACCGCTGGCGACGGCGTGGGTTCGCCGGTGGCGCGCTGGGTTTGAGGGCCGGCTCGAGCACCAGGCGAGCCGAAAGGTCGCTTTCGCTGAGCGTCCGTTCATAGGGCTCGAAGCCGTCCTTTTCGACGCGCACGACGACGGGCACGCCGGCGCTGGCCGCGACATCCACGGGAGAGCCGGCAGTTACGGTCCGGTCTCCCAACTTGATCACAGCGTCCTGAGGAGTTGGGTTCACGATCAGGGCCGGCGGCGACGCCTGCTGACTTTCGGCCACAGCGGGCTTGGTCTGCCGCATCACGTACACCGTGACCATGGCCGACAGCACCGCGCCGAGCAGGGCCGCGAGAGCCCACATGCCGCGGCTTCCGCCACCGGCGGCGATGGGCTCGAAATCGTCCTCGTCCTCGTCTTCTTCGTCGTCCTCGTCCGGCTCCTCGGTGAAAAGGTGCAGCGAACGAGCGCCGACCTTGCCCCGCGCGAACAGGTCCATGTCGAAAATCCCGATGACTTCCGTCGAGCTGGTCGGGTCGAGGTTGAAGATCAGCTTGGAAACGGACCGAAGGACCGAAATGAGGCCCAGGCCGGCGCCGGTGGCTTTGTCTTCGATCTTCGAACCCGTTTTGGCGCGAATGAGGTACTCGAGCGCTCGAGCTCGGGACAGCGAGCCGCCCCCATCGCGTACCGAAATGGCGAAGTAGCGACCGCTGCAGCCGTACTGCACTTCGATGGCGTTGACTTCGTCGAGCTGCGCCAGCTCTTTGAGGGTCCGCCCCGCGTACAGCTCCTTGCCGTCGTCGTCCGTCGGCGCGTGATACAGGGCGTTCATCATGAGCTCGTCTGCCACGAGCTGAATGCGGTCGCGAACCGGGCCGCGCACCCCGGCGAGCTGCGCGTACTGCATGAGCACGTCGATGGCGCGCTTCTTTTGGTCGTAGTTCCGAACCGCCATCGCGAACGTGGTGACGCCCCACGGAAAGTACTTCGAGATGCCGAAGGTGTCTCCGCGCAGCGCCTTGGTGGCGGTCGCGATGAACTCGTCGTCGTCGAAACGCTCGTCGTGGCACAGCAGGCTGACCACTCGCTCGTCCTTGAGCTCGCTGATCGAGTCGACCAGCGACTCGGCTCCGATCAGGTAGAGGATCCGGCTCTCTTTCGGGACCTTGCTCAGGAACTTGCTGTCGGGCCGCGCATCGCGCGCGTCGAAGATGACCAGGTCGGTCTTCTTTTGCGGATTGATGCCGGTTGGGTCGCCGACGAAGTCGGCAGACGAGCCCGTGGCCGTGGTGACCCGCTTGACCGCCCGCTTCAAGGGGTTGTCGCGCGTGATCACGACCATGTGGTAGCGCAGGAGCTGCATGTGGTGCGTCTAAGTTAGCGGGCGAGCTTTGGTTGAAAGCGAAGCCTTCTTCCTAAAGGTATCGCGATTGGCGCCGTCGGCGGTGTGTCGCTCGACTACTTTTTGGCCACGATGGTGGTCTTGCTGGTCGACGCCGCCGGCGCGGGGGTCGCGGGGCGAGCCGAGGTTGTGCCCGACACGCTCGATCCGCTCTCGGAGGTCTTGGTCGCACTCTTGTTGGCGCCTGCCGGGGCGGCTGCCTTGTTGGCGCCGTTGGGGGAAACCAATTTCTCGGCCAGCATCAGGCGGTCTTTGACCGTGCTGGTCTCCTCGTGATCGGCTTCCAGCGAGCCAATCTCGCCGCGGCGCGTGTCGATCTCTTTTTCGAAGTCGGCGATCTCGCCCTTGAGCACCGCGATGCGGTCCTCGATGCGTTTCTGCTTTGCCGACGCGTCGTCGATGATGGTCGACACCTTGACGTTGGTCGACTCGAGGGTGCGCTTGACCACCTGAACGACGAGCTCGACGTTCTCGGGGGGAAGGGCCCGCATGAGCTCGATAGCGTCGTTGATGCCGTAGCGCGACGGGGGCGGCTCAGGCTCGCGCATCGGCTCCGGCTCGGGTTCGGGGGACGACGCGATGCTGCCGGACACGGCGGCCATCGGCTCCGCTGCCGGCGCGGGAGCCGGAGCGCTCAGGTCGATCTGCTCGACCGGGGAGTCGAAGTCGTCCTTCTTCTTCTTGTTGCTGGTGGATTCGCGCTTGTCGAATAGGCCCATCGAGAAGAAATGGTATCGCCTACCGCCAACTGCGTCACGCCCGATTGGCACGTGAAGCGCGCGAAGATGAGACGCACATGTCGGCGCGCGTGCGACTCGCGCCACCTATCGCGGCAGCGGGTGGTGCGCTACGCTGACTTTGCACTCATCTGCGGAGGCTAGCTTGATGATGAAGCGCGCTGCGACTCGGGGGGAGTCGCGCCTGGTTCGCCTGTGTTTCGCGTTGCTACTGGCAGTAGCGATACCGGGCTGTACGTTGATCGATGACGATGAAGCGAGCGGTTCCGGGGGGGACGGCGACGGAGACGGTGACGGCAGCGCCGGTTCGCCCTGCGCTCTCAACACCGATTGCGACACCGGCCTGGTTTGCTCGGCCGGACTCTGTCAGTCGCCGGGGACGATCGGCGTCGGCGGTCCCTGTTCAGCGACACGGGACTGCACTACGGGCCTGTTCTGCAACGAAACCGGCATTTGCGCGCCGGGCGGTGCCGGCGGCGTCGGCGACCGGTGCATCACCGGCGCGGACTGCCTGCCCGAGCTTACGTGCGTCAAGTTCGGCTTCGGCGGCACGTGCGAAGAGGCGGGCGAGGGCGACATCGGCGAGGCGTGCATGGCGACCACCGAGTGCTTGCCCGGCATGGCCTGTGGCGCCGACGGCACCTGTCGCGGCAGCAGCGAGGCCTTTCCGCCGTTCGAGGGCGCCGAGTGCGCCGACGACGAGTCGCCGTTTCGCATTTTCTTCGAGGTGCCGCGCGCCGGCGCGCAGCTCGCCGACTTCTTTCGACTGCCGTTTCCAACCGACGTTCGCGTGGACGACGCCGGCAACCTGGACATGAGTGACTTTCCCCGGCCCGGGCCCGGCATCCTTGGTTTCGATATCGTCGACCGCTATGTCGAAGCACTGGTCGCCGACTTCGACGGGTTCTCCACCATGGCTCCCGTGTACTTTCGTTTTTCCTCGCGACTGCAGTTCGACGTGCCGACGCTCAACGAGGCGATCGAGTACGTGGACATCACCGGCGAAGCACCCGAGTTCGGCACCAGCCGATCGTTTCGCTACCGGTATACGACATCGCGGACCCAGTACAACTGCCAGAATCGCTTGAGCGTGCGCAACACGACGCGGCAACCGCTGCTGCCGGGCCACACGTACGCGGTCTACGTCACCACCGACGTGCTGTCGGAGGACGGCAGCGCCGCGGCGGCTCAGGACTCGGACCTGGCCGCCGTGCTCGGCGACACGCGCCCGACCGACGCCGATCTGGGGGCCGCGTGGGACAAACATCAACCGTTTCGCGATTACCTGGCCGATCAGACCATTGCCGCCGACTCCATTGCGGGCGTCGCCGTCTTCACCGTTCAAGACCCGACCGCGCGCATGGCGGCGCTGGCGGCTGCGGCCGCCGCGGAGGACCCGCCGATTCTGCAGGACCTGACCCTTTGCGACACCGGCGTGACGTCGCCGTGTGAAGCGGGCGGATCGCGCACCTGCGGCGCCCCGAACAACGACTACTTCGAAATTCACGGGCGGGTGCGCATTCCCATTTACCAGCGGGGAACCGCTCCCTACGAGTTCCCTGAACTCGGCGGCGATATCGCCCTGGGGGGCGGTGGCGCGCCCGAGAAGCAGCGGGATGAGCTGGTCTGCTTCGCGATGACCGTGCCGAAGGTGGACGCCCCGGTCGACGGCTTTCCCCTCATCGTGTTCGGCCACGGCACGGGCGGGAGCTTTCGCAGCTTTATCAACAACGGGGTCGGCCCCGGGCTAGCCACGTCGGCGGCCCCGATGGTGACCATCGGCTTCGAAGGCGTCGTTCACGGCGACCGCCGCAACGGCTCGACCCGCGACCCGGACGACCTGATGTTCAACATCGTCAACCCGCTGTCGGCGCGCGACAACAACCTTCAGGGCGCGGTGGACGTGCTGCATCTTTTTCGCCTGCCCGAAGTCGGAACCATTTCGGTCGCGGGCGTGCCGGACTTCGAACTCGACGGCGCGGCGGTCAACTACTTTGGCCACTCTCAGGGCTCCAACGTGGGGACACCGGCCCTGGCGGTAAGCGACGTGGCGGCCGGCGCGGTGCTGTCGGGGGCGGGCGCGTTTCTGACAGACTCGCTCACGGCGAAAACCAGCCCGGTCAATTCGCTCGAGGCGCTGAAGCTGGTTCTCAACGAGCCCGGCCTCGACGCCGATCACCCGGTCATGTCCGTGCTGCAAAACTTCTTCGACAGCTCGGACATGGTGAACTACGCGCCGCTGCTGGTTCGGCGCCCGCCCGACGGCGTCGCTTCCAAGCACGTGTACATGAGCTACGGCGCGACGGATACGTTTTCTCCTGCGGAGACCCTCCAGGCCATGGCGCGCTCGACGGGGCTCGACCAGGTCGCGGGCGACCCCGACGACCTGGGCGTCGGCACCACCGAACGACCGGTCACCCTCAACGTCACCGCCGGCGATGGCCCGGGCCGCACGGCCGCCGTGTTCCAGTACGCGGCGCCCGACGGGGTCGATGGTCACTTCGTCGCTTTTCAGGTCCCTCAGGCCGTGGCGGACTGGACGGCGTTTTTGACCTCGCTCATCGCCGACGGCGTGCCCGCGGTGCCGTAAGCGCGGTCCGGATCCGCGGGGCGCGGCGGCTTTGTCGTAGAGTCGCCGCATGCCCCGCGCGACCCCCGGCTGGCGAGCCCGCGTCTTCGGCCTCACCTGGCTGTCGTACTTTTCGTTTTACCAGTCGCGCAAGAACTTCTCGGTCGTCAAAAAGTCCCTCGAAAGCGAGGGCGTGGCCACGCGCGACGAGCTCGCGGTCATCGACACCACGTACCTGGCGTCGTACGCGGTGGGGCAATTCGTCTGGGGGACCCTCGCCGACCGCGTGTCGGCCCGGCGAATGCTCGCCGTCGGCATGCTTGGCTCCGCCGCGATGGGGGTGCTCTTCGGGCTTAGCGACACCGCCGCGGCGGTAGCGCTGTTCTTCGGCATCAACGGCTTGTTTCAGTCGATCGGCTGGCCCGCCAACGGACGCATCACCGCTTCGTGGTTTTCGACCCGCGAGCGCGGCGAGGTGATGGGGTGGTGGGGCACCTGCTATCAGGTCGGGCCGGTCGTGGCCAAACTGGCCGCCGGCTGGCTGCTGGTACGCTACGGCTGGCGCTGGGCCATGTTCGGTCCCGCTGCGTGGACGGCGACCGCGGGCATTGCGATCTATTTGTTGGTGCGCGACCGGCCCGAGGACGTTGGATTCGAGGCGACCGACGAACCGCTGCCCGACGACGCCGAGGCCCGGCGCGAACTGCGCCGTGCGGCCTTTTGGGGCCTGCTCACGGCTCCGCGATTGTGGCTGCTCGGCAGCGCGTACGCGTGCATCAAGCTCATGCGGTACTCGCTGTGGTTCTGGCTTCCGTACTACTTTTCAACGTCGCTCGGCTACGCCGACGATACCGCCGCGTACATGTCGACGTCGTTCGATATCGGCGGCGTGGTTGGCGTGGTGGGGTCGGGCATCCTCGCCGACCGCGTGCTGGGCCGCCGGCGCATCGGCACGGCGGTCGCCATGATGGTGCTGCTGGCCGGCGCCCTGGGCTTGTACTCGCTGGTCGGCGCGAGCAGTCCGCTGGCCAACTTCCTGTCCATGATGCTCGTCGGCGCGCTGCTTTTTGGCCCGGACGCGCTCGTATCCGGCGCCGCCGCCCAGGACGCGGGGGGCGCGCACGCGGCCGCCGCCGGCTGCGGATTCGTCAACGGCATTGGCTCCATCGGAGGGGCGATGGAGGGGCTCGTAACGGTTGCCGTCGCCGAGACTCTTGGCTGGGGGGCCCTGTTCTACGTATTCATGGGCCTGGCCCTGGCCTCTGCCGCGCTGCTGGTTCCGCTGGCGCGCTGGCGCCCGGGAACGGCTACTTCTTCGACTTGATCAGGCGCACGAACGCGTCGGCGGTTTCGCGACACAGAAACTCGACCTCTTGCACCGCTCTGTCGTCCAGCCCGCCACCGCGCTTGCCGTGGGCATAGACGAGCATGGGGACCCGGCCGCGCAACATGACCGGAACCACCAGGGCTTCGCTGGGCCCCTCCAGCATCGAAAACAACTTGAAGAACTGGCTCTGAATCGCCTGGCCGTCCGCCGGGGGCGGACCGCGAAAGGTCTCGAGGCTGGATACGGCGAGCTCGAACATCGACGGCACCGTCAGCGGGAGCAGAATCGACTGCACGGTTTGTTCGTCGAACCGGCCGCCAAAGCCGGTGTGGCCGTAGGCGACGCCCTGTTTGGCCACGAGCAGCAGCGCGCCACCGAAGTCTCGCCGCAGGTAGGCGACCAGTGCCGACGAGACTGCGTCGCGATGTTCGGCCGAGCGAATGCGCGCGGCCGCGGCCGCTGCATCGAGCTCGGGCTCGGGCTCGGGCGGCTCCATGACCGGCCGCTCGGTTTCGAGGCGCATCGTGCTGCGAGTTTGCGCCTCGTCGAGCAGAGACGACATGGACTGGTTGTCCGGCGAATACTGGGTGAAGTCGCGCTCTACTTCGTGGTGGTCGAGCTGGACGAGCTGCATCTCGGGCATGTCCACCTCGTCGTCGATGGCGACCTCGGTATCGAAGTCGATGTCGATGCTGTTGGCCGACAGCGCTTCGGCTTCGTCGATGGTCGGGTAGGTATCCGAACGCGACCCGGGCAGAGGGCTGGCGCCGACTTGAGCCTGGGCGTAGCGCTGGTTGCGCTGAATGCCGTAGTCGGCCTCCATGAGGGCGAAGACCGCTAGCTCGGGGCCGACACAGGGAATCACCGGCAGATTCGCTTTCTGAACCAGTTGCTCGACCGCGGTCTGGTCGCCGGGGGTGCGCATGCAGACCACCAGGCTGCGTCCCGCCGGGCCGCTCTCGGCAAACGCGATGGGCACTGCCGCGAAGCGCGCGGCGACTGCGCGCGGCACGAGTCGGCGCGTGACCGGATCCCGGCCGTTCAGGTGGCGGGTGAGGGCGGCGGGAACGCCGCACAATCGCGCGAGCGCGTGGGCGATGTCGTCGTAGTCGGCGTAGCCGAGCTCGATGAGGTTGGTCCCGAGCCGCCCGCCGTAGACGACCTGTTGGCGCACGGCGGCGTCGAGCTGCTCGCTCGAGATCACGCCCGTGTGAACCAGTAGCTCCCCCAGCCGCAAGACACCGCGATCGTACCATCGTTGGCGCGCTCGAGTTCGTCCGGGGGCGCCAGTTCAGTCGTCGTCGTCGCGGCGCTGATCGTTGGCCGGGGGGCGGCCTCGGTCCGGGCCTACGCGTTCTAGATCGCCCGAAGCCGCGATCGCGTCGGCGAGGCCGTCCAGATCCACCTCGTAGGTGCCGGCCTCGATCATTGCCTTGATGCGTCGGGCCCGCGGACTCAGGCCGTCGGTATCTTCGTGCTGGGGATTCTCGGGACTCTCGGGCTCGCCCGCGCGGTCGGCGTCGCGATCTGCGGCGCCGCTGGCCCCTTCGATCGATTTGCCGTCGGCGCGAGGGTCGTCGGGCTTTTTGGGCGGCCGGGACACGAGTCTGTCGACGCTACCCGGCGAACGCCCGAATCGCCAGGCCAACGCGCCCTGTGGGCCGGCGGCGGCCGCACCGGGGGCGGGTCAGTCCCGGAAACGTCCGAGCTCGAGGGCGATCTCGTTGTCGCCGAGGGACAGCGAGCCTTCCATGCGCTCGACGAGAAAAGCGGCGCACGCCAGGGCGAAGTCCGGGCCCTCGAGGTGGTCGCCGTTGGCCGGGTCGAGGCCGTCGAACTCCTCGAGCGGTCGCACCGCCGTAGGCAGCTCGGCGCCGTCGCCGCGAACGCGTACCGCGACGCGCTCGCCCTCGGGGGTGACGGTGACAGTCACCGGCAGCCCTCGCGAGCGGTCGCTTAGCAGGGAGCGGACCGCACAGACCAACACCTGCTGCAGAAGAACCCGGTTGCCGGCCACGGCTACTCGCTCGGCCGGTGGCTCGAAGCGAAGCTCCGAGCGCCCGCGAGCGGCGCCGCTGCAAACGCGCAACGCTTTGCCGACCACGTCTCCCGCGTCGACCGGTTGCCGCGCGACGCTGTCGCCGTGCAGCATGCTGCGCAGGGCGCGGTACAAGCCCACCACGTGTCCGCACGCGTATTCGAGGTCTTCGATCGCCTCGCGGACCTCTTCGTCCTCGCGCTGTTCATCGGTAATGGTCGCGTCGATGGCGGCAAACGCCCCGTAGAGCGACTGCATCACCGACGCGAGCTCGTGCGCGATGGCCCCGGACATGTCGCCCACGGCAGCCTTCCGAGCCAGTGCGAGCATCAGCCCACGACCAGCCGCTTCCCCAATCTCCACTCGCCCCGCCAACATCACCAGTGTGCCTTACAAAGGGCCCGCGTGGAAAACCGCGCGCCGTGAACCTGCGAGCGGTCAGACCGCACGCGTGGGTCGGCGTCCACCCGGCCGGGTCGATGGCGACCCCCGGGCCGGGTCGCTGATGACCCGACGGTAGCCCGGGTTAGGGGTGCTCGACGGTGCGCCGTGGTCGCACAGGGAGCGAGGGGAGCTGCGAGAGATGTGGCCCGGTTAGCCGCAGTGTCGTCAAATTTGACGGCATCGGGCGGGTGTTGGCCCGCTTCTGGCACTAGGTGCGGGGCGAGGAGACAACGACCAAGTGATGCAAGCAGCAGTAGTTCGGGACCTCAATCGCAACGAGCGCGACGCTCTCATCGTCGAGCACCTCGACATGGCTCGCCGACTGGCGCGCAAGATTGCACGTCGCGTGCCGCGGTCGTTTGGCCGCGACGAGCTCGAGAGCGCGGCCATGCTCGGCCTTACCGAGGCGGCGTTGCGCTATGACTCGACCCGGGGCGAGCCCTTCGTCGCCTACGCCGCCAAACGCATTCGCGGCGCGGTCCTCGACGAGCTGCGTCGTCGCGATGCCCTCACGCGCCGCCGCCGGGCCGAGGCGCGCAAGCTGTCCGAAGTGACCCGCGAGCTCGAGGCTCGCCACGGTCGCAAGGCCACGGTCGAAGAGCTGGGCGCCGAGCTCGGCATGTCCACCGAAGAAGTTCACGACGCGCAGACGCGCCTGCAGGCGCCGACGCTCGTTCCCCTCGACGACGTGCGCGACGCGCCGTCGGCCCAGGTGTCGCGTCCCATCGACGAGCAGGTCGAGCTGCGCCGGCGCTCAACGGCGCTGCGCTCGGCGCTCGACAAGCTCGGCAAGCGCGAGCTGATGGTGCTGTCGATGTACTACCAGGAGGGGCTTACGCAAAAAGAGATTGGTGCGGTCTTCGGCGTGTCCGAGTCGCGCATCTGCCAGTTGCGGACGCGAGCGCTGCGTACTTTGCGCGGGGCGATGCAAGAGCTGGCGTAGCGAATCATTCACGGGGTCTCCTTTGGCGTCGGGTCTTCCTTGGGGAGGGGCCGGCGCCGATTTTTTTTGGGGTTGGGGCTCTTGGATGTGGCGTTGGGGAAAGACTCGTTGAGCTGACCGGGGCTACGCGCTGGGGGGTGTCCGTGCTCAGGCATACGGTCCGCCGACCTGCCTTCGTAGCGCGCAGGGCGTGGGTGCCGAGCATGAACGTCAGCGCGTGCGGTCCGAACTGCGCGCGGACACCCCCCAGCGTCTCCGCCCCTTCGGCGTTGGTTTTGCGTGGGCGGCCAACCGGCTGGGAGAGGGAGGGTTACTGGAGGTGCCGGCCCGTGGGCCGGCAGTTTGGTGCGCCCGGCATGGGCGCTGACTTGGAGGTGAGAGTCCTCTCAGGAGCAGGTCACAGCGACTGAAGGGAAGCGCAACGGCGGAAGGGCGACCGACCGTCGGAAGGAAGCGTGAAACGAATCCGCGAGCCGATGAACAAGAACCGGATACGAGGCAG